>PDWI01003576.1_pt1 | contig 21790 bp, 19 predicted proteins | sample 1430891 | NCBI WGS metagenome assembly PDWI01 (sample SAMN01162508, study PRJNA174530) | Oral metagenome, whole genome shotgun sequencing project. | biome: Marine environment; feature: Marine mammal; material: Swab sample of the gingival sulcus; isolation source: swab sample of gingival sulcus... | reverse complement strand
ACGGTTTTGTGCATAACTTTTTCTAATTTTGCTAACTTCGAAAGCGTACGTCCGTGTACGCTTCTCATAGAAAATCGTCCTGATTTTCTCACGCAAAATTAAAAAAAGTTTCATCTTTGAAAACCTAAAACTCCAAACGCTAGTAAAAACAGTTATTTGACTTATAACTTTAAGCTGTCATTCAGAGCTTTTTAAAAACTACAAATCATTGCAAATACTTAGATTCCTGCGTCGCTATGCTCCTCTGAATGACATATGGGGTCAGCTTCGAAGGATGAGCATTTGCGTTAATTTATGAATTTTCATACGCTCTGAATGACAGACTAAAGTTATAAATACGAATTACTATTAGATGCTGAAAGATAAAGTTGAATTATGACGTGATTTGAAGTAATATGATTAGAGTAACTTAAAGGAGCGGGCAAATGAAACAATTAGAAGATAGAATTAAAAAAGATGGTAAGGTTCTCAGTGGTAATATCCTTAAAGTAGACTCTTTTTTCAATCACATGGTTGATGTTGAGCTACTTGATGAAATGGCAAGTGAAGTCTACTCAGTGTATAAAGATAGGAATATAACAAAAGTTCTTACCATTGAGACCTCAGGTATTCCACTAGCTGTTCTTGTGGCAAAGCAGTTTAATGTCCCTCTCATCTATGCCAATAAGACAGATGCCTTTAATCTAGAAGGTGATACATATAATGCTTTTGTCCACAGCTTTACCAAGAAGACAGAGTATCATGTAAGAGTAGTGAAAGATTATATCAGTAAAGAGGACAATGTCCTAATTGTTGATGACTTCTTGGCAGAAGGAGCTTCTACTTGTGGTCTATTAGATATTGTAGAGCAGTCTGGTGCAAATCTAGAAGCTGTTGTAATTGGTATTGAAAAGACCTTCCAAAAGGGTGGAAAATATCTTAGAGAGTCTGGAATTGATGTTCTTTCACTTGCTAAAATTAAGTCTTTAAAGAATGGTCAAATTGAATTTGAGTAGGAGAGAAGTGTGAAAAAGTACGCTTTAATTGGAAAAGATGTAGATAATAGCTTATCACCTAAAATTCATCGTCTGATTTCTGATTTTCACAATGTGCCTTATGAGTATCATGTAATAAATGTAAGAGATGAAGAAGAGTTTTTATCAGTGATAAACGATGGTAGCTATAGTGGTTTTAACATAACTGCACCTTATAAGCTAACTGCTACAAGGTGTGCTGATACTTTGTGTAAAAGGGTAAAGGTGTGTAAGTCTACAAATACTATTAAAAGAGAAGAAAATAAGCTCTATGCCTATACAACAGATGGTGTAGGTTTTTTGAAGTCCTTAGAGTTTGGTGATTTAGATATTAGAAACAAGAAAGTGCTAGTCTATGGAAGTGGTGGTGCAGCAAGATCTATTATATTATCTCTCTTAGAGGCAGGAGCGAGTTCTGTCATGATTGCTGCTAGAAACGTCAGTGAAAGAATAACTGTTTATGATTTGTTTAAGGGTATCTTTTCGTCGAAGTTATTCATTGTTGAAAACTGTTTTGGCGTTGTGTGTGATATGGTTATAAATACAACGCCTGTTGGAAGTTATTCATGTGAAGGGCTTAGTCTTAATCCTAAAAACATGACGATAAAGACTGTCTATGATATTGTGACAACACCTTCAGAGACTGAGCTGGTAAGTATGGCTAGAAATCTCGGTTTAAAGGTCTTTACAGGGATTGATATGCTAATTTTACAGGCATATTATTCTTTTGCTATATGGCATGAGGTTTCGCTAAATGACGAAACTGCATATGAAATATTTAGTTTAGTCAAGGCAAATCTTTAGGTGATTTATGATTGTTTTTTTAATTGGCATTACTGGCGTTGGAAAGAGTACAGTGGGTAAAAAAATAGCTAGGGAATTATCGTATTCGTTTATCGACCTAGATGCATTAATAGAGCATAGAAACAATATGAGAGTTTCAGAAATTTTTAAAGTTTCAGAAGAAGATTTTAGGCTTTGTGAAACAAAGTCTTTAAAGACAATACCTACAGATGAAAAGATTATAGTAGCTACTGGTGGCGGCATCGTAGAGAAACCTGAAAATATTGAGTATATGAAATCAGTAGGCAAAGTTATACTTCTTGAACGACCGTTACACAGAATAATTGAAACAGTAAACCCAAATTATAGACCACTACTAAAGGGGAATCGCTCTAAGCTCTATGCTCTTTATAAGCGAAGAAAACCACTCTATGATCGTGCCTGTGATTTCATGTTTTCAACGGATGGTTATTGGGATAATTTGGATGGCGTTATAAACTTTATTAAGGAGGCTGAACGTGAAAGTAGTAATAACGGAATCATTGATGGTTGCAGATAATATCATTGACGATTTTAGGCAACGTCTTTCTAAAGTGGGTGCAGAACTTGATGTGTATCATGACAAGGCAGATGATGTTGAGCTTGCTAGGAGGATACAAAATGCAGATATTGCGATTATAGCAAATCATCCACTTAGAAAGAACGTCATGGAAAAGGCTGAACAACTAAAGTTTGTCAATGTTGCTTTTACAGGTCTTGACCATGTAGATACGGATTATTTAAGGGAAAGAGATATTACACTTAAAAATGCAAGTGGCTATTCTAATATCTGTGTTTCTGAACTAGTTATAGGTCTTAATTTATCTATTTATAGGGATATTAATAGGGCTGATAAAAATACAAGGGACCTTGGGAATAAATCTGGTCTAAATGCTTACGAAATATGTGGAAAGAGAGTGGGTATTGTTGGTACTGGTAATATTGGTACAAGGACTGCAATGCTCTATAGGGCATTTGGAGCAGAGGTAGTTGGATATAGTAGGACAAAGAGAGATGAGTTTTTACAATACGGCAAATATGTGTCGTTAGAAGATGTATTTAGGACCTCTGATATCATATCAATCCACCTTCCACTAAACAGTGAGACAGTGGGTGCTATAGATGAAAAACTGATTTCACTGATGAAACCTACAGCAGTTCTCATCAACTGTGCTAGAGGTCCTATTGTTGATAGAGCAGCTTTGAGTTCTGCATTAAGAGAAGGCAGAATCTTAGGAGCTGGTATCGATGTCTTTGATATAGAGCCACCACTAAAAGAGGACTGCCCATATCTAGACTGTGACAATGCTGTGTTATCACCACATATAGCATATTTTACAGCAGAGTCGATGATGAGAAGGGCAGAGATCGTGTTTGATAATACCCTTTGTTTTATAGAAGAATATAATGGTTAGGAGAGTTAAATGAAATTAGGTATAGTTGGTTTACCAAATGTTGGAAAGAGTACGCTGTTTAATGCAATGACAAAGTCTGGTGCACAGGCTGAGAATTATCCGTTTTGTACGATAGAGCCAAATGTTGGTGTTGTCATGGTTCCAGATGAGCGTTTACAAGTACTTAGTGATATGTATAACTCAAAGAAAATTGTAAATGCTGTCATTGAGTTTTATGATATTGCTGGTCTTGTTAGAGGTGCATCAAAGGGAGAAGGTCTTGGAAATAAGTTTTTATCTCATATAAGAGAAGTAGAGGCTATTCTTCATGTGGTGAGGTGTTTTGAAGATGGCAATGTTGTCCATGTAGATGGTGATGTAGACCCTATTAGAGATATTGAAACCATAAACTATGAGCTCATCCTATCTGATATTGAGATGCTGGATAGGCGAATTGACAAGACGAGAAAACAGCTAAAAGCAGATAAGAAAATTCAGCCTTATCTTGACCTATTGGAGAGGATTAAGGCAGTTCTTGAAAATGGTGAAAGTGCAAGGACTATGGACTTTGATGAAGAGGAAAAGAAGCAGGTAAAAGAGCTAAATCTCCTATCGTACAAGCCAGTTATCTATGCTGCAAATATTGCAGAAGATGATTTGACAGATGGCGTAGAGAACAATCAGCACTTAAAGCGTTTAAAGGAATTTGCAAAGACAGAGAATTCAGAAGTGATATACTTTTGTGCTAAGATTGAAGAAGAACTTGCCCAGCTTGATGATGAGGATAGGGAGATGTTCTTAGAAGAACTTGGCATTGATGAATCAGGTCTTGATATGCTTATAAAGGCATCATATAGACTGCTAAACCTCATCAGTTTTTTAACTGCAGGTGAGCAGGAGGTAAGAGCTTGGACTGTAAAAAATGGGAGTACTGCTAAGACGTCTGCTGGTAAAATCCACTCTGATATTGAGAGAGGTTTTATAAGGGCAGAGACTATTTACTATGATGATTTGGTGGAAGCGGGTTCTATGGCTAATGCCAAGGATAAGGGTCTTGTGCGATTAGAGGGTAAAGAATACATTGTAAAAGATGGCGATGTCATTTTATTCCGATTTAATGTCTAGGAGATTATCATGTATCAAATTGCTATAGATGGTCCTCCAGGGACTGGCAAGTCAACGCTAGCAAAGAGATTGTCTGAACGACTTGGTATACTCTACTTGGATTCAGGTGCAGCGTATAGGGCATTTGCCCTTCACTGCATTAATTCTGGTGTGGATATTAGTGAGGATTTTAATGTAGAGGGCTTATTTCGAACTTTTGACCTTGATTTTGAAGCGGGTAAGATACTGGTAAATGCTGTGGATGTCACTGAGGATATCAGAACTTCTCACATAAGTGACAATGTGTGCTATGTTGCTGGTAACGCTATTGTGAGGAAAAAGTTAACTGCATATATGAAGTCACTTGCCAGCACCAAGTCTGTTGTCATGGATGGTCGTGATGTTGCCAGCAATATATTAGATGGTGCAGAGTATAAGTTTTTTATAACTGCTTCTCTTGAGGTTCGAACAGAGAGAAGGCTACAGGATTTGATTGCTAGTGGTGAAGATATCACTTACGAAGAACTTTATAGCAGCATAAAAGAGAGAGAAGAGACAGAGTACAATAGAGAGGTGGGGGCGCTTCAAAAACACCCTGACGCTATTGTCATTGACAGTACAGATAAGTCAGTAGATAAAATTGTTGACTATATCATTTCGATTATAGAGGAGTAGTAGTCAAATATTTCATAAATAATGAGGATGTCTCAAAGAAACGTCAATACACAATTTACCAGAAATGAGAATGAAACTTGATTTAAAACTTTAGTCTGTCATTCAGAGCTTATGAAAATCTTATAAGACATTAAAATCGTTAAGATTCCACGTCTTGAAACACTATACAAATTAACAAAGTCTGTCATTTTCGAAGGCCTAGTAATGAGCAGTAAAAGACGACTGAAAAATATGTCGAGCTTGCTCGTAAATAATTTTGTCAGAGTCTTTTACTATTTAGGACGGCAGTCCGAACCTTCGAGCGATTCATCGCTCGTGGGTCATGACGGTCTTCGTAGGTTAAAGGCTCGACGTAGGAATCTAGACTTTGTAATGATTTGTAGTGTTTCATAGACTCTGAATGACAACGATTTTTGTCTTATTTAGATTTTCAAAGCGTGGAATCTTAGCCTAAAGTTTTAACTTACAATAAGAGTATTATGGAGGTTTTAATGGAGAAGATAAAGATTGAAAAGGGTTCTGTTATAGAGACGTTATTAATTCCACTTTATGGTAAGAAAAAGGCGCATGAGCTTTTTCCGAATATTTTTACTAATGCAGAGTATGAAAAGATTTTTTCAAAAATAGACTATGACTTTGAAGAACCTTCAAAGTTTAAGGCAAAGTTAGGTGCCATTTTGGCAGCTACAAGACAGCTTGACTTTGTAAAGGCTGCCACAGATTATTTGAAAGTTTATCCAAAAGCACCTGTGGTAAGTCTAGGTTGTGGACTAGACACTGTCATTTCACTGGTTAAAAATAAGGATACCAAGGGTTATAATATTGACTTTGAATCCACTATCAATTCAAGGGAAAACCTCATTGATACACCAGAAAATGAGGTGAATATCATTCATGATATCCTTGATACTAAGTGGTTTGAAATGGTTGATTTTAAGGAAGATGAAGGTGCAGTCTTTATTGCGTCAGGAGTTTTTTATTACATAAAGAAAGAGGATGTTAAAGAGCTCATCCAAAAGATGGCGAAGGCTTTTCCAAAGGGGAAAATAGTCTTTGATGCAACTAATGCCAAAGGACTAAAAAATATGCTTAAGGCATGGCTTGACCCAAGTAATATGGGTGATGTAGGACTCTATTTTTCACTAGAAGATGAAAAGGAGATTTACACATGGTCTGATGATATTGAGAAAGTCGAGAAGAAGGGTTATATGACAGGGTATTACCCACTTAGAAGTGAATATGGCTTTATTAATAACATGATTTTTAAGTACATAGATAGGAAGAATCTATCACAGATTATTGAGATTAGTTTTAAGTAATTGTTTTATACGAATTCATTTTTAAACCTTTAGTCTGTCTTTCAGAGCCTGTGAAAATCTGAATAAGACTAAAGGTTTTATTTGAGAATATTGTCACTCTGATTTTTTTACAATATTTTTTTTATTTCTTCTTGACAATGAACATCATTATTTATATAATTTTCTTGACGGCTTGAAAAGGATTATTATTTGCAATTTTTTCGCAAATCATAGAAAGGAAGAATCATGAAAAAACTTACTGTAATTTACTGGAGTGGAACTGGAAACACTGAAATGATGGCTGAAGCTATTGCTGAAGGTGCAAAAGCTAAAGGCGCTGAAGTTGTAATAAAAAAAGTTGACGAAGCTAGCGTAGCTGACGTAGAAGCTGCAGAAGTTGTTGCTTTAGGTTGCCCATCAATGGGAGCTGAGGTTCTTGAAGAAGAAGAGATGGAACCATTTGTTGAGTCTATCGAAGCTGCTTCAAAAGATAAAGAAATGGCACTATTTGGTTCTTATGGCTGGGGTTCTGGCGAATGGATGGACGACTGGAAAGAAAGAATGGAAGGCTATGGAGCTAAACTAGTAGCTGATACTCTAATCATAAATGAAACTCCTGATGATGATGGACTAAACGAGTGTAAAGAACTTGGTGCTAAATTAGTTTAATCATTCAATGATATCCTTATAATTTTTATAAAAAAATCACTTAAGTTTTCTCTTAGGTGATTTTTTTTGCCATACTTTTGTGGTATAATTTACGCAAAAGGAGAAGCTATGAAGAAAACTATTTATCTGGCAGGAGGTTGTTTTTGGGGTGTTGATGCCTATTATTTTGATATGAAGGGCATCTTATCGACAGAGACAGGCTATGCAAATGGTCATACTGCTAATCCTACCTATGAAGATGTCTGTGCTGGTAGCACTGGTTTTGCTGAAGTGGTAAAAGTTGAATATGACGATGAAATTATCAGCCTTGATGACATACTGATTCACTATTTTAGGATTGTTGATCCAACATCACTAAATAGACAGGGTATGGATTTTGGCGAGCAGTATAGGACAGGTATTTACTATGTCGATGATGAGGACTATCCAATTATTCGTAAACGCCTTGATCGAACACAGGACTTTTACAATAAAAAAATAGTTGTTGAAGCAGATATTTTACGGACTTATTATCCTGCAGAAGACTATCATCAAAAGTATCTTCAAAATAATGTCAATGGGTATTGTCATATCAATCTTTCCCTTAAGTATGTTGAAATAAGCGCTGAGGAGAAGAGGTTAGATGTATATACTGAAGAGGAAAAAAACGACTTAAGGCTTAAGACAAAACTCAGTGACATACAGTATGCTGTTACTCAAAACGGAGCTACAGAGCCACCCTTTGACAATGAGTACTGGGATCACTTTGAACGTGGTGTGTACTGTGACATCATAGATGAGGAAGAACTCTTTTCATCAGAAGACAAGTTACTATCATCAAGTGGTTGGCCGCTGTTTTCAAGACCCATTGATGAGAGTAGATTGATATACATTGATGATTTAAGTAGTGGAGAAGAAAAAGTTAAGGTAAAAGCTAAAAAATCAGGTTCTCACCTTGGTTATCTGGTTGATGATGAATCAGAAAAAGAGAGTGGGAAGAGATATTGTATTAATAGTGCAGCATTAGTTTTTAAATCAACGTAGAAATAAAAGGAGAAGGTTAATGGCAAATAGCATTGGTTACACTAGAACGAGTTATCTAGGCGATTTTAGGTCTAGTCATATTGGTCAGGAGCATTTAGTCTGTGGTTGGGTGCAAAAGAAGAGAGCACTTGGTGGGATTGTATTCATTGATTTAAGAGACAGGACAGGACTACTTCAAATTGTATTAGATGAAGATTCAGCGAAAGAACTTTTTGATACTGCAAAGAGTCTTGGCAATGAATATGTTGTATCTGTCAGGGGAACGGTTAGAGAGAGGGCTTCAAAGAATCCTGATATGCCAACAGGCGATGTGGAAATGCTTGCCAGTGCCATAGAGATTGTATCAGAGTCTAAGACGCCTCCTATCCATGTCAATGACAATGATGATGCAAGTGAACAAAATAGGCTTAAATATCGATATATTGACCTTAGAAAGCCATTTATGCAGAAAAATATCATGAATAGGCATCACCTTGTTTGGTCTATTAGGTCATATTTAGCAGAGCATGGTTTTATTGATATTGAGACGCCATTTCTTACAAAGTCAACACCTGAAGGTGCTAGAGACTACTTAGTACCTTCAAGACTACATCCATCAGAGTTTTATGCACTTCCACAGTCACCTCAACTCTTTAAGCAGCTTTTAATGGTCTCAGGATATGACAAGTATTATCAAGTTGTCAAATGCTTTAGAGATGAAGACCTCAGAGCAGATAGACAGCCAGAGTTTACTCAGATTGATATTGAGATGAGTTTTGTCTATCAAGAGGACATTTTGCATATGGCAGAAGAGATGGTTCGAAAGGCATTTAAGGATACCATAGATGTGGAGCTTCCTAGTAAGTTTATGAAGATGACCTATGCAGAGGCAATGAGAGATTATGGTTGTGATAAGCCAGATATGAGATTTGGCATGCTGTTAAAAGACCTATCTAATGTGCTTTCTAATACTGGTTTTAATGTCTTTGATGGATGCGTAAGTTCTGGTGGAAAAATCAAGGCAATAGTAGGAGAAAATTTAGCAGCAGAAGTCAGTAAGAAAAAACTCAAAAATCTTGAAAAGACTGCTAAAAAATATGGTGCAAAGGGACTGGTTTGGATTAAGTATGAAGATGAAATTTCTTCTTCTGTAGAAAAGTTTTTATCACCAAGTGATTTTGAAAACATTAGGGAGAAGACAGGGGCAAGCAAGGGTGATTTAGTGCTTGTGCTTGCAGATAGCGAATCTGTTGTAAATACAGCATTATCTGGACTTAGACTAGAAATTGCAAAGGCATATAACTTGATTGATGAAAATGACTATAAAGTTCTTTGGGTCACTGATTTTCCAATGTTTGAATATGATGAAGAGACTGCTAGATACTATGCAAAACACCATCCATTTACTATGCCTAACGTAGAGGATATTGAACTCATTGGTTCTCAAAATGACAAAGTTAGATCCTATGCTTATGATATGGTCATCAATGGGTATGAAGTAGGTGGCGGAAGTATCCGTATCCATGATAGTAAAGTGCAAGAAAAGGTATTTTATGCTCTTGGCATAACGGAGGAAGAGATCAGTGAAAAGTTTGGCTTCTTAGTAGATGCCTTATCATATGGTGCGCCTCCTCATGGTGGAATAGCCTTTGGTCTTGACAGATTGGCAATGATGATTAACAAAACAGACAATATAAAAGATGTCATTGCATTTCCAAAAAATCAAAGCGCTGTTTGTCCAATGACAAGTGCTCCTTCTGCTGTATCAGCTGATCAGTTAGAAGAACTATCTATTGGAGTAGTAAAAACAGAAGAGGAATAGTTGGATGAAGTATATTGGTAAAGTGGTAAAGATAAAAGGAGATAATGTTGTTCTTGAGTATAAAAAGAGAACATCATGTGGTGGTTGAGGTAGAGTAGCAGCTCAAAATGAAGAGGAAGGCTTCATGACAGTCCTAGCTGAGAATCGGGTCGGTGCTCAGTTGGGAGAAAAAGTGCGATTTGAAATTCCAGATACAAGTTTTGTGCTGATGTCACTGTTGTTTTATGCAGTGCCCCTTGTCATAGGACTAGTTATTTTATTGGTTTTTAATAAACTGTTGACCATGCTTGGCGTATCAAGTGCTGATATTATATCTGGCATTTTATCGCTTATTGGTTTTGGTGTAGGAATTTACCTCATTAATAAGAAAAAATTATTTAAGAAGGATAAAGACGCGTACAAGGTAATTGCATATGAGATATTAAGTGATGTAGAGAAATAGTAGATGTTTAGAAAGGAATAGAGGATGGAATACAAGGGAAGAGTGTTAGGGATAAAGGGTGATAAAATCCTTGTCGCTTATAAGACAGGCGTAAGCTGTGGTGGTTGAGCCCTTATGTCAGCAGGAAATAGAGCTGAAATAGACAGGGTTCTATTGGAAAATACGGTGGATGCCAAAGTAGATGATGAAGTCTTGTTTACCATGCCTGAATTAGAAACATCATTTTTTAAGAGTTTACGAGCTGTTGCGCCATTAGCTGGAGCATTTTTGTTTTTGTTTATCATCAATAGGTTTTTTGCTGAATTAGTAAAGGACTATAGTTTTGTGACAGTTGTTGGTGCTTTTGCAGTTTTTCTATTGTCTAGATACTTTGTCAATAAAAGTATAGAGAATGATGAGAATATAAGAAAATCAGAAGCAGTTATTGTGTCTAAAGTATTTACAGACGCATTTAATGTGGTTAATTAGTACAACATAACTTGTATATCTTTATAGGAGGTAGTAAAATGCAGAATTCAAGGTTAAAACAAGTAGATGAAAGAGTCTACAATCTCATTGACAGTGAGCTAAAGAGACAGCAAGGTGGTCTTGAACTTATTGCATCAGAGAACTTTGTATCTGAGGCAGTTCTTGAAGCAATGGGCAGTGTCTTCACAAACAAATACGCAGAAGGATATCCTGGAAAGAGATATTATGGAGGTTGTTCAGTAACAGATGAAATGGAAGCTCTTGCTATTGAGAGATTAAAGGAAATCTATGGTTGTGGTCATGCCAATGTGCAGCCACATTCTGGCGCAAATGCCAATCTAGCTGTTTACGTTGCAGCGTTAAAGCCAGGAGATAAGGTTTTGGGTATGGATTTAGCGAATGGTGGTCACCTAACTCATGGTTCACCAGTTAATATATCAGGTATGTATTACAACTTTGCATCTTATGGTCTAGACAAGGAAACAGAACTAATTGACTATGATGAAGTTGAAAGAATAGCTGTAGAATTTCAGCCAAAGCTAATTGTAGCAGGTGCTTCTGCTTATCCTAGAAAGATAGATTTCAAGAGATTTAAGGAAATCGCAGACAAAGTTGGCGCATATCTCATGGTAGATATGGCTCATATTGCTGGACTTGTAGCAGCAGGACTTCACCAAAACCCATGTGAGTATGCTGACTTTGTAACAAGTACAACTCACAAGACGCTAAGAGGTCCAAGAGGTGGTATTATACTTTGCAAAGAAGAGCACAAGAAGATGATTGACAAGGCGGTATTCCCTGGACTTCAAGGTGGACCACTTGAGCACATCATTGCTGCTAAAGCTGTTTCATTCAAAGAGGCGTTAGAGCCAGAGTTTAAAGCTTACCAAGAACAGATTGTCAAAAATGCAAAAGTCTTAGGTGAAGAGCTTGTCAAGCGTGGTCTAAAACTTGTATCAGGTGGAACAGATAACCACCTAATGCTAATTGACTTAGGACCTGATTGGATCAGTGGTAAAGAAGCAGAGAACATGCTTGCTGATATCGACATAACAGTCAATAAAAACTCTGTTCCTAGCGAAACTCGTTCACCATTTGTAACAAGTGGTATTAGAATAGGTACACCAGCTGTTACTACAAGGGGATTTGTAGAAGAAGATATGGTGGAGATTGCTGATATCATTAGTTCAAGGCTGAAGGAAACAGAAGAAGTTTCTGCTTTGAAAGCTAGAGTTGAAGCACTTTGCAACAAGTATGAGCTCTACTAAGATGAGTTTGTATAGTGTATTAGATAAATTTAAACTGTCAGATGATATCCAGTATACATCTTGTTTTAACAGTGATGAAGTAAGTGGCATAGCAGATGAGTTTGACTGTGTGGAAGCTGATATGATTTATGAGCTCTACGATAATAATCGTCGAGATGTGCAGACTGATGGTGCTGTTTATGATAGGCTAAACGTCATTGTTAAATCAGGTGATGCTGATAGGATTCAAAAAGGTGAAGCTGCTCTTTCTCAGGGAAGAGTAGCTCTCTTTGTAATGGCAGGTGGCATGGGTTCAAGGCTTGGTTTTGACAAGCCAAAGGGGATGTTTGAACTCTCTGATGGAATCAGTCTTTTTGAGATTATTTTCAAAAGGCTACTTTCTCTGGAAGAAAAAACAAAAAAAAGAGCTCATGTTTTTATAATGACCAGCAAGTTAAATGACGATATTACTAGAGAGTATTTTGTAGAAAAAGATTATTTTGACTACGGAGAGGACTATGTTCACTTCTTTGTACAGGGTGAACTACCACCAATTACTGTTGATAGAAAATTTTTACTGGATGATGATAAGCATATTTTGACAGTGCCAGATGGTAATGGTGGTATATTTAGGGCAATCAGTACATCTGGCGTCAAAGATATTTTGATTCGTGAAAAAATAGAGTATATCAACATTGTAGGTATAGACAATGTGTTATTGCAACCACTAGACCCAGAGTTTATTGGCGCCACTATCTTAAATGACTACGTTCTTTCATCAAAGTCTGTTACCAGAAATGCTACCAATGAAAAAGTGGGCTATCTGATGAAGAAAAATGGTAAGCCACACATTGTTGAGTATACAGAAGTATCTGATGATATGAGGGCAAGAACACTTGAAAATGGTGAGTTTTACTATGCAGATGGCAGCGTACTAAATCACCTGTTTAAGGTAGATGTGCTGCTAGAAGTGTTAAATTACAATTTGCCATACCATGTAGCATTTAAAAAAGTGGGTTATTTTGATGGGGAAAAACACATTGCGCCAAGTGAGCCAAATGCCTATAAATACGAGCAGTTTATCTTTGACATATTTGAAAAGTTTGATGATATGCTTGTGTTTAGAACTGAAAGGTCAAAAGAGTTTTCGCCACTAAAAAATAAGACAGGAGTAGACTCTATAGAGAGTGCTAGAAGGGACTTTGAGAGAGAAGGTATTTAATGGATATGCTTGATATTCTTTCAGAAGAAAATAAATCTACACAGTATGTACCTCTTGCTGAGAGAATGAAGCCTAGGGATTTATCTGAATTTTTTGGGCAAGAAAAGTATGTGAGAAAGCACTCAGTACTATACAATATGATTGAAAATTCAAGACTTACCAGCGTTATACTCTATGGACCTTCAGGAGTGGGTAAGACCAGTCTTGCCAAGATAATTTCAGAAAAAACTGGTTCCAATTTTATGAGAATCAATGCAGTATCAGCAGGTGTATCTGATATAAGAGAAGCTGTCGAAAAGGCAAAACTTGAACTCTCCTATGGTACAAGGACGATCCTCTTTATTGATGAGATACATCGGTTTAACAAAAAACAGCAAGATGCGCTTTTACCTTATGTAGAAAATGGCATTATAACACTGATAGGTGCTACAACAGAAAATCCATTTTTTAAAGTAAATTCAGCGCTGACTTCAAGGATGACGATTATCCCTCTTGATTCACTTGATTTTGAGGCAATTTCAAGTATTGTCAAAAGGGCGTTACAGGAAGATGTCTATCTAAAAGACTTACAACTATCCATAGAGGAAGAGGCTTTGAGTTTACTGTCAGACATCAGTGGTGGTGATGCTAGAAAAGCATTGAATACCCTTGAAATGGCAGTGGGTTTTGCTTCTGAAAATGCAGTGATAACAGAAGATGATGTATTAGCTGTAACCTATAAAAATATTGCTAGATATGATAGGGATGGCGATTCTCACTTTGATGTCATCTCTGCCTTTATAAAGAGTATTCGGGGTTCTGACCCAGATGCAGCACTGCACTATTTGGCTAGGATGATAGTCTCTGGAGAAGACCTAGATTTTATTGCTAGAAGGCTAGTGATATCTGCTTCTGAAGATATAGGAAATGCTGATCCCATGGCGCTAGTCTTAGCTAATTCAGCTATGCAGGCTGCTCAGTTTGTGGGTTTTCCAGAGGCGAGGATTCCCCTAGCTCAAGCTACTACTTATCTAGCTTTGGCGCCAAAGAGCAATAGGGCATATATGGCAATAAATGAGGCAATTAGTGATGTAGAAAGTGGTGCAGTGTATGAAGTGCCTGCCCATCTTAGAGATGGAAGTTATAGTGGAGCTAAGAGTCTTGGTCGTGGACTTAACTACAAGTATCCTCATGATTATGGTGGGGGATTTGTTGTTCAAGACTATATGCCAGAAAAGTTAAGGGGCAAGACCTATTATCAGCCAACTGAAAGAGGAAAAGAAAAGTATTTAAAGCAGTATTTAGACATAACGAAAAAGAGATAAATTCCTAGTGATTCTATAGTGTTATAATATTTAAATATGAATGGTGATAAAATATAGAAACTTTGATAGAAAAACATACTAAAAAATGGACTTGTCATTCAGAGTCTATGAAACACTACAACACATTACAAGCTATAAGACTCCACGCCTTCGGCTCTGAGTGACAAAGCTTGTTGTGTTGTTTAGTGTTTCAAGACGTGGAATCTTAAGTACATTTTTTGCCATCAAGATATTTATATAAATGATTTCATAGGTTTATATTTTAAGTGTAATATGAAATGTTGAAGAGGGAAAATTAAATTTATTATTAATACAAAGAGAGAAGATGTACACATGAAAGACAAGTTTGACGAGATGTATCTGAAATTATCAGGTGCAAACAATTTTTATAAACAGGGAAATAATGTGAAAGCCCTTTCTATCTATCTTGATATTATAGAGAACTATTATCCTGATAAAGATGAGCCATATAAACATGCTTGTGATATCCTCATGGCTGAAAAGAAATATGATAAAGCCAAAACTATAGCAAATAAAGCGCTAAAGGCATTTAGGGAAGACAATATCAGAGGAAGTGCTGAGTATTTTAAAGGTGTTTTGGAAAGCATAGATCAGTCTAAAAAGCCTGTTAAAGAAAGTAACGTAAAGAAGAAAAGACTAAATATTCTTGACAATAAGTTTATGACCTATGGTTCTATTCTTCTTCTGATACTTTCAGTGCTACTCTCTCTACCTGATAAGTTAAATAAATTGTTCTTTTTGATTTTTATTCTAGTGTCATTACTTCTTGTGTTTGAGATTATTAAAGATATAAAGAAAAATGTAAAGGTAACATCAAAGTCTCTTGTATTTGTTGTATTTATAGTACTTACTTTATATGCAGGATACAAGACGCCAAAGGAAGAATGGCTAAACTTCTTTAGTGTGGACTTTACGAGAAGTGCTAGTACAGAGACTTCTACTGCAAGTGATAATAGTTCAGATGCTGAAAAAGAAGACGAGTCTGGCACCAAAATCGTGAGAGAAGACCTTGATAAACTGGAAAAGTATTCTGAGCGAATTACAGGTCTTGAATCCTATCTGCTAAAAGTCAACGAAAATCGAATTTTTTTAAGAGTAAATGTATATGAAGGTACTGGAAAAGAAAGGGCAAAGGCGATAGCTATTGACCTACTTCAAGAACTTAACTCAATGAAAGATGTACCAAAGGCTTCTGGTAATAGCATAGGGGATTTGTACGATAAGTATAACGTTACTGTAAAGGCGTATGAGGGTTCTGTGATGATATACAGCGCAAAAGCTGATTATGGCGAACTGGTTGAAGATTAGTTTGGAGAGATGATATGGATAAGAGTAGTGAATTTGATAGGACATATTTACTTGAAAAGAGGTTTACTTGTCCTATTTGCTCAGAGCAGTTTAAGTATGTTCAGACTAAATCAGTAGTTTTTAAAGTAGAGAAGAGAAATACAGATTTATATGTTGAGTACAAGGGGATAAATCCTAGTTATTATGAAGCGGTCATGTGCGAAAAGTGTGGATTTGCAGCCTTTTCAAATGACTTTGATGAAGTAGGTCCAACAGATAAAAAGAGAATTGAAGAGTATATTTGTTCAGGATATAAATCCATCAACCTTCCAAAGGAAAAGACGCTAAAGGATGTTTTGACACTGTTTGAGCAGGTCTATAACAATTATAGCATTAGGTCTTCAAAGAGTGCTGAACTGGCAAGGTGCTCTCTTAGATTGATGTGGTTTTTTAATGAAGCAGGCAGATTTAGAGATGCAGATGCATACTGTAAAAAGGCACTTGATTATTATATAGAAGCAGATAGTGAAGGAGCTTATGACTTAGACAGTAAAAAGGCTGTTGTAGCCTATTATTTAATAGGTGAACTCAGCAGACTGCAAGGCAAAAATGAAGATGCTTATAAGTGGTATCGAAAGGCGCTTCAAGTAAACAATAAGGTAAATAATTCAGTCATTCAGAGATTTGCAGAAGATCAAATGGCATTGCTAACAAAGAAAGATAAATAAAAATCAAGTATATATTTATGGAAACAGAGAGGAAGTTATTAATGAGTAGTTTGGAGAAAGTACCAAAGGGAATTTTTGATGAAATAGAAGTGAACAAGGCAAAATTTGTAGAAAAATTTGGCGAAGATATTTGTCAATTATTTCCTGATGTAAATCGGGGGGGGGGGTTAGATTTTTCAAGGCTTTTAGAGGTTTTTGGAGAGTTTACCAAGACTGATGAAAGAGAAAAATATGAACTAACTTGGCATGGAAAAAGGGATGCAAAAATACAATCTCAGCAAGATATAGTTGCTAAAACTTTAAAGTATTATCCTGATGAAAGTAGAAATCCAGAAACAACAGAAAATCTATATATCGAGGGCGATAACCTTGAAGTCTTAAAACTTCTTAGAAATTCTTACTATGGTAAGGTCAAAATGATTTATATTGACCCACCGTATAATACAGGTAAAGAGTTTGTCTATAATGATAATTTCACAGCTGATAAAAATGAATATGAGAAAGAACTAGGAATAGTAGATGAATATAACCATAGGATGACTGCAAATAAGGCTGGAAGTGGTCGTTATCATTCTGACTGGTTATCGATGATGTATCCTAGATTGAAAGTTGCTAGAGATTTACTCACTGATGATGGGGTTATATTTATCAGTATCGATCATAACGAACAAGCTAATTTAAAGAAACTATGCGATGAAATATTTGGGGAAGAGAACTTTATTGATAATATAATTTGGGATAAGAAATCTTCGGCTAAGGGAGTTCCTCCTAAAAGCATGATGGTAAATGTGCATGAGTATATACTTGCTTATCAAAAAAATAATAATTTTAAATTTGTTGGTGAAAAGCGTTCTGAGGAAAAAGATGGCTTTAAAAATCCTGATAATGACCCTAGAGGACCGTGGAGAGAATCTAATATAAAAAGCACAACTAAAAGCATTGAGGAATCGTTTACAATTACTAATCCTACAACAGGGAAAACATATACTAATACTTGGGCTTTTTCAGAGAAATCATTAAAAAAAATGATTGAAGAAAACAGAATTTTATGGAAAGATACATTGCCGAAACAAAAGGAATTCATGAATGAAATGACTAATGAAAATAAGGCAATTAAAAGTAATTGGGGTGTTTTTGATCCACAAAGTACTACAGTTTTCTTAAAAAAATTAATTCCAGAAGTGAAATTTGATAATCCTAAACCAATTTTACTAATGAACTATTTAATGAGAGTATCTAGTGAATCAAATGACATAATACTTGACTTCTTTTCAGGTTCATCAAGCACTGCTCATGCTGTAATGAACCTAAATGCTGAAGATAGTGGAAATCGCAAGTTTATTATGGTGCAGTTACCTGAACAAACTGATGAAAAATCAGAAGCCTATAAAGCTGGTTATCAAAATATCTGTGAAATCGGCAAAGAGCGTATTCGTAGAGCTGGTGATAAAATTCTAAAAGATAATGCTGAGAGTAGTGAACCTAAAGACCTATCAAACTTAGATACTGGCTTTAAAGTGTTTAAAGTAGCAGATACTAATATTAAGTGGATTAGCGATTTATCAGCTGATGGTCAATTAGGACTTGATGGTTTTGATTATGCTAAGACAGATAAGGATATGATCGATTTTAATCCTGGTTTTACAGATATTGATGTAGTATATGAACTCATGCTTAGGAGGCAGGATATACTACTCAGTGATACTACCCAAAAACTAGATGATATAGGAAGTAGGACATACTTTGTGGGATGTACTGTTTTGGTATGTCTTGAAGAAGAAATTACAAGAGAAATAGTTGACAAAATATCAAGTCTAAATATTGACTATGATTTGTCGTGGATCGTCTTTCGTGATAGTGCTTTCAATGATGACATCAATTTAAAAACAAATACGATGAACCTGCTTAGAACCCTCTTAAAAGAGAAAAATCCTAGTAGTTCTAATCAAAAAATACTTTGGATATAAGGGGGTATTATGGCTAGTCAAATTAAATTTAATTTTGAAAGTTTAGAGTACCAAGAAAAAGCTGTAGATTCCGTAGTAAATTTATTTGGAGATGTAACAAAGAGTATTGACAATAGTGTTTATGCGAGCACTATAAATGCAATTAGAAAAAGTATGCAAGGTGATTTATCTAAGCGTAGAAATGTGGAGATTTTAAGTGGTAATAAACTAAAGGAGAATTTAAGAAAAGTACAGCTAGAAAATAGTCTTATATTAAATGATGAAGTGGAAAAAGAGGAAGATGTCATCAACTTTACTGTTGAGATGGAAACAGGTACTGGCAAGACTTATGTATATTTAAAAACGATATTAGACCTATATAAAAAATATGATGGCAATTTTAAAAAGTTTATTATTGTTGTCCCAACGGTGCCTATTAGACTAGGGGTTGAAAAATCCATAGATATGTTAAAAGAACACTTTGCTGGGCTTTATGATGGAATTGACATTTCCAAGCACGTCTTTGTATACAATGCAAAAACAAAAAATATTGCCAATATGGTGCGATATAAATTTGTTGATAATGATGATTTAAGTATCCTTGTCATGAATACACAAGCCTTTAATAAGGATACGAATATACTTAGAAATTCGGAACATGAGAATAATTTAGATGATATGAGTGTGTGGGATGAAATTGCGCAGCTTCATCCTGTAGTGATTGTAGATGAACCACAGAAATTTGATGGTGGAGCTAAATCAAAAAAAAGCAAAAGAACAGCAACATTAAAAGCGATTGATGAAATCAAGCCATGTTTTATAGTGAGGTATTCAGCTACTCATAATCAGATTATTAATCCTGTCTATAAACTAGATTCTTATAATGCCTATAAAGATGCACTGGTAAAGAGGATAAGAGTAAAAACGGTGAAGTCTATTTTGCCTAAAGACTTTCCTTACATTAAGTATATAGCTTTTAATCCTAGGACTTTATCAGCGAAAATTGAGATATTTTGTGGTGGAAATGGTAGTGAAGTTAAGCTAAAAAACTTTGAGGTTCGAAGTGATAAAAATGCCAATCTCTATGAGTTATCAGGTGAACTTTCACAGTATAGAAATTTTAGAATAGCTGAAAATCCACATAGGGAAAAGCCATTGAGAATAAATGCACATGGTGCAGATTTAGAATTAGTAGCTGGCAGTGAATACACGCCATTTACTGAATCTAAACTAATTAGAAACCAAATGAAAATTGCCATCCAATCTCATTTTGAGCAGCAGTACAAACTCTTGAAATCAGGTAAAGAGATAAAAGCACTATCCTTGTTCTTTATCGATAGAGTTTATAAAGTAAGAGGTGAAAACGGTGAAGATGGAGAGTATCTCAAAATTTTTGACGCTGTTTATAATGAAGTGATTGCTGATAGAAGATACAATAAATTATTTAAGGAATTTCCAGAATACTTTGGTGAGGATTATAGGAATACTGCCGCAGTAAGGCAGGGGTATTTTGCTGTTGATAAAAAATCTAATAGTACCAATGTAATGGAAATAGAAGGCTGGAATGAAGATGGCGATGATGATAATCAAAAACTAAAAGCAAAACAGAAAGAGTATATTGAAAAGGGGATCGAACTTATTTTAGAAAAGAAGGATGAGCTGATTAGTTTTGAAACACCACTTGCTTTTATATTTTCTCATTCTGCTCTTAGAGAAGGTTGGGATAATCCAAATGTATTTACCCTCTGTACGTTAAAGAGTAGTAGTAATTCCATAGCTAAAAAACAAGAGATTGGTAGGGGCCTAAGACTTCCAGTAGATATTTATGGGAATCGATGCCACGATGAAAACTTAAATGTCTTAACAGTTATTGCCAATGATAGTTATGAAAATTTTACGAAGAAACTACAAAAAAGCTATGATGAAGAAAGTGGTTTTAATAAAGATGAAGTTACGACAGATATTATTATGCGTATTTTTAAAGAGGCTGGTATACCAATAGAAAAAATTTCATCTAGTCTTGCTACAGCTTTTAAAAAAGAGTTAGAACTTGCTGGTATAATGACAAGAACAGGCATACTTGCTAAAGAAAAAGCGCATAAATTAAATGACCTTGTCTTTGTGGATGATACACTGAAAGAGCATGCTGTAAAAATTAAAGAATTATTTGTAGAAAAGATGGAGGAAAAAGGTTCTAAGAAGATTAATATTGAAAATGGAGACCTAAAATCAGTAGAGAATAAAATGAATTCATATATCAGTGAAGAAGATTTTAAGGGTTTTATGAGAGCTGTCAATGATAGACTTAGTATTAAAACTGTCTACAAAGTACAAATAGATAAAGATGAGTTCATTAAAGATACTATAGATAAGATTAATGCTGCCTTTAACCACAAATCCTTTTCAATGGCTGTAACGATTAGTGATTCTATGCATTATATTGATGAGAATAATAGGGCAGGTTTTACAAGGACAAAAGAAGATAAAACGCTCTATGAAGAGAAGAATGCTGTAGAAGAAAGAAGTGATTTTGAAATAATAAATTATATAATGTCAGCTACTGATTTGCCAAGACTTGCTATTTATAAAATACTGAAAGGAATTGAAAATCGAAGTCTTCTAAATAGTCAGGATTACTTAGATGAAGTGCTCAAGATCGTTAAAGACGAATTTATAGATAAACAGGTTAGTTCAGACATATCTTATGATGTGTTAACAGGCTATAAATTTGATGGAAAAACTATTTTTGGACTTGATGAAATTAATGCTACAGATTTAATGGACCCTGATATATATACTTATAAGTCGAATACTTACAGTAGAAAAGCTGTTAATGAGTACTATAGGTTTGACAGTGAGGGAGAACTAAGATTTGCTGAAAGTCTTGATAATGACCCAGATGTACTTCTTTTTACAAAGATTAAAAAAGGTGGTTTTGTGATAAGTACACCTTATGGTAATTATTCTCCAGACTGGGCAGTTGTCCATCAAAATGACGAAGGAAATGCTGAACTATATTTTGTGGTGGAAACTAAGATCGATAAGAAAAAGAAAGAATTGTCTTCTGTTGAAACAGTAAAAATTAGGTGTGCAAGAGCTCACTTTGAAGAAGTAGAAAACTATAGTAAAAGTAAGATTAAGTTTGATTGGGTAAATTCTTATTTGAACTTTAAAGAAAAATTATTAGGAGAATAATAGCTTTTGTCATATTGGCTTATTTATTCTGTAGGAGACCAGCTATGAAAAGTCAATAGTAAAATAGCAAAAAATTTAAAAAATATATATGGTTTAAAAAAGGGTAACTTTAATAAAGCTCCCTAAAAAGG
>PDWI01009325.1_pt1 | contig 21791 bp, 17 predicted proteins | sample 1430891 | NCBI WGS metagenome assembly PDWI01 (sample SAMN01162508, study PRJNA174530) | Oral metagenome, whole genome shotgun sequencing project. | biome: Marine environment; feature: Marine mammal; material: Swab sample of the gingival sulcus; isolation source: swab sample of gingival sulcus... | reverse complement strand
AAACGTGTTTAAGGTCATGAATACGTTTATCTACGTTTAGATAAACGTGTTTAAGGTCATGAATACGTTTATCTACGTTTAGATAAACGTGTTTAAGGTTATGAATACGTTTATCTACGTTTAGATAAACATGGATAAGGTTATGAATACGTTTATCTAGGTTTGGATATAGTTGCCAATCGCTAAAAGCTATCAGCTAAAATCAGCATAGACCCATATTTTCTATCTCTATTACCTATATTTGTAAAAACATTAAAATCAAAATTGAGTTTAAAAGATATATCACGATATGAAAAATTTAGTTGTATTAACAGGGGCTGGAATTAGTGCTGAAAGTGGCATTCAAACGTTTAGAGATATGGGCGGATTGTGGTATCAATATGATGTTTTAGAAGTAGCCAGTCCACAAGGTTGGGCAAAAAATCCCCAATTGGTGCAGCAATTCTATAACGAAAGACGAAAACAGTTGCTAGAGTGTGAACCCAACGATGCCCACGTTGTGTTGAAAGAGCTAGAAGCATACTATAATGTGTCTATAATTACGCAAAATATCGACGATTTACACGAAAGGGCGGGCAGTAGTAATGTGTTGCATTTACACGGAGAATTAAAAAAAGCCCGTAGCACTGTTGATGATTCTCTGATTTACGAATTAGACAAATGGGAATTGTCTTTAGATGACAAATGTGAAAAAGGTTCTACCCTAAGACCACATATTGTTTGGTTTGGCGAAGAGGTGCCAGCCATACCCGAAGCCATTAAAATAGTACAACAAGCGGATATTCTTTTGGTGGTGGGCACATCATTAAATGTATATCCAGCAGCAGGCTTGGTTAATTATGCTCCTGAAAATATTCCTATCTTTGTGGTCGATCCTAAACGGCCGAATATCGCCGCCGATAGCAATATCACCTTTATAGAAGATGTGGCAAGTACAGGTTTAAGGCAATTTAAAAAGCATATTTTGCAAGGGGACAACTAATCATCAAAATCAGAACAAATGAAAAAAATAATCATTTTTATAGGCTTAGCGATATCTATTGCAGTATTTGCAGCAAAGCCAATAAAATATCCCAAAAAGGTTAGTGTAAAAAAACTAACACAATGGATAGATACTTGTCAAAATCTTCAAATCATAGATGTGCGTGATAAAAAATCATTCGAACTGGCTCATATCAAAGGAGCTTTAGTCGCTAGCAAATCAAAACGACTTTTTAGTATTGTTGATTCTTTAGGAACTAAAAAGATTTATGTGCTCTATTGCGAAGAAGGAGACACCAGCCGTCAGGCAGGCTCCATGCTTTTAGATAAATACAATGTAAAGGTGTATTCTTTAAAAGGAGGTTTTGAGCAATGGATGGAAAAGGGTATGCCTGTTTATTAGATGATTTTTCACAAGCACGATTGATTTTTTAGCTATTGGCCTTTATAGCTCTTTGCTTTTAGCTGGAGATCATGATAAAATCGCTATTTTTTCAGAAGTTATTTGAAGTATCAATGTGTACTATGAATTTAGATGCGATGTATTCGTTTTTCACAGATACTTTTATACTTTTGTTCGGAATTTTCCCACACGATATTTAACGATAAAACAATGTAAGAGGTGTGATTTTCATGTCTCATAGTATTTGTTTGCTTTTAAATTTTGTGTGAAATGATAATGAATTTTTAAAGTTGAAATTATACCAGTTGTAATTTGAATTTACCCAAAAGAAAAATCAGACTTTTTTAATTGGGTAAATTGTAAGGAACAAATGGTATTAGAAAAAAAAGATATAATGGAAGCTAAACTTCAAGCCGCAAAAGATGCAATTAGAGATGTAATCGATTTTCCTAAAGAGGGAATTTTGTTTAAAGATATCACCACGATGTTAAAAGACAATGTGCATTTACGCACCTTGGTGGATACAATTTATCAGATCTATAAAGATAAAGGCATTACCAAAGTGGTAGGATTAGAAAGTAGAGGGTTTATCATAGGAACCGCTTTAGCATATAAATTAAATGCAGGATTTGTACCTATTCGTAAACCAGGAAAATTACCTGCTGCCACTTTCAGTCAGAAATATACTTTAGAATATGGCGAAGATGAAATCTTTATTCATCAAGATGCCCTAACCGATAATGATGTGGTATTGCTTCACGATGATTTATTAGCAACAGGAGGAACAGCAGCAGCTGCCATCGAGCTATTAAAGCAATTCGATGTAGAGAATGTTTATGTTAATTTTTTAGTGGAATTAGATGCTTTAAAAGGAAGAGAAACAATGAATACAAACCATGATATTCAGTCGATTTTTCATTTTTAAGCATTAAAGTATCCCATTTAATACAATGACAGCAATTCATTTCTCGCAAATCAAACAAAACCTAAATGGGCGTGTTGTGTTGCCCGCATCTAAAAGTATATCTAATCGAGTATTGATTATTAGTGCACTAAGCAATAGTCTAGAGCCGATTAAGAATCTATCTAATTGCGACGACACAAAAGCCATTCAGCAAATTCTATTTTCAAATACCAACACTTTTGATATTGGCGATGCAGGAACAGCAATGCGTTTTTTAACCGCTTATCTATCTAAAATTGTTGGAGAATGGACGCTTACAGGCTCAAAGCGAATACAACAACGCCCCATTGCTGATTTGGTAGAAGCATTAAATAATTTGGGTGCTCAAATTAGTTATTTAGGCGAGGAAGGATATCCTCCCTTAAAAATTTTAGGTTCTAATATCACAGGCGAAGAGGTTACTATATCGGCTGATACCAGCTCTCAATTTATATCCGCATTATTGCTGATAGCTCCCACATTGGCTCAGGGATTGAAAATACATCTAAAGGGTGATATTGTATCTAAATCTTACATTATGCTTACCCTGCAAGTGATGAAAGATTTTGGAATAAAGTGGGAATGGAAAGGCAACACCATTTATATTGCCAAGCAAAATTATCAAGTAATGCCCTATACCATTGAGGGAGATTGGTCGGCAGCGTCTTATTGGTTTGCGATGATAGCAGTAGCAAAAGAGGGAAAACTTTTTCTTGATGGATTAAAGCGATACAGCTTTCAGGGCGATAGTAAAATGGTTTCTCTTTTTGAACAGCTAGGGGTGAAAACACAATTTTCCAAACGAGGTATGTTCATTGAAAAGATGGATTGTCCCAATCATCAGTTGAATATTGATTTTACTGATATGCCTGATATTGCTCCAACTTTTGCGGTATGTGCTGCCTTAAAAAAACGCCCTTTTCAGTTTTCTGGTTTGCAAACTCTAAGGATAAAAGAAACCGATAGAATTGCCGCTTTGGTAACTGAACTAAAGAAATTAGGATATGTGGTTACTGCCACCAATAACCAGTTAATTTGGGACGGCACCACTTGTGCACCACAGCAAGATATTAGCATCGATACCTATAACGATCATCGCATGGCAATGGCATTTGCTCCTGCCGCAATGCTTTTTCCTAACATCTCGATAAAAAATCGGGAGGTAGTGGCAAAATCATATCCTCAGTTTTGGGACGATATGGCTGCGATAATGTTTTAAGAACACAGATGCACTGATATTTCCATTGAATATATTAGGATTACAAATGATATAATTGGTATTAGACCTGACAGGTTTTAAAAACCTGTTCAGGTCTTTTTCTATAACTAATATCAGCTGTAATTTGAATTTAACCAACAGGAAAATAGTACTTTTTATTTGGATAAATTCAGGTTATAAATGGTATTAAATGCTTGTTCTCGCAATTAGAAGAAAGAATAAATATCTCTTTAACTAAGAAAACCGTTTTAAATTATATCTTTGCTTCCAGATTATATATAATACCATTTATAATCTGAATTTATCGAAAAGAAAATAGAACTCTTTATTAGGTAAATTGGGTTTACAAATGGTATAAACCCTTGGAGAAGGGGATAGACAACAATAATAATTATAAAAAATATAAGGCTATGAGAAAACTTACAGTATTACTGCTTTTAGGTATGCTTATCGCAGTAGGAACATTTTCGTGTAAACAAGCAACAAAAAATCTACGTCCAATGGTAACAGGTGGTTCGGGTGAATTATTGGTTATTATTAATGAAACGCTATGGAAAGATGCCATTGGCGACACTTTGCGTTTGGTACTTAAAGAACCACAAATAGGATTGCCACAAACCGAGCCTTTATTTAATTTGCTAAATATATCGCACGATAAATGGGGTCGAATATTTAAAACACATCGAAGCATTTTAGATATCAATGTAAATGCTAAAATAAAAAAGCCTCAGCTGTATATCAAAAACGAATATTTGGCAAGAACACAATCTTATATGCGTCTTGATGCTCCTGATAAAAAATCGATGTTGCAATTATTAAATGAGAATAAGGCTAAAATTATTTCTTATTTCTACAAAGGCGAGATAGACCGTAAAAAGGCAACTTTCAGAAAAAATGTGGTGCAGAGTATCTTCTATAAATTAAAAGATAAATACAATTTCACTCTGACTTTTCCTGCTGGATATAGATTGAATAAAGATACCCTTAACTTTATGTGGATAAGCAACGAAACACCGACTTATAGCAAGGGGATGTTTATTTACAGTTATGAATATACTTCAGAAAAGCAGTTTGAAAAAGAGGCGATATTAAAAAAACGTAACGAGTTGTTGAAAAAATATATTCCGGGTCCAACAAAAGGGAGTTATATGAGTACGGAAACCATTTATCCTGTTAGTTGTAACCATCTTACTTTTTATGGCAATTATGCAATGGAAGCAAGAGGATTGTGGAAAGTAGAAAACGATTTTATGGGAGGTCCTTTCTTAAATATTACTTTTTTAGATAAGCACAGCAATAAGTTGATTTGTTTAGATGCTTATGTGTATTACCCAAATAAAAACAAAAGAGAAATGCTTCGTGAATTAGAAGCTATTATGTATTCTTATGCATCAACGTTTAAGAAAGAAAAAGAGTAAGTTCGAATGACTTTTCCCGATTTACAAAATATCAATATTGCCAACTATCGCAATAGAAATGAAATTATACAGCAAGTTGCAGCTCAAATAGAGAAAGATTTTGCTCAATTTGGCATGGAAGTACATTTCTCAGGTAAAATAGAGATGGCATATACCGAGCTTTTTAATCAGGTCGATAATCATATTGATGATTTATTGATTAATGATTATCATCGGTTAAAAATCTTATTGTATCAAATTGATTTAAGCGAAAAGAAAATAGCACAAACAGCTTGTAAATATCCTGATGTGCCACAATCGAAAATACTTACCGAACTCATTATTGAGCGTGAATTAAAGAAGGTATTAATTCGAAATTATTTTAAAGAAAATCCTAACGCGTAAACAAAATGAATCTAAAAATAAAAGAAAGCAATAGAAACAATACCGAACATATTGTTTATTGTATTGCTGAAGAAAACTATAACGATATCTTATTATCAACTCCTGAAAAGGAATATGTGGCACAAGAGGTTGCCAACAAATCTACATTGGTTGAAATAAACCGATATACGCATAAAATATTTGTTTGTATTGCTCCAGAAAAAGCAACTTGTAGCAGCTTGGAACAGATGCGAAAAATGGGATATCAATTGCATCAAAAAATACAAGCAAGCAGAATCAGCGAAATTACATTTATTGATGAACTGGCAGACAAAAGCCTTGGTTTGGCTCTTCTCGAAGGGCTTGTTTTATCGAATTATCAATTTATTAAATATCTAAAGGATACTAAAACGATAAAACATACATTAAACCAAATAGAGGTTGTTAGCGATCATATTACCATTTCGGATTTAGATGAGCTGACCATTGTTTGTGATGCGGTAAAGGCTGCTCGTGATTTGGTAAATGAGCCTTTAAGTTTTTTAAATGCTGCACAGTTGAGCAAGGAAATCAACCGATTGTCTAAGGATGCTGGATTTACGGTGCAAACATTTGGTAAATCAGAAATAGAGCAACTAAAAATGGGTGGACTATTGGCGGTAAATCAGGGTAGTATTGATGATCCTCAGTTTTCGATATTAGAATGGAAACCCAGTCAAGCCAATAATGCTGCTCCTATTGTTTTTGTAGGGAAAGGGATTGTTTATGACACAGGCGGATTAAGTCTAAAACCTACACCCGATAGCATGGATTCGATGAAATCAGATATGGGAGGTGCTGCTGCTGTTATTGGTGCTGTTTATGCCATTGCTAAAGCCAAATTGCCAATGCATGTTATAGGGCTAGTGCCTGCTACCGATAATCGTCCTAGTGGAAATGCTTATGCTCCGGGGGATATTATTACAATGCACAATGGTTTATCTGTTGAGGTTTTAAATACCGATGCTGAAGGGCGTTTGATTCTTGCTGATGCTTTGAGTTATGCTCATCAATATCAACCTGAATTTGTTGTTGATTTAGCTACATTAACAGGTGCTGCTGCTGTAGCAATAGGTAAATATGGTGTCGTTGCTATGGGAAATAAATCGAGCCAAAACAAAATGGAACAACTGAAAGAGGCAGGTAATAATGTATATGAACGGGTAGTTGAATTTCCTTTTTGGGAAGAGTATGGCGAATTAATCAAGTCTGATATTGCCGATTTAAAGAATCTTGGCGGACGTGAAGGTGGTGCCATTACTGCTGGTAAGTTTCTTGAACATTTTACCAATTATCCATGGATACATATTGATATCGCTGGTCCTGCATTTGTTACTGCTTCCGATAATTATCGAGGAAAAGGTGGTACAGGTGATACTTGTGAGTACAATTTAACCAAGGTGGCAAAGCCCTATTTCCAGTTGGGAAAAGCATTTTGCCAAGGTGGCAAAGCCCATTCCCAGTCGGGAAAAGTATTTTGCCAAGGTGGCAAAGCCCATTCCCAGTTGGGAAAAGCGTTTTGCCAAGGTGGCAAAGCCTATTCCCAGTTGGGAAAAGCGTTTTGCCAAGGTGGCAAAGCCCATTTCCAGTCGGGAAAAGCGTTTTGCCAAGGTGGCAAAGCCTATTCCCAGTTGGGAAAAGCATTTTGCAGTTGGAAAAAGCATTTTACAGGGGTGCAAAGCCCTGTTTCCAGTTGGAAAAAGTGTTTTGCAAGAGGAAGTAAAAAAGAAGTTTCAGTCAGTTATTTCAAAAAGAATTCAGTTGTGTTTAATTTTTTACCTTCACAAAAAACATCTACTCGGTAAGTTCCTTTGATTAAGCTATTGTCGTTATCCCAAAATATAGAAACATCAAGTTGGTTACCTTCATAGTCTATTTCTCTTTTTGCCGAATAGATAAGTTTTGTATTCTCAAAATCGAATAATAAATTCTCTGGATTTCCTAAAACAACTTCATCTGGGCGTGTAATACGAATATAAAATTGTTTTGCTCCTGTGGTTGCTGTGATGTTTTTACTAATGGTAAAGCTGGTGCGTAGTTTTTTTGTTTTTTTCAATTTTCGCACAACTCGTCCTTTTCTATTTATGGGTTCACAAACCAAGTTAACCACATTTAAGGTAGCTGCTTTATCAATCAGCTCTTTCATGTTTTCTGACGATTTCTCAAGCTTCTCGTTTTGTTCTTTTACCCAGTTAATCTGTTTCTTTACTCGTTTGTTTTCTGCGGTAAGTAATTTATTTCTGGTGTTCAACGAATCAATCTGAACAACATAACTACGTAATACTCGCTTTAAGCTACCTATTTGCTTTTTATATCGATTAATTTGAGCATACGAATTGTTTTTAAAGACTTTCATTTGCTTTAATAATTCGTTAATCTTTTCTTGCTCAACTTGTAATTTTATATTCAAAGTATCGTTGCTTGTCTGTAGGGCATCGTAATCTTGTGCGAGTAATTTTAATTCTTTTTCAAGATTGACTTTCTCTGTTGATATTGCTTGAATATGTCTTTTGTTTTCGCGGTGTTCTTTGTAAAAAAGAATAATTACAATCAACAAAATAGCTCCTAGTCCAATAAGACTAAATTGATACAGTTTGTTTGTTTTGTTTTCTTCCATAATAATTTATTTTATTGTTAGCAGGGGATTATGTTTTTATGTCCTGCTTTAATTTGATAACGAAATGTATTGTGATTAAAAGTAATAAAGGTTTAGAATAAAACTCAACTACTTATAAATGGGAAGTAGTTGAGTTTTTTATCATGAAAATTGTTATGATATTTAAATATTACGAATAGGGTTTATTCTACTGTAACTGATTTTGCCAAATTTCGAGGTTGATCAACATTACAACCTCTCATGACAGCAACATAATAAGATATTAATTGAAAAGGAATAACTGTTAATAGAGGAGAAAATTCTTCTGTTGTTTCAGGTATCTCAATAAATTGATCAGCAATACTTGATATAGCAGTATCTCCTTCATTAACAATTGCGATAACATGTCCTTTTCTTGCTTTTACTTCTTGAATGTTACTTACAATTTTTTCGTAATATTTATCTTTAGTAGCAGCAACAAAAACAGGCATATTTTCATCAATTAAAGCAATTGGTCCGTGCTTCATTTCTGCAGCAGGATATCCTTCTGCGTGAATGTAAGATATTTCTTTTAATTTTAATGCTCCTTCTAGTGCAACGGGGAAAAGATAGCCTCTACCTAAATAAAGAGCATTGGTTGCTTTTACATATTTTTTAGACAACTCTTCTATCTTTTTTGATTTGCTTAGTATTTTCTCTATTTTCTTAGGTAGTTCTGCAAATTCTTCAATAAGAGAAATGTAATGTTCTTTAGACAACGTGCCTTTTCGATATCCTACCAACATTGCCATCATCGTTAATACCGTAACTTGAGCTGTAAAAGCTTTGGTTGAAGCCACTCCAATTTCAGGACCAGCATGAGTATATACTCCAGCATCAGTCTCACGAGGAATACTTGAACCAACAACGTTGCAAATACCTAAAACAGTAGCTCCTGCTTTTTTTGCTAATTTAATAGCGGCTAGCGTGTCAGCAGTTTCACCACTTTGGCTAATTGCAATAACAATATCATCTTCTCTAATTATCGGGTTGCGATATCTAAATTCGGATGCATATTCTACTTCAACAGGAATACGTGTCATATCCTCAAATAGGTATTCTCCAACCATTCCTGCGTGCCAAGAAGTTCCACAACCTATAATTAAAATTCGACGAGCATCAACCATTTTTGTGATTACGTCATTTATTCCGCCAAGAAATACTTCTTTATTAGAAGTGGATACTCTACCTCGAATAGTGTCTAAAATAGAGGTGGTTTGTTCAAATATCTCCTTTAGCATGAAATGCTCGTATCCACCTTTTTCTATTTTGGCAATGTCTAAATTTAGTTCTTGTATGTGTAGTTCTAGTTTGTCGTTGTTTATCGTTTTTAATGTCAATTCATCTGTACCAATTATTGCAACATCATTATCATTTAAGTAAATGACACTCTTGGTGTATTCTACAATAGGTGTCGCATCAGATGCTAAAAAATACTCTCCTTCACCCACACCAATAACTAAAGGGCTTCCTTTTCTTGCTGCAATGAGTTGATTTGGCTCATCATTACAAATAACAACTAAACCATAAGCTCCTTCTACTTTGGTTAATGCTAGACGAACAGCCATTTCTGCTGAAATGGCTTCTCCTTTTAAGTAGATATATTCTATTAAGTTTGCTAATACCTCTGTATCCGTTTCGCTTTGAAATTTATATCCTCGGTCTCCTAATTTTCGCTTTAGGATAGCGTAATTCTCTATAATCCCGTTATGTATAATAACAAACTTATTATTCATTGAAGTATGTGGATGTGCATTTGTATCATTAGGTTCACCGTGTGTTGCCCAACGGGTATGCCCTATTCCAATATTACTAGAAATATCATCTCTGTTAATATGATTTTCGAGATCTGAGACTTTACCTTTGCATTTAAAGACTTCGGTATGTCTTGAAAATAATGCAATCCCTGCTGAATCGTACCCTCTATACTCTAATCTTTTTAAGCCATTAATCAAAATAGGGTATGCATTTTGATGACCAATGTATCCAACTATTCCACACATAGAATTTATATATTCAAATGATAATTATACTTTCTTGTTTTAGATAAACCGCTGACAAATGTATAGAAAAAGTTATTAACAAACATTTTTTGATTATAAAAGATAAGATGATGTTTTGTATAGCATTTTCTGTTCATTTTTATATCTGTATTGATTATAAGGGCTTTTGTAAGTTTTTTTACGAATTATGTGAGATTTAGATCGTATTGCTATGAAAATAAGCAATGAATGTCTTGTGAATAAAGGGAAATATGACGATCTAGGAGAAAATAAATAGGATAATATTTTGAAGTTGGGAGGCATATTGTTTTTCTTTGCAGAAAATTACAGAATCAAAATAGAGTGAGTATGGTGAAAAACTTAGTGATAGTCGAGTCTCCGGCAAAAGCAGCGACAATAGAAAAATTTTTAGGAAAGGACTTTGTAGTAAAATCGAGCTTCGGACATATTCGAGATTTAGAAAAAAAAGATTTTGGAATTGATATAAAAAATAATTTTTCACCTAACTATATTATTTCACCTGACAAGAAAAAGGTTGTTGCTGAGTTAAAAAAGTTAGCCAAAGAAGCAGAAATGGTTTGGTTGGCATCTGATGAGGATCGTGAGGGAGAGGCTATATCTTGGCATCTTGCAGAAGTTTTGAAATTAAAACCAGAGAAAACAAAAAGGATTGTTTTTCATGAAATTACAAAAGAGGCTATTCTTAATGCAATAAAGAATCCCAGAGAAATAGATATTAATTTGGTAAATGCTCAGCAGGCTCGAAGAATTCTTGATCGTTTGGTTGGGTTTGAGATATCTCCTGTATTATGGAAAAAAGTAAAACCACAACTTTCGGCAGGTAGAGTTCAATCTGTAGCAGTCCGTTTGTTAGTTGAAAGAGAGCGCGAAATTATAGCATTTAAACCCACATCATCTTACCGTGTAATAGGTCATTTTGTAATACAAGGAGATGATGGAAAAATAAAACCTATAAAGGCTGAACTATCTAACCGTTTTAAAGATAAAGAATCAGCATTATCTTTTTTAGAGAGTTGTAAAGGTGCTAGTTATACAATAGATAAAATTGAAACTCGACCATTAACTAGAAAGCCTTCGGCTCCATTTACTACATCTACTTTACAACAGGAAGCGAGTCGGAAGTTAGGCTTTTCTGTTGCACAGACAATGGCTGTTGCTCAGCGTCTTTATGAAGCAGGAAATATAACCTATATGAGAACAGATTCTGTTAATCTATCAACTCTTGCGTTAAATAAAGCCAAAGAGGAAGTGATTAAGCTGCATGGAAAGGAGTATGTAAAGACACGTAACTATAAAACAAAAAATAAGGGAGCACAAGAAGCTCACGAGGCTATTCGTCCTACTGATATTTCTAAATCATCGATATCAGGAGAAGCAAACGAGATTAAATTATATGATTTAATATGGAAAAGAACGATTGCTTCTCAAATGTCTGATGCTAGATTAGAGAAAACAATTATAAGTATAGGTGTTTCTTCTAATAAAGAAGTTTTTCTAGCTACAGGTGAAGTTGTGAAGTTTGATGGCTTTTTGAAGGTTTATGTGGAGTCAACAGACGATGATAAAAATACTAGAGATTCAGAATTATTACCTCCTGTTAAAGAAGGTCAATTACTCTCTTTTGATAATATAAAAGTAACTCAGGTTTTTACACATCATCCTCCTCGGTATACGGAGGCTAGTTTAGTGAAAAAATTAGAGGAATTAGGTATAGGTCGTCCTTCTACTTATGCTCCAACTATTACAACTGTGCAAAATAGAGGATATGTTGTTAAAGAAACAAGAGAAGGAGGAACGCGTAAGTTTGAAACAATAACTTTGTTGGATGATAGAATTGAAGAAAAAGAAGAGAGTCAGATAACTGGTGCTGAAAAAAAGAAACTATTCCCTGCTGATATAGGTATGGTTGTTACAGATTTCTTAAATGATAATTTCTCTAATATTATGAATTATAACTTTACAGCAAAAGCAGAGAAAGAATTTGATAATATTGCAATGGGAGAAGCTGTCTGGTTTGACGTAATAGGTGAGTTTTATCATCCTTTTCATAAGAATGTTGAGGAGACATTAGAAAATTCAGAAAGGACAACGGGGGAGCGTATCTTGGGTGAAGATCCTAAAACAGGGAAAGTTGTTCTTGTGCGTATAGGAAGATATGGACCTATGGCACAAATGGGACGTGTTTCTCAGGAAGAAGGGGATGAACCCCCTAAATTTGCAAGTTTGCGGGCAGGTCAACATTTAGAAACAATTACTTTAGATGAAGCATTAGAGTTGTTTAAATTACCTCGCGATTTAGGAGTCTATGAAGATAAGAAAGTTGTTGTTGCAATAGGTCGATTTGGACCTTATGTGCGTCATGATGGAAAGTTTGTATCCCTAAAAAAGAACGTAGATGATCCTATAACTATCGAATTATCTCGAGCTATTGAATTAATAGAAGAAAAAAGAGAAAAAGATCGAAAAAAGTTTATTAAAGCTTTTATTGAAGATGAAGATTTGCAAATACTGAATGGACGTTGGGGGCCTTATATTATGTATAAAAAAGAAAATTATAGATTGTCTAAAGATATAAAAGAACCAAAAGATTTGACTTATGAAGAGTGTCTTGAAATCATAAAAAGTACCAAAAAATCAAATCGTAAGACTAAATCGAATAGGAAGACTCGTTGAAATGAAATTTAGAGTTATAGTCTTAATATTTATCTTGTTATGAGTAGTTGTTTATGTTCTGAAAGATTATAGAATAGAGTGTAAGATAAATAGAAGAATGTTCAACTTTATAAAAAAGATATAACCTTTGTGTCGTTTTTGTCGTATCGGAGACAGCTGGAAAAAATACAGTAAGAGGAAATTCAATGTAGTTAGAGAGCATATTTTGCTTTTATTCACATAAAATTTCTTGGGATATATCAGATGCAGTACAATAAACTACCTTTTGATTCGTTAGGTATACACTTTTAAATTTTGTGTGGTTTAATTTTCTGTAGAGAAAAATATAAGGACATTCGTAAGAGAATGTTTGTAATTGGTGAAGTATTATGAATAAATTATTTGCAATAATTGGTGTCGTTGCGGTACTATTTCTTTCGAGTTGTGGTAATCGTGCAGGAAAGGGTGAACTTACAGGAGTTGCTGGACGTAGTGACTTTTCGGATCCCAAGCCTTATGGTATGGTATTGGTACCAAGAGGTAGTTTTAATATGGGGACTAATGATCAGGATGTTGCTTGGGCTTTAAATGCATCGACAAAAACAGTGTCTGTGGAGTCTTTTTGGATGGATGAAACAGAGATAACAAATAATGAATATCGTCAATTTGTAAACTATGTTAGGGATTCTATTGCTCGTCAATTATTAGGACAACAGTTCGAACAGTTCTTGATAACAGAGGATAAAAATGGGAATCCTGTAGACCCTCCTAGAATTAATTGGAACGAAAAGCTGGAGTGGAGTAATGAGGAGTATAAGGAGGTTTTAGAAGAAATGTATCTTCCAGAGAATGAACGTTTTTTTAAAAAGAAAGAAATAGATTCTCGAAAATTGAATTATGAATATCAGTGGGTTGATTACAAACAAGCTGCAAAACGTTCCAATAGATATAATTATACAACAGGAGAATATGAAGGTATGGTTGATGATTATAAAGGAGGAAAGAAGAAAATAGAAGATCGTTCCGCCTTTATAATGAAGGAATCTTTGAATATATATCCTGATACTCTTTGTTGGATAAGTGATTTTACTTATTCTTATAATGATCCTTGGACTAAGCAGTATTTTTGGCACCCAGGATATGATGATTACCCTGTAGTAGGAGTTACTTGGAAGCAGGCTACTGCGTTTTGTATATGGAGAACTCGATACTATAATGGAGCTTTACGTGCGAGAGGAGAATATCCTACACATCCGTATCGTTTACCCACAGAAGCAGAATGGGAATATGCTGCTAGAGGTGGTATTGATCAAGGAATGTATCCTTGGGGAAGTTATTATACTAGAAATGATAAAGGATGTTTCTTGGCAAATTTTAAGCCTTTGAGGGGAAACTATGCGGATGATGGAGGTTTAATAACATTGGAAGTTGGAAGTTATTTTCCCAATGGATACGGTTTGTACGATATGGCAGGAAATGTTGCAGAGTGGACTTCTGGTGCTTTTGACGAATCAGCTTATAGTTTTACTCACGATATGAATCCAAATTATGAGTACCATGCCTTACCAAACGATGCATCTGTCTTGAAAAGAAAAGTTATTCGTGGAGGAGGATGGAAAGATATCTCCTACTTTTTGCAATGTGCAACAAGAACTTATGAGTATCAGGATACAGCAAGAGCATATATTGGATTTCGTTGTGTAAAAACACATTTAGGTAAATAATATTTATTAATCAGTAAAAATAAAAATGATATGAGTTTGACAAATTTAACACAGTCTCCTAAGTGGAAGAGGTTTATGGGATACGTTTATGGTTGGGGTGCGTCTATTGTTTTAATAGGTGCTTTGTTTAAAATACAGCATTATCCTGGAGCCGGTTTCTTTTTGATCTTGGGTATGGGTACCGAAGCTATTATATTTTTTCTTTCTGCTTTCGAACCTATTCATGAGGAGCCTGACTGGAGTTTGGTTTATCCGCAGTTGAATGGAAAAGAAGTTGGAGATACAACAACTGTTAGTACAGGTTCTGGTGTATCTATTGAAGGTCTAGAACAGTTGCAGAAACTCTTAGAAAAGATTAGTGTCCAGCCAGACAAATTATCTAATTTGAGCGAAGGTTTGCAGAAATTAACCCAAACAACAGAGCGACTTGCTGATTTATCTGATGCTGCTGTTGCTACTAATGGATATGTTGAGAATATGAATAAAGTTGCAAGCTCTGCAAATTTATTGAGTGATTCTTATCAAAAAACAGCATCTGAGATTGAAATGTCTGGAAGCATAATAAAGGAAGATATGGAGAAAATAGCTGCGAATGGTAGTAGTATTAATTCTTCTTTTGAAAGTATAAATGAGAATTTATCGTCTTTGAATGCTATTTATGAACTGCAGTTAAAAGAAAGCAAACTGAAAGCAGAGCAGAATAAGAAGCTGGATGAAGTAATGGAAAGTCTAGAGATTTCTTTAAAAAATGCAGAGTCTTACAAAAAAGAAACAACACAGTTAAGTCAGAATTTGATGACTCTGAATAAGATATATGGAAATATGCTTAATGCAATGTCTCAAAATAAATAATAAACTCAAGAAATTCTGATATGGGAGGACATGGTAAAGAAACACCACGGCAGAAAATGATTGGAATGATGTATTTATTTCTAACAGCAATGTTAGCGATAAATGTATCGAATGAAATTCTTGATGCGTTTTCAATTATTGATAATGGTTTAAAAAAGACAATAAATACTTTTGAAGAGAAAAATAAAGGTGCTTATGCTGATTTTCAGAATGCTTTAGCGGCAAATCCTAAAAAAGTTCGTTCTTCTTGGGATAAGGCGGTTATAATAAGAACAAAATCAAATGAATTATGCTCAAAAATTGAACAATTAAAAAAATTGATGGTTCGAAAAGCAGATGGTAAAGATTTTGACATGAATAATATTCAAGGTAAGGATAACGCTGATATCCCTGCAGAAGTTATGATTGTCAAAAAGAAAGGAGTTAAACTGAAAAAGCAAATAAATGAATATAGGGAGACTATATTAGATATGATTGCAAAAAAAGACTCTACTTTACGTCATGCTATTGCAACGACTCTAAATACGGCTAATCCCAAAAAGAAGAATCCTGATTCTCCTAGTTATACATGGGAGTCTTTGCGTTTTTCACACACTCCTTTGATTGGTGCTGTAACATTGCTTTCTAAATTGCAAACGGATATTCGTAACACAGAATCAGATATCGTTAATTATCTATTTAATCAGATTGAAGCAGAATCTTTTAAGTTTAATAAGTTGAAAGCAGAGGTCTTTGCTCCTTCTAATTATATTTTAAAAGGAGATGTTTATACAGCACAAGTTTTTTTGACTGCTATAGATACGACTCAAAATCCTCGAGTTTTTGTTAATAAAACCGAATTGACAAAATTTGAAGAGGGACGTGCGATATATAATACAAAAACTTCGAAGGTAGGAGAACATAAATGGGGAGGTATATTAATTTATAAATCTCCTTCTGGAATTGAAAAACAATTGGAGTTTTCTTCTAGTTATACAGTTGCAGAACCTAATGTGGTTGTGTCTCCTACAAAAATGAATGTTTTTTATGTGGGTGTTGATAATCCTGTAAGTATTTCTGCTCCTGGTTTCTCTGCTGATAAGATTAGGGCTTCTATGACCAATGGAAAACTATTAAAGAAAGGGAATGATTATATTGCTAGACCAAAGGTTGTTGGGCGTGTTGCTCAAATAAGAGTAGAGGCTAACTTTGATGGAAAATGGAGACACTTACATACTGTTAAATTTAGAGTAAAGCCTATTCCTGATCCTGTAGCTAAAGTTGCAGGAAAGAGTGGAGGAAAGATAAAGAAGAATTTGCTTTTAGCACAAAGAGGTGTATCTGCGGTATTAGAAAATTTTGATTTTGACTTAAAATTTAAAATTAAAAGTTTTACTGTATCTACCATTGTGAAAGGTTATACTGTTGATAAACAGTCGAAAAATGCCAATTTTACAAGAGATCAGAAGAGAATGATAAGAGGTACTAGGAGAAATCAAAAAGTGTATATAGAGGAAATTAAAGCTGTAGGACCTGATGGTACAACAAGAAATTTACCAACTATAGTTTTTAAAATAAAATAGAAAGAGTGTTATGTAAGATGGAAGGATAGATTGTATTTCTTTCTATGTTGCTGCTTAAATATTAAGATATGAAAAAGATAGTTTTACTGATAATAGGGCTTGTTATTTTGAGTAGCATGGATGTTGTATCTCAGCCATTGGCGACAAGTATTTATAAAAAGGATAATATTAAAAATAGAAAGCCTATTCCTTATGCTTATGTTAGTGAAGCAAATGTAATGTGGTCTAAATTGGTTTGGAGGATTATGGATTTGAGAGAAAAAATAAATCTTCCTTTTTATTATCCTATTGAAAAAATGGATGATAGATACAGTTTGATTGATTTACTTCTTTATGGTATTGAGAATGAGGGATTGACTGCTTATGATACAGAGGATGACGAGTTTAAAGTACCCATAACCTTAGATCAAATAAAAGTGAAATTTGGTGGGGAAGCTGATACTGTTACCGCTCGTAATAGCATTACAGGTGAAATGGAAGAACGAATTATTCCTGGAGAGATAAACACTGATGATGTTAAACGATATTTGATAAAAGAGCAGTGGTTCTTTGATAAGCAGACTTCAACACTTCAGGTTCGTATTATTGGTTTATGTCCTATTCGTGAGTATTTTAAAGATGGAGATGAAGACATGTCTGGTGTACAAAAGAAGAAGTTATTTTGGATTTATTTTCCTGATGCACGTCCTCTTTTTGCAACACATGAGATGTTTAATCGATTTAATGATGCAGCACGTTGGTCTTTTGATGATGTTTTTATGATGCGTCGTTTTAATGCCTTTATAACTCAGATATCGAATGTTCATAATAATAGAAGTATTAACGAGTATACTTTAGGAATGAATAGTTTATTGGAATCTGAGCGTATCAATAACGAAATACGAATGTTTGAACATGATTTATGGGAGTTTTAATCTCCTTAAAAAGATAAAAAAAGGTGTCCAATATTTTGGATACCTTTTTTTATACTTAGATGTTTTAGTAGAAAAGAATGAGAGATACCGTTTGAGAACTAGTATTAATCTTTTATCAGTATTTGTCTCAAAATTCTGTCTTCTAATTATTTTGCTATTTCAGATTATAATTCGTTGTTATAAAAGTAAATTTTGAGTATTTATTTCACCATGTTGATATTAGGCTCCCTATTAGGCTCCCCAGCCATCTCTATCTAAGCTACGGTATTGAATAGCCTCTGCTAGGTGCTCACTTAGAATATTTTCACTACCTGCCAAATCGGCAATGGTACGAGCAACTTTCAATATTCGGTCATAGGCACGTGCTGATAAACCGACCTTATCCATTGCATTTTTAAGTAATGCCATACCAGCTTCATCTGGGCGACAATATCTACGTAGGAGCTTCGAGGTCATTTGGGCATTGCAGTGCATGCCTTCCTCTTCTATGAATCGCTCGGTTTGGATCTTTCTTGCTTGTTCTACTCTGGCACGAATGACTTCACTTTTTTCGGCTAGTTGATTAGCAGATATCTCATCAAAGGATACGGGCACCACTTCAATATGAATATCAATGCGGTCGAGTAAGGGACCACTTATTTTACTTAAATATTTTTGTACCATCCCTGGAGGACATAGACACTCTTTGTCGGGATGATTGTAGTAGCCACATGGACAAGGGTTCATTGATGCAATAAGCATTGTACTTGCGGGATAATCGACTGTAAATTTGGCTCTAGATATGGTAATGGTTCTATCTTCTAAAGGCTGTCGCATTACCTCCAAGACGGTGCGTTTGAATTCGGGTAATTCGTCTAAAAACAGTACCCCATTATGAGCAAGAGATATCTCTCCGGGTTGAGGATAGGTACCTCCGCCGACCAAAGCCACATCGCTGATAGTGTGGTGTGGTGAACGAAATGGACGCTGTGTAATTAGAGAACTTCCACGTTCTAGAGTACCTGCTACCGAATGAATTTTAGTTGTTTCTAATGCTTCTGTTAGACTTAATGGAGGTAAGATGCCTGAAATACGCTTTGCCAACATTGTTTTTCCTGAACCTGGAGCTCCTATCATTATGATATTGTGGCCACCTGCTGCAGCGATCTCTAATGCTCGTTTTACATTCTCTTGTCCTTTTACATCGGCAAAATCGTAAGGAAAATTATTTAAGTGAGCATAAAATTCGGCACGAGTATCTACTTCGGTGGGAGATATGGCCTTATCGCCTTTTAAAAAGTTGATTACCTCTAAAATATTATCAGCACCATAGACTTTTAATTTATTAACGACTGCCGCTTCTCGTGCGTTTGCTTTGGGGAGAATAAGGCCTTTAAAGCCTTCGGCACGAGCTTGAATAGCCATTGGTAGTACACCTTTTATAGGGCATAAACTACCATCTAATGATAGTTCGCCCATGATGACATATTGTCCTAAATCATTACAAACGATTTGATCGGTGGCAGCTAAAATACTTATCGCGAGAGGCAAATCATAAGCGGAACCCTCTTTGCGGATATCAGCAGGAGCCATATTGATTATGATTTTCTTTCCCGGTATTTTATATCCTGCTTCACGCAATGCAGAATCAATACGTTGATGGCTTTCTTTGACGGCGTTATCGGGTAGTCCAACCAGTGAGAAACGTACGCCTGGAAAAACATTCACTTCAATGGTAATAGTTGTGGCATGAATACCATAAACGGCACTTCCGTAAGTTTTTACTAGCATAGCATTTTATTTTAGGGTGAATAATACCATTTGTAATCCAAGTTAAAAATCCCGTTTACTTGGGAGTAATTCAGATTACAAATGGTCTAATTTATTATTTGCCCTAAGAGTAGTTTCTCTATAAAAGAATACGTTCAATTTCCTCTATTAGGCAATGAATAATTTTGATGTGTATTTCTTGTATTCTATCGGAATATTTGTTCCATGGTACACGAATTTCCACATCGCAAATAGATGCCATTTCGCCTCCTGTTTTACCTGTTAGACCAACAACGGTGATGCCTTTTTCTTGAGCCGATTTAATGGCATTTATGATATTTGATGAATTTCCTGATGTACTAATTGCTAACAATACATCTCCTTTTTGTCCGACTCCTTCGACATATCTCGAAAAGATATATTCAAAACCGTAGTCGTTTCCCACGCAGGTAATATGACTAGAATCGGCAATTGCAATGGCGGGCATAGCGTTGCGATTATTTCTGAATCTGCCTGTCAATTCTTCGGCAAAGTGCATGGCATCGCATAGCGAACCACCATTACCACATGATATTATTTTTCCTCCATTTTTGATGCTATTTGCCATGATTTCGGCAACTTTAGCAATGGTTATAAAGTTATTTTCATCAGCAATAAAATCATTTAAGACTTGCTGAGCATCTAAAAAACTGTTTTTTATATTTGATTTTAAATTCATTTCTTTTTTTGAATAATTGATTTGTCGTTAAATATCTTTAAAGAAAGATTCCTTTTTGATATAACTTAATATTTCTTTATCGAAGCGTTCTTGTTCGTTTTTACCTTTAAATACAATTTGAAGTGGAATGTAAAACATTGCCTTTTTTATTTCTTCTGACTTAACGTCCATCTCCATAAATCGAATAGCATCTTTTTCAGTCGTAATAATCATCTTGTTTGGTGATGCTATTTTCTGGAATGCTTTCTCTATTTCAACCATATCCTTTTGTTTAAAAGAGTGATGATCTGCAAATTGAATTTCAGAAATATCTTTAGAGAATTGCTGTAAATACGTCTTTAATGGTTTTGGATTTGCAATTCCTGTTACTAACAATATGGATAAGTTGCTATTGTCTGTTAAATTTATTTCTTCAATAGTGCTTGTTTCTTCAGCAAAAACAGGCACTATATTGCCATAATCTAAGGCTGTAAAAAACAAGCGTTGACAAGGTAAAAGGTTCAGTTCATTTGTAATGATTCGTTGCTGAATGGGTTTCATATCAGCAGGTGTTTTGGTGATAATTACAATATTGGCTCTTCCTTTTTCTGAAGCACTTTCTCGTAAACGCCCATAGGGTAGTATATGATCATTGGTGATTAATCGATTATAATCAATAAGTAAAATTGACAATCCCGGTTTGATATATCTATGTTGATAAGCATCGTCGAGTAATATTACTTTTAAATCTTTTCCTGACTCGTGATTTAATAGTTTTTTTACTCCTGCAACTCTCTTTTTATCTACTGCTACCAGAATATCCTTGAATTTGCGTTTGATTTGCATCGGTTCGTCTCCTATTTGACTAGCAGTGGCGTTATCATCGGCTAAAATAAAACCGCTCGATTTGCGTTTGTATCCTCTGCTGAGGGTTGCAATTTTAAATCGATGATGTAATAATCGAACCAAATATTCAACATGAGGGGTTTTGCCTGTGCCTCCAACTGTGATGTTTCCCACAGCGATTATTGGTATTTGAAACGAATGACTTTTTATGATATTCATATCAAAAAGAAAATTTCTGATACCAACAATTAATCCGTAGAGTAAGCTCAATGGATATAGCAATAAAACTGAAATAAAATTAAGTGTTTTCATCATACACAAAGGTAGTAATTGTGGGTATAACAAAAAATTTTATTGTAAAACAAGTCTGCCGTTATGGATGGGACAGACTTTTGTTTTAAGAAGATTGTATTTGGTTGTTAATATCTTTTTGCCCGAATATATCTTATATCAGTTTTAAATGTTCTTTTGATTGATTGTCTTATTACGTTGTTCTCGCTAGAGGGGCTTTAAATTTTTGTATTTGTTGCGAGCTTCTTCCTTAATGGAGAAGCCCTGTACACAACTGTTGCGAGCTTCTTCCCCTGTGGAGAAGCCCTGTACACAACTGTTGCGAGCTTCTTCCCCAGTGGGGAAGCCCTGTACACAACTGTTGCGAGCCTCTTCCCCAGTGGGCAGGTTTGATTGATTCTAAAAGTATTATCTTTGCATTCTCAAAAAAAACAGGAATGGATTCAACAGACATTAATTATCATTTACAGGATTTCTTT
>PDWI01009902.1_pt1 | contig 21798 bp, 19 predicted proteins | sample 1430891 | NCBI WGS metagenome assembly PDWI01 (sample SAMN01162508, study PRJNA174530) | Oral metagenome, whole genome shotgun sequencing project. | biome: Marine environment; feature: Marine mammal; material: Swab sample of the gingival sulcus; isolation source: swab sample of gingival sulcus... | reverse complement strand
GTTAAATCCTGATTGGAACACCATAACTGCTTCTTCACGTTTAAATTCAGCTAATTTTTGTTCTAATTTTTCATGAATATCCATGTTTCCTATTATAGTCCTAACCGCTCCAGAGCCTACACCATATTTTTCAACCGCCTCAATTGCAGCTTTTTTAAGTCTAGGGTGATTTGCCAGCCCAAGATAGTTATTTGATGATAGATTAATAATTTCCTTCCCATCAAGTACGACTTGCGACTCATTAGCACCTTCTAATACTGGCAAAGTTCTAAAAACTCCCTGTTCTTTTAATTCATTAACTTTATCCTGTAAATATGGTAATTCATGAATATTTTTCATAATTCCTCCCATTGTTCCTTTATCTTTATAAATTCCCTTCTCATTTTCTCATAGGAAAACCATTTATTCAAGGCTTTGATACAATTTCTACACGAATTTCTCCACCTCAAAATTTTTCATAGATTTTTTTACGTAAAATTCTATTATTACTTTAAATTTTTTCCTTCCACTGCAATATTTCATCTATAATTTTTATTTTACCATTATCTCCGCTTTGCAATAACTCAGTTTCACTTATAGCTCTATCAAAATCTATCTGAAACAATGCCCATAAAGCATATTTATGATATTTAGCATCTAACTTTGGCATAATGGATAAAATATAATCCCAATCATCACTTTTAGCATCATTTCCCATTACAATAAGTGCATTTCTCTTTAATACTCCAAGACCTCGCCAAGCAAAACCCATATGTCCATATTGTTTTTTAAACTTTTTATTGCTAAGTTCTAAAATAATCCTAGGTTCAAGCCGATTAAGACTGTCTCTTTTAAAAACATCTGCCATTTCTACGGTGCTATTATTGTGAGGACAGACCCACTGGCAAATATCACAACCATAGATATTCGTTCCAATGCTAAGACATTCATCATATGTCAAATCCCGCTTTAGCTGAGTAAGCGTTGAAATGCACCTTTGACCGTTAAAATCTTGCTCTCCGCTTAAAGCTGACACAGGACAAAATTCTTGACATCTATGGCAAGACCCGCATTTCATCTCATAATCATCTCGCCAAGACTTTCTATCTTCAAACTCTATATCCGTAATAAGTATGCCAATATAAAATCCCGTACCATGCTTTTCATTTATTAAAAACTGATTTCTACCTATCCAGCCAAGCCTAGCTCCATATGCTGCCATTCGGTCATTAATAGGTCCAGTATCAACCGCTGAAAGAAATTTGCCACTCGGATAATAAGACAAAATCTCATTTTTGATTTTATCCATTCTTTCATTTACAATTTTATGATAATCAAATTCCCATGCCATATTGGTCACAAAACCACGCATTGAATACGGCTCATATTTGTTTTTTATCTCATATGGAATGGCTATGGCAATAATGGTTTTACCATTTTCTAACAATTTTTCTGGTGCTGCACGAAATATCCCATCAGGCTCTAAACCCGTTAACGTCCCTCCAGATTTTCTGTACTCATAGACATCTTCTAAGCCTTTTACAGAGCCAACTTCAGCCACAGAAAACGCCTGAATATCCAGTCGCTTCATTATATTATTTAGCACAGTGATTTTCATACTTCCTCACTTTACACGTAAATTTGGCAATGCATTTAATAATTTTACAGTATAATCGACCTTTGGGCTAAATAAAAATTGATTGGCACTTCCTTGTTCAACTATTTTTCCATCTTTAAAAACCACAATTCTGTCTGCATAATTTTGTATGCTGCCAATATTATGCGTGATAAAAATTATACTTAATCCAAATTGTTCCTGTAATTTTTTTAATATATCCAGAACGACTAATTTTAATTCATTATCAAGTGCAGACACCACCTCATCAGCAACCAAAACTTCGGGGTTAACAAGCATTGCCCTAAGTATGCCAAGACGTTGCAATTGCCCACCTGAAAGCTTATGAGTAGGTCTTTTAATATCTATACCAAATAAACCGTATTTATCTAACTGTGTATTTATGATTTCATCAGCACTATATTTATCATCTATAATGCCATTGCTAAATATAACCTCTTTTAAGCTTTCCTCAATGCTTTGAATGGGGTCAAATGCAGAATATGGATTTTGTAAAACCATCTGTATAAATCTATGTCTTTGGCTACTACTGTAACTGAATGATGGCTTCTCATTAAATAAAACTTCTCCCTTAGTTGGATCGATCAGTCCTAATAAAATCTTTCCAAAGGTGCTTTTGCCACTGCCACTTTCCCCAACAATCGCGACAAACTCACCCTTTTCAAGTTCAAAATCAATCCCACGTAACACCTCGTGGCTTTGCTTTTTTTCAATAAATGTTTTAGTTATATTTTTAGCTTTTATTATCTTCATAAAGTAAAATCTTTCTGCTCGCTTTAAGCATATTATTAGCCATATTTGACTCTGGATTATCAAGCAAATCCATTACGCATTTATCCTCTGCAAGTCTGCCATTTTCCAACACTAATATCCTCTCACAAAAATTGCTTATAAGAGCGAGGTCATGAGATACAAAAAGCACTGCAATATCTAATTTTTTAGCAATTTTTTCTAATGTTTTAACAAATTCTAACTGATAAATCGCATCCATACTAGATGTTGGCTCATCTGCCAATATTATCTTCGGTCTACCCACAAATGCAAATGCAAGGCTTACCTTTTGAGCCATGCCCCCAGATATTTCATATGGATATTTATTTAATATGCTTAGTTCATTTTCCAGCCCCACCAAATCAAGTAATTCATATATTCTTTTTTTTGTGTAATCAGATTTATTTTTACTTTTGAAATTTTGTGAATGCTTAACTCTATTATGAATGTCATCAGCTGACTTTTCTATTTTATCAGAGCGTTTTGAATGTTTAAAACTGCTTATTTCTTTAAATTCTATAATTTCTCTTAATTGACTACCAACGGTTTCATATGGATCTAAGGAATTGAGTGCATCTTGAAATACGATATTAGAATTTTTAGCACAAATCAACTGTCTTTTTCTTTTATTTACATCTAAAATATTTATATTATCTTCAAACTGTATGCTCCCGCTGATTTTATACTGTGAATTTAAAAGTCCGCTAATTGCAAATAACATTGTACTCTTGCCAACGCCCGAAGCTCCAATCACTCCGACTATTTGCCCTCTAAACAAATCAAAGCTCACATCATCATTAATCTTTTTACCTGCAACTTCAATATTAAGATGTTCAATTTTCAAAATTATATCTGACATATCAATCACTCACATTATATGTATCAAACATTAGCTGAAAAGCTAAACACATGGCAAAAATACAAATGGTAGGTGCTAATAATAAAATAGGCTTTGTTAAAAAATATATTCTATATTGGTATAATAGCATTCCCCAGTCGGGTTTTGTAATATCAGCACCAAGCCCTATAAATGCAAGAGAAGAAAATCGCAATATTATAGAACTCGCCTTTGATGCAAATAAGGCACTAACCGCTGGAAACGTATGTGGAAATAAATGATTTAAAAATATCTTATGTGTAGGTACATTAAGTAATTTAGCCATGGTTATAAAATCTTCATTTTTTAACTTTTGAGTTAAATTGGCAACTTGGAGAGCATATACTCCAAAATCAAATACACCTAGCGATATGCCAATGCTAAGCGGATTAAATCCCATCACCGAACTAACTATCAGTGCAACTATAAAAGATGGTACTACAAGCCCTAAATTGGCAATTATCTCTAAAGCTTTTATCCAAATTCCACCTTTATATCCCGCATAAAAGCCTACCACAAGACCGAGAGTCAGAGCAAATATACTGGCGATAAAGACCGTCTGCACCGTTCTTTTAAAGCCGTACACCAAAAGTTGATATATATCTCTACCCAGATAATCCGTCCCTAACAAGTGTTCGGACGACATAGGAGCAAATTTTTGCAAAATATTTGTATCAAAATTCCCCGTATTAGGCAACAGACTTATTATAAATAATATAATCAATAATGCTATTAATTTTTTCATACTCTCCTCTAAAAGTGTTTCCTATTTTAGGCGTTTTAGTACACTCTTTTCTAATTATCAAGCTTAGTCTTATATAATAAAACTCAAAATGAACTAATACTAATCTCAAAACTCTCAAATTAATTTTATATATACCAGTTTAAATGAGTCCTCAATGACATATAATAAATTAAATCTAATACGCTCTTTGCCTTTTATCAAGTTTAATCTTAATCCATCTAAAAATAACATGAACTAAAGTCATCCACACCATAACTAAAAGCATATACGACTGAATTACATAATAATCTCTATTCTTAATACTCTCAATTAAAAAGAAGTTAATCCCTGGTATAGAAAATGCAAATTCTATAACAGTTGAGCCTCCGAGTATAGATGCAAATCTGGATACCACCGCTCCAATCATTCCAAATATAACGGGTTTAAATCCATGCCTTAACATGACAAAATCATATCTAAAACCACTTGCATACAGTCTTTTAATATACGTCTTATCTGATATTTCTATAAAATGCTGTCGGGCAACTCTTGAAAGTCCTCCACAGGTTGTAATAGCAATAAGCAAAATCCCTATAAACGTACTTTTCCATGGATCTCCAGTAAAAAAATTAACCAAATCAAATTTTATTCCTATTACATAGATAACAAAAAGGGCAGCTATAAAATTCGGCACAGACTGCGAAAATAAAGTAAGCCCTCGTGATAACATCTCAAAAAATCCCTTTTTTACGGCTGCAAGATAACCTATAAAAAATCCCAGTATTACAGACATCAAAAGACTACCCAATCCCAAACAAAGGGAAAAAGGTAGCCTTTTCATAAATTCATCTTTAATTTCAATTTTAGAGATTAGGCTATTTCCCCAATCTCCTACCAACATACCCTTTGCCCAAGTAAAATACTGAACATAAAGCGGAGCATCAAGCCCCCATTCTTCTTTGAGCATATTAATATTTTCATCAGTTTGAGGTAGATCATAAGTCGATAATAACATCTGTTCTGGCGAAAGTGGCATCATTCTCGTAATAGTAAATACCAATATACTCGATAAAACAAGCATTAATACAATTGATATTAGAGAACGAATAAACTTCATCACAATCTACCTCACAACTAATAAATCTTTAAATTATATTACTTCACAAATAATTGATCATTTATAATATAATAATCTCCACAGTATGGAGTGTATCCACTAAGTCTTTCAGATAATCCAACATACCACTGTGGGTCATCTAAATACAGTGCTGGTAGGTCTTTATATAGAATTTCTTGAGCTTGTTGAGCCAATTCATCCATTTCACTTCCTAGCTTTTTATCACCCATCTTATCTAAAACTGCATCAAATTCTTTAGAAGAATATCCCATCATATTTTTAGAACCATCAGTTCTAAAGAATTGATTTAAGAAAAATGCTGGATTTCCAGTTGGAGATGTATGCTGTGCATATAGAGCCACATCATAGTTTCCTTCTTTTAAAGTCTGACCAATATTTTCCACGATTTCAGTATGAGTTTTTATTCCAACCGCTTTAAGTTGAGTTGCCATAACTTGCATAATAACTGAAAGATCAGGTCTTGATGCATATGTTACGATATGAAGGTCTAATACCTTGCCGTCTTTTTCTCTTAATTTATCTGCATTTAACTTATATCCAGCCTCGTCGAGTAAAGCATTTGCTTTTTCTACATCAAATTCAACTTTAACCTTTCCTGCAAAAGAATTATATCCTGCAAATATTCCAGTTGGATAATGTCCACCGCCAAGAGCAGTTATATAATCTTCACGATTTAAAGCTAAATTTAACGCCTCTCTTAATTTCTTATCAGATAAAATGCCTTTCATATTGATTGGTGCAAAATACTGATAACCAGCTTCAATATTTTTAACCGTTACACTTCCACTGCCAGATAACATATTGGCAACTTCTGGTGTAATAGTAAACGCCATATCTATTTTCCCTGATTCAATCGCCATTTTCATAGCAGAAACGTCTTTAAACGCCTTTAATGTAACCTCTCCACGCTTATCAGCATTTGGATAATATTTATTAGGCTCAAGAGATAAACTAACACCTGAATCCAAATTTGCAATCACATATGGACCAGTAAATACATAATTTTTATCCCCTAAATCCTTAAAGATAATATTTGTCCACTCACATAAAACTGAATCTAAAACCATCGTTGGTCTTTCAGTTACAGCCTTAACTGTATAATCTCCCGTTGCAGTAAAAGCAATCTTTCCAGCCGTTGCATTTGAAAGTGAGTTTTCTTCCATAACTTGATTCATGGACGTAGCAAAAGCCTCAGCATTTACATCTGAACCATCAGAAAATTTTACGCCTTCATTTAATGTTATATCCCATGTTAATTCATCAACTTGATTTAACTCTTTAACAAAACGACTGACCAGTTTACCTTGTGCATCTTGACGATAAACGGACTCAGATATTCCACAACTTGTCAAAGACCATGGAGTTCCGCCAGTAGTTGGCTCAACTGCCTTTATAGCCCATGTCATACCAATTGTAATAGGTGAATTATCCTCAGGCTTTTGTGCATCTTCAGTAGTGGTTGTTGCATCTTTATCTGCAGGTTGCTCAGTTGTCGCATCAGCATTTTGAGCTGGCTCTTCACTGCTTGTTTCGTTATTTACATCATTAGAACTACATCCTACAAAAGCGAATATTAAAACTAAAACTGCCAGTATTGCTAATAATTTCTTCATTTCTTCCTCCCTAAAATTTCATTTTAATTACAAAAACATTACATCCTTCTAACATTATACCCCAGTTTATGGTCAATGCACACAAAAATATAAAACATTTTATATATCCTATTACTTTTGATAAAATGTATTTGAACAATACTCTCATACTGCTTTCAAATTAATATGCCATTATAACAGTTTAAATGCCACCTCAATAACATACAAGTTTTGTCATCTATGATTTAATTTGCAATAATTAAACTGATATAATTTAAAATCATTTTTATTGAAGATTAGTATGAGCAATAAAATATATTAAAAAAACATATATAAATAAAATTATTGGGTAAATATACATTAACTTATATTTATTCATTTTATGAAAGAGGAGAAAATGAAAAATATACTTATTTTAACCGCAACCACTGGAGCTGGTCATAGACAAGTAGCCGCAACTCTTGAACAAAAATTAATACAACTTGGTCATAATGTAATCCAAATAGACTTTGTCAGAGAACAGAGCAAAATGATGGAGATATTAGTTGAAAATGGTTATCTTATTTTAGCTAAAAATTTCCCGAAAATTTATGGAAAATTTTACAAATTAAGCAATAGCGATAGGATAAATTCAAGATTTTCTAAAATAATTGAATTTGCACATATAAAATGCATTAGAAAAATATTAAAAAAAATTGATACGCCAGACTTAATCATCGGTACTCATCCATTTTCAATAAATATAATAAATCGCTTAAAATCAAAAAAATACTATAAAGGTCCTTTTATCTCCTTTATAACTGATTTTGAAGCACATTACACATACATAAGTTCTCTTGTAGATATGTATGTAACAGGAAGTAACTTTACTAAAGATGGATTAATTGAGAAAGGAATTTCAAAGGAAAAAATACAAAACTTAGGTATTCCAGTATCTCCAAAATTCTATGAAACTCCACAAAAAACACTATCATCACAACCAATCAACTCTCCATTTAATATACTTCTTATGGGTGGAAGCATGGGTTTAACCCCCATGAAACAAGCATTTATAAATCTAATGCATTTAAATGAAAATATTAAATTAACAGTTGTATGCGGTAAAAATGCTACATTGAAAAAGCAATTGGAAATAATACACCGCCAGCACTCACCTAATTTTGATGTTGAAATTCTAGGATATACAAATCAAGTAGATAAACTTATGGATAAAGCTAATGTTATGATTACTAAACCAGGAGGACTTACTGTATCAGAAGCTATAATAAAAAATTTACCTATGCTAATCCCATATTATATCCCTGGACAAGAAACCGAAAACTTAAATTTTCTAACTCTCTCAAATATAGCAATAGAAATTAAAGAAGTTTACTTTTTAAATAGAATAATTCGTTATTTAATAAACAATCCGCAAAGACTAGATAATATGAGAGAACAAATGAAAAAAATGACACAAAAACACTCTCCAGAAAAAACAATAGAACTAATTGAGTCGTTTTTGCTTTAAACTTATTAAATTATCTTCACTTTAAGTTAAACTCGCTAAACTAACTTATAGTATTCTCAAATAAAAATGAGTTTTAAACCTTACAATTAAGTGATATCAATATACATATGAGATTGTATAAATTTACATTAATACTAATATATAAATTAAGGTCAGCATTAAACCTAATATATAATGATTATTATCATTTGTATTATCATTTGAGAAAATAAAATGTAATCTAGCTTGACCACAACATTCATTTTTAGTATCATATGTGAGAAACCCGACTAAATTACAATGAATTAAATTTATAAATTGGAATATCAATGTTAATACTAATAATCTGATAATCTGACTAAAAATATTTATATTCAGATTTTATATGATACAAGGGAGGATATCGTGGATATTTTAAAAGTAACAGGATTATGTGCAGAAGTTGAAGGCACTCCTATATTAAAAGGTGTTGATTTAACAATACGTTCAGGTGAAATCCATGTAATAATGGGACCAAACGGAGCTGGAAAATCTACACTATCAAATGTATTAATGGGTCATCCAGACTATACAGTTACAGCAGGTAATGCAGAGTTTTTAGGGAAAAATTTATTTGAATTAAAAGTTGATGAACGGGCTAGAATGGGAATGTTCCTATCTTTTCAATATCCCCATGAAATCCCTGGTATCACAGTAGAAGGTTTTATGAGACAGGCATTAACAGAGAAAAATAACGGTCAAAAGCCCAGTGCTTTTGCGATGAGAGCTGAATTAGATGGTCATGTCATTGACCTTGGACTTCCAAAAAATACCGCTACAAGATCTCTTAATCAAGGATTTTCAGGCGGAGAAAAAAAGAAAAATGAAATGCTACAAATGAGTATGCTAAACCCCGTTATGGCTATTTTAGATGAAACTGATTCTGGACTCGATGTAGATGCAATTCGAATAGTCTACGAAAATATACAGGCTTTTTCAACTGATAATAACGGCATCTTAGTAATCACCCACTATAATAAGATACTAAAATATATTAAACCAGATGTAGTGCATATAATGGTCGACGGAAAAATCGTTCATCGAGGTGATGCACAGTTAGCAAATCAAATAGAACAAAAAGGTTATGATTCTATAAAAGAATTGGCGGTGTAGTTATGACCCGAAAAAAGAGCAATATTGATGATATAAGCCGTGGAGTATATGATATTAAAAATCCTGACCACTCTTTATTCAGAGTTGATAAAGGTCTTACTCCCGCAATAATAAAAACAATCTCAAAGGAAAAAAACGAACCTAAGTGGATGACGGATTTTAGACTAAAATCTCTTGAAATATACAAGGAGACTCCTATGCCAACTTGGGGTGCTGATCTCTCTGAATTGGATGTTGAAAACATCGTGCATTATGTCAAACCTGATGCTAATCTAGTTGAAAGTTGGGATGATGTTCCTGATGATATTAAAGAAACCTTTGATAGATTAGGCATTCCAGAAGCTGAAAAGGCATCATTGGCTGGCGTTGGTGCTCAGTACGATTCAGAAGTTGTATATCACTCTTTACAAGACGATTTAAAAGAACAAGGTGTCGTATATCTTGATTACGAAACCGCTCTTAAAGAACATGAGGATATTATAAGAGAGCATTTTATGACTCTTATTAAACCTACATATCATAAATTCGCAGCACTTCACGGTGCAGTTTGGTCAGGAGGCTCATACGTCTACGTTCCAAAGGGCGTTCAAGTAAATATACCTCTACAATCGTATTTTAGATTAAATGCAAAAGGTGCAGGTCAATTTGAACATACGACCATAATAGTTGAAAAAGGTGCTTATCTGCATTTTATAGAAGGTTGTTCCGCCCCAAAATATGGAGTGCAAAATATCCATGCAGGAGCGGTTGAATTATTTGTAAAAGAAGATGCAACACTTAGATATTCTACAATTGAAAACTGGTCAAGAAATATGTATAACTTAAACACCAAGAGTTGTATAGTTGATAAAAATGGCAGAATAGAATGGATTTCCGGTTCATTTGGCTCAAAGGTTTCAATGCTATATCCGCTTAGCATACTCCGTGGAGAGGGTGCGTCATCAGAATTTACAGGAGTTACTTTTGCATCGACAGGGCAATATCTTGATACTGGCACAAAAGTTATACACGCCGCTCCGAACACATATTCATCAACATTTTCAAAATCCATTTCTAAAAATGGTGGCCATGCATATTATAGAGGCTTGTTAAAAGTAACTGAAAATGCAACTGGAGTTAAGGCAACTGCTAACTGCGAATCCCTTATGCTAGACCAAGAATCAAAATCGGATACACTCCCTATTATCGAAGTTGATAATGACCAAGTGGACATTGGACATGAGGCTAAAATCGGAAGAATTAGCGATGATTCTATCTTCTATCTAATGAGCAATAAACTCGTTGAACTTGAACTTGAAGGAACCATTGGGTAAGGAGGTCGAAAATGTCATATAAACAAAAAACTTTAGAAAATATAAAAAATATGCCTCTGCCAACATGGAAAAGAGTTCATCTCCCTAATGATCTATTTTCAAGTTCAATAGATAAGGCAGATATTCAAATAATAAGCAAACCATCTTGTGCTATTATTGAAGATTACAATAGCCCAAATGAAGTTGAAAAGTATGATAGCCAAATTATCAATGGTCTTGGCTCTTATTTTATTAATTATACAGAAAATAATTATAAAAATGGTTTTAATATAACCAGTTCCGGTTCTGATATGGAAGCTGAACCACTTCATATTAAACACGTTTACAGTTCAGATATAACAGAAGTAGAAAGCAATATTATAAATGTGCTTGCATCTAATCATATGACTGTGTATTTAGATTATCAAAGCAAATCAGGAAAATCCATCCATCATGGAAATACTAGATTTAATGTGTCAAACGGTGCAAGGCTTAATGTGATAAGATTTCAAAATATAAATAGCGATTCTTATTTCTTGTCAGATAGGCGGAAAATATAAAGCCGTAGCAGTACAGGCAGATTTAAAATCTAGACGTAGCAATTTTGAAGTGTATAGTGCATATTTAGGATTTGAAAATGAAAATCTAGATTTATCATATCTAGCTAGACATTATGGTTCGCCAAGTAATTCTAAAATACTTGCAAAAGGTGCAATAGATGGAAATGCAAATAAAATATTTAGAGGAACTCTTGATTTCCAAAGAGGCTCTAGTCAATCAGTAGGTCAGGAAGATGAATTTGTTCTACTATTAAATCCAAAAGCTCATTCGGATTCACTCCCAGCACTAATGTGCCAAGAAGATGATGTCATAGGCGAGCACGCCGCCAGCATTGGAAGAATAGATACAAATATGCTATTTTATATGATGAGTCGTGGTATTTCATATAAAGATGCTTATTTATCACTTGTCAAAGCAGCAATCTATGAAATATTTGAAGATATTCCTTATGAAGATATAAAAAATGAAATTGCCATAGCATTTGATGAGCGATTAATCAGAAATATCATTAAGGAGGATACAGGTGCATAAGTCTATTTCAAATATAAAAAATGATTTTCCTGTTTTTACAAACCATCCAGAAATATCTTATTTAGATAGTGCTGCTACAAACCATATGCCTAAATTTGTAATAGATAGATTAACAAAATTTATAGAAAATGAAAATGGAAGCCCCCATCGTGGGGCTCATTATCTATCTGTAGCATCGACTATTGCATATGATAAAGCTAGAAAATCAGTCGCTGATTTTATAGGTGCAAAATCTGAAAAATCTTGTATATTCGTTAAAAATTCAACAGAGGCATTAAATTTAATCGCCTATGGATATTTGATGGAACATATAAATGCTGGCGATAAAATCATAGTCAGTATAACCTGTCATCACAGTGCTATCTTACCACTTCAATATGTCGCAAAAATTAAAAATGCTACATTAGAATATTTATACACTGACGAGTACGGTTATATAAAAGATAACGAACTGAAAAAAATAGATAATCATACCAAATTTGTTATGATTCCGCATATAAGTAATGGTATCGGCGTAATCCACGACATAAAAAAAATAATTAAATTAGCACATAAAGTCGGTGCAATTATCAATATTGATGCTGCTCAATCAGCGGGGCATCTTCCGATAAATGTATTCGAACTCGATATAGACTTTTTTACATTTTCAGGGCATAAAATGTTTGCACCCCAAGGAATTGGCGTACTATACGGCAAAATGAATCTCTTAGAACAATTTACTCCATTTTTGCGTGGCGGGGATATGATTGAATACGTAGAGGAGCAATCATCGACATTTGCACCTATTCCTGAAATGCTTGAAGCCGGCACTCAAAATGTTATGGGAACAGTTGGACTTAATGCAGCTATTGACTATATTAATTTAATAGGGCAAAATAATATTATAAGTCATGAAAGAGAACTCGTTAAATACGCAATGAATGAACTTTCAAAACTAAAAGGAATAAATATTTTAGGTCCAAAATTTAATGATGATAGGGGAAGTCTTGTAGTTTTTACTGTAAAAGATATACATCCCCACGATGTCGCTAGTTTGCTAGATGACAAAAATGTAGCTATTCGTGCTGGTCATCACTGTTGCCAACCACTTATGAAATATTTAAAAACATTTGCAACTTGTCGTGCTAGTTTTAGTATCTATAACACTAAAGAAGATATAGACAAACTTATTAAAGGACTTCTTTATGTGCAGGAGGTGTTTGCATAATGTCTATGGAAGATTTATATGCTGAGATTATACTCGATCACAATCGTAAAAGCCCTCATAAGGGTACAATTGAAAATCCAACCGTAATTGAACACGGTCATAATCCAAGCTGTGGAGATGATTTAACTTTACATCTTGTGCATGATGACAATAAAATAACCAATGCTAAGTTTTCAGGCAATGGATGTGCAATCTCTCAGGCATCTATGTCAATTATGATAGATTTAGTAATAGGTCAAGATGTCAGTATTGCAAAACATAAAGCTCAAATATTTTTTAAAATGATTCGTGGAGAAGAGCTTACTCAAGAAGAAAAAAACGAACTAGGAGATGCACAAATATTTCAATCCCTTTCTACAATGCCCGCACGTGTTAAGTGTGGAACTTTAAGTTGGCATTGTCTGGATGTTGCTCTCGATAAAATACAAAATTAGGAGATTATTATGACTGTTTCAGATATGGATCTTAAAATAATAAATGCCAAAATACACGATATGGACGGTGTGTTTACAATTTATATTAAAGATGGTAAGTTCTATGATATTGTCTCAGAAAATCATCAAAATTCATATACTGCAAAAAACACAATCGATGCTAAGAATAAACTAATAAGTCCACCCTTTGTAGAACCGCATATACATCTTGATAAGACTAGAGTTAAAAGTTTTACCAAAGAAAATATGTCGGGAACTTTAACAGAAGCAATTGAAATATTATGGGATTATAAATCACAATATACCCCCAAAGAAATAGAAAATAGATCATCGAGCGTAATTGAACAAGCTATTAAAAATGGCACACTATATATGCGTAGCCATGTAGATGTGGATAGCATAGGTAAAATGATTCCCTTTGAAGGGGTAAATTTATTAAAACAAAAGTATAAAGACATTATAGATTTACAAATAGTAACATTCCCGCAAGAGGGCATATATAAAGATTTAGATACAAAAAAATACATGGAACAATGCATGGCAAATGGTGCAGATATCGTTGGCGGAATGCCTGCAAATGAAAATAGCGTCGAAGATAGCAGACGTCATGTTAAATATTGTTTTGACTTAGCAAAAGAATATAACGCACCTATCGATATGCACGTTGATGAAACGGATGACCCATTTTATAGAACTCTTGAAATGATTGCCGATGAAACTATAAAAAATAATTACCATGGTCGAGTTACTTGCGGTCATACTTGTGCATTAGCCGCATACGATGACCATTATGCACAATATGTCATGGACAAGGTAAGAGATGCCAATATAAATATAATAACAAATCCTTGTACTAATCTTGTATTACAAGGAAGAAAAGATAAAATGCCCATACGTCGTGGGTTAACTAGGGTTAAAGAATTGTTGGAAAGAAATGTAAATGTAAGTTGTGCACAGGACTGTGTAGACGATACATTCTATCCATTTGGAAATGCAAATATGCTCTCCGTCGCATTAATCTGTGGACACGCAGTACAAATGACCATGCCAAACGAAATAGAAATATTATATAAAATGATTACAAATAATTCTGCTAAAATTATGGAGTTAGACGATTATGGCATTAAAGTTGGAAATAGTGCTAATCTTATTATTATCGACGCTAAAACTCCAAAAGAGGCGATTTCATTAGTCCCTAATATTAATTATGTAATAAGAAATGGAAACATAATCTCGCAGTCCATACAACAAAATATACTAAATATATAGCTAATAACGCTAACAGTACCCGACACGCCTCTTTACAATGCGTACCAAGTCGGGTCATTTGATTTTATGAGGGTTACTCCACTATTCTTAAATTAATTTTCTTGTTATATCAGTTTAAATAATGACTCAATGACATATAAAAAATTCATCATCTATGATGTGAAAATTTTTTAATAATTCGTTAAAAATTTAAACGATGTAGATAGAATTTTTTATCCAGTCATTTGAGGAATATTTAAACTAGTACAACTAGGTAAACATTCTTATTTAAAATTAGTATAGCTTATATCTAAAAATAAATCGTATTAAACTATCAAGCACCGCTGATAAAACTATTGTGATAAATGCCCAAGCAAAGACTCCCGCCGTATTTAGTTGAGTTTTATAAATCTGAAACTGCGTACCTATTGAAAATCTAGGCTGACTTAGAACTTCAGCGGCTATCACAACTTTTAACGCCAAACCTAATGCAGTCGATAGCCCTGCAAACATATACTGTCTAATAGATGGCAAGTATATATCAAATATCATTTTCTTTTTACTTATATGAAAGCTCTTTGCCATTTCTACAAGATTAGTATCTACTTCCAATATACCAGAAACCACATTTTGATACAGTATTGGAAAAGTTACTAATAATGAAACAAGCACAGGTGCTTTTTCGGAGCGTAACCAAATAAGAGCAAGTAAAATAACCGCCATCGTAGGAACAGATCTAAACAACAACACAAACGGTTGCAACACATAGTATAACGTAGGTATTAATCCTGACAATAACCCAAGACTTAATGCTAGCACTATGGTAATCATAAATGCTAACATAACTCTCCACAGAGTATGAGCAACCGCAGTTAAAAACTGCGGTGCTAATATTATCTCTATAAATACTTTCATAGTTTGTAATGGCGATGGGACAATTATTTCTTTATTCACTACCATAGCCACAATCTGCCATATTACAAGCATCATTGCAATGGAGGCTATTACATATTTTTTATTTTCCTTGATAGTAAAATGCTTCATCAGGCATTTTCCCTCCAATATTTTTAGGAGAAACTTCGAATAATTTTTTATAATATGATTCAAGAGCTTCTTTTGAATCATTGACATTTTTATAATCTAAATAACTATTAGGAATAGCCTTAGTTATAATAGGAGCTTTCATACCTTCTTCTAGCGACTCTGCTATTTGACCCGCTTCTTTAGGATTATTATTCACCCAATCAACCGCTTCATCATATTTACTTAAAAATTCATCCACAATCTCTGGATGTTCCTCGGCTAAAGATTTTTTTACTATTATACTAGCTTGTGGGTATCCAACATCAAGCCCTGAAACCTTTGCCCATTCCTCTTGCAAATCAAATACTACATGACCCTCTTTATTTTTTATAAGAGCCTTAGTTACCATTGGTTCTGGCATAAGAGAAATCTTACTCTTTCCAGCTATAAAAAATTGAGCTAATTCCTGAGACCCATTAACATAGGTCAATGTTATATCCTTTTCAGGGTCAATTCCATTAGCCTGCAATACCGCCCTTGTAATTATATCAGGTGTAAGTCCACGACCTATAAGAAATAACTCCTTACCCTTTAATTCGTCCCATGAATTAACTTCTTCAGTAGCAACAATATACAAAACTCCCCATACAGTAGAACCTGCATATTTATACTCCACGCCTTTATTATAAAGTTTAATAGCTAGATTCGATGGCACGATTGCTATATCTAACTCCCCTGTTGTAAGCTTAGCCGCAAGTGAATCAGGCGATTTTATAATCTCATAATTTGTTTTTACCCCATCTAGCAAATTGGGTTTTTCATCGTGCATTTTCAACAAACTAAGAGTTGGAGCCCCCGCTGGTGCTGCAATATGCAGTTCCATATCAACAGACTCAGTTTCTTGAGTTTTATCAGTCGTATCTGTTGTATTTTCAACATTTTCAACAGTTTCTTGAGTTTTATCTTGAGTCTGCTCTGCCTGTGTGTTAGAAACCTGTTCATTTGAGCAAGCTCCAACAACAACCATGCTCAATATAAGCATACATAAAATAATAATTCGTGTATATTTATTCATCTTTACCTCTTTCTTATACCATTATCCATTTGTTGTGGATACCATTAATTCGACAATCTGTTGTCGCATACTCACAAGTGCGACATCAGTTAACTTTCTATATTTCCTATCTATATCAATAGAAAATATTTTTTCAATGCTAGCGGGACGTGGTGAAAACAAAACAATCCTATCTCCTATCAAAAGTGCCTCATCAATGTCATGTGTAACAAAAATAATAGTGTTTTTATTTTCATTCCAAACATTTAAAAGAATCTTTACAAGTTGCAATCTAAGAGTGTAATCAAGGGATTTAAAAGGCTCATCCATTATAAGTAAATCGCTCTTATAATGAAATGCACGAGCAATCGAACATCTTTGCTTCATTCCACCGCTTAAATCTTTAGGATAACTTTGTTCAAAACCATCTAATCCAAGAACATTAATTAAATTTATTATTTCAGAGTCATTAGCTTTTTCATTTACAAACTTAATATTTTCAAATACCGTTTTCCATGGCAAAAGCCTATCCTCTTGAAAAACATACCCTAATTTTGAATATTCCCTCTTGATATTTCCCTGTGTAATGTCAACATTTCCGGATATAAGATTTAAAAGCGTGGTCTTTCCACAACCAGAAGGCCCCATTATACAAAGAATTTCATTGGGATATACACTTAAATATAAATTGTTAAATACATTTATGTTACCATAATTTTTAGTTACTCCATCAATAAAAATAAATGGAGTTTTAACCTCTTGCATAGTAATACCTCTACTTAACAAAAAAAAACAAAAACTTAAACTTCCATTATAAAATATGTTACATCATCATCTAATTTATCAATTTTAGGTAATATTTGACTTTGTATTTGATTGTAAAGTACATCAAGTTCTTCATTTCTACACATATTTAATATAGTTTTAAATTCACCTTCATCCAATACTCCATTTTGCATATCATCAAACAATCCATCAGTATAAAATATTACCCTATCTCCTTTATATAACTGAATTTTGGCACTTTCATATTCTGGAACAAATACATCTTCCATTTTACATATAGGAAAACCTAAACTCTTATCAAGATACTCTATACCACCATTTTTACGAATAACTAAGGGAATAGAATTAAGCCCTCCTGAACAATATGTCATAATATTTGTCCTTAAATTATAAGAAGCATACATCATAACCATATACATTTCAGATGGAAAGCCTACTTTATTAAATTCTTCATAAAAATTACTCAAATTTCTATGTGGTTTTAATCCCCTATATTTTTTTACAATTCTTTCAGGAGATTTAATAAAATTATTACAAAACATAGTCATAAGTGCCGCTGAAATACCATGTCCAGAAACATCTAAAACATACATTCCTACTGAATTTTCATCTATTCTATAAATATCATAAAAATCCCCTGATAATCTACTACAAGGAAAATATGCTGATAAAAAAGTGGCATCTTCAAATTTTAAATTTCTAAGCGGTAATAATGATTGCTGAATACTTCTTGCATATTCGAGTTCATCTACAAATTTATCATTTGCTTTTCTGATTTCTTGAGTTCTATCTTGGACTATATTTTCCAAATTTCTATCATAAAAAATTTTCTCTTTGTACTTTCTATAAAGTGTAATTGTTATCGCTATACCAACTAATGCAATAAACTGAATAAAATACAAAATCCAGTATTTAATCTCATATGTAGCTCCAATTTGTATAGCAAAAAATACCAAGACTATTGATCCAAAGATTAAAGAAATTAATAATATAATTTTTAAATTTCTTAAAATATTATTTCTCATCTTTTCCTCACAACTTTTCTTTCTAGTACAAATATAATTATAATTGCCAAGTTTCATATATCTAAAATATAAAATACTATCCTATAAATTCCTTTAATATACTAGTATAAGGAATATAACTTTCATCTTCAATGGAAATAAAGTAATTTAGCAATTTTATAAGTCTTTTAACCTCAACGCTCTCTGGAGAGTTTTCATCAATATTTTCCAATAAAGGCATAGCATATTTTTTTAATACAGATAATTCATATGGCAATGCAGAGTTAAACATTGCATCTGCCTCCTCTTGAAAAGGAAAAATATTATGTTCTTCCCCCCTGCGAACAGAACTCCACATATTTATTGTTTTAATAGCACTATGACCTCTATCCCTACTATCTCTTACTATACGTCGTATAAGTCTAGTATCAGTCGTTGGTATTCTATTATGTTCATCAATATTAAGTTGTGTTAAAGCACTTATATATATTTTAAATTTATCCCTTTTGGCAATAGATGAAGTTAATTTTTCATTTAATCCATGAATGCCTTCAATAATCACAGGCTGATCTTTGCCAATTTGAAGTTTTTTATCACCATATCTTTTCTTACCTACTTTAAAATCAAATATAGGCATATCAACTTCTTTACCTTTTATTAGTTCTTTAAGATTTCTATTAAACAAATCCGTATCAACTGACTCTATAGATTCAAAATCATAATCGCCATTTTCATCTCTAGGAGTAAACTCCCTCTCTACAAAATAATCATCAGTTGATATAGTAATAGGTCTAAGTCCATTCACTTGAAGTTGTACCTTGAGTCTATTTGCAAAGGTTGTCTTACCAGACGACGAAGGTCCAGCTATTAGTATAATTCTCTTATTTTCAGCACATATTTGGTCTGCAATTTGAGCGATTTTCTTTTCATGCAAAGCCTCAACAATTTTCATCATATCAAATACTCTACCGCTCTCAATCATTTCATTCAAATCCGCCACATAACCTACTCTAGCGATATTAGCCCATTTTTCCGTTTCTTCAAAAACAGATTCAAGTTTTGGTTGCGGAACAAATGGTGGTAATTCATTTGGATAAACTGTGGTAGGATGACGTAGTATTACACCATCGTTAAAAGGTTTTAGTTCAAAACAGTTAACATAAGAAGCATCCGGCACCATATATCCATAAAAATAATCATATAACTCTCCACATTTATAAAGAGATATACTATCTTCCTTTCTATATTTTAAAAGTTCCATTTTGGATAACATATTATGACTTTCAAATATTTTTTTAGCCTCTTGTACCGAAAAATCTTTTTTAATAAAACGCTCAGATACGTCAATATAATTCTTCATCTTATTTTCTATCAATTTATAATCTTCATCTTTTAATTTTCCATCAATCCCTGACATTTGGCAAAAAAGTCCACCGCTAAGCGAATGTTCAATTCTCACATTAATACCATTAAAACATTCTTTTATTGCACGAATAAACAAAAATGATAATGACCTTTGATATATTCTAACACCATCTAAAGATTTCATAGTTATAAAACTAATTTTCGATTCCTCATTTGGAGTATATGTCAATTCTCTCATAACATTATCAACAAGAGCCGCTACAATAATTGGCTCACCCTTTTTATAAACAAACTTTGCAACATCTTCAAGAGTTTGTCCTCTTTTAATTTGATACTTTATATAATCTGAACTTTCGCTATTCAATATGTACAATGTCAACATTAGCCCTCCTTAAATACCTCATAAGTAGATTTATTCCAATAAGCTTTATTTTATATATTGTTAAAACTTCTCCTCATTCATAAATAATTCTATTTCATCAAGCCATAACTTCATCAGAATATTTAATCTAATATATTTATCATCAATATATTTTATGTTAACTAATTTTAAACACTTTTTAAAATCTTCTATAACTTGATATGGATTTCCATATGCAGTTTGTATTTGTATTGAGCTTACTCCACAAAACCCATGCCCTACTATTGAGTTGTTCCTTAAAGATAAAAGTTCCGTCATGCGATGCGAATTAAGAATTTTAGTAACTTCCATAATATTTTCATCATATTGATTATACTTTTTTAAATATGTATCAATTCCATAAATTAAATTATAATTTCTAATATGGTATCTTTTTCTTAATGTATTTAGTATATATCTCTTTTGAAAAATAGGCTGCAACATCGAAAAATTTTTCTTATCTAAATGTGTTATTATAAACATATACTTATATATAGCTTCCTTAAATCTATACACTCTACCTAAAAAGTCTATATATTCTTCAGATACAATCTGAAATTTAGTATTTTCTAACAATTCGCTAAACACAGTGTCAGGTTGCCCTTCTATCAAACTTCTCAAATTTGAACGCAAATATTTTATTTCATCATTACTTTTATGTTCATCACTTAAATGCTCCAATATTTTTAATGACGTATTAAAGTCAAAATTTATCGCATATCTACACGAATCAATCAATATACCAAGCGGAGTATTTTCAGCTCCAATCTCTGTTAGTAGCTCAAGAACTCCACCATAATCATATCTTTCAACCAATTTTATAACTACATTATAATTTTTTATCATCTATAGTTCTCCAAAATATGTAATTTGCTAACAAAACTATCTATTTCTATGGAACTCTTTATGAAAGATTGCTCACCTATATCCAATCTATATGCATGTAGTAATTGTCCTGTTAAAGATTTTACTAATCTTGCACCATATTTGACATCTCCTACGATAGGATGACCAACGGAACTTAGCATAACCCTTATTTGATGACTCCTTCCAGTATGGAGCTTAACGTCTAAAAGAGTATATCCCTCATTATATAATGCTATAGGTTTATAACTGGTTTTACTATATTTTTTTGTTTTATCAAATCTATTATTAATATTTATCTCTTCATAAAAATATTTTGATAAATTTTTATCAGATTCAATTGAATTTTTACCATATTCTAAAACTTCTAAGTTAGGAGTTTGTATAAATCGGCTTTTATTTTTATTTTCATTTTTAACAATCCATCCCTGCAAAATTTCAGAGTTTTTTATATGTCCCTCAACTACACATATATATCTTTTATGTATCTGTCTATTTCTCATTAGCTCACTATAATTCTTGAGAGATTGATAATTTTTAGCAAATATAATAAGCCCACTTGTATTTTTATCAAGTCTATGTACTGGTGCGGGTTTAAACATACGAGTTGAATATTCTTCAAGATATATGGCAACTTGAGAGGATAAAGTATTTTTATATTCACTTTTATCAGG
>PDWI01003907.1_pt1 | contig 21799 bp, 11 predicted proteins | sample 1430891 | NCBI WGS metagenome assembly PDWI01 (sample SAMN01162508, study PRJNA174530) | Oral metagenome, whole genome shotgun sequencing project. | biome: Marine environment; feature: Marine mammal; material: Swab sample of the gingival sulcus; isolation source: swab sample of gingival sulcus... | reverse complement strand
TTTTTCTAAAAAATATCCTCCCGGCAATGTTTTTTCTCATCCAAATACCAAAAAAAGAATATAATTTTCCAATTCCTTTTAAACAATCAAAACCAATTTGGCATGAAGTTAATACCAATGTGTTGTTTGGTGACACCAATCTGACAACATTATTGCTTTTCCTGTAACATCAAGACCAAAAGTATTTTCATATCAACCAGAAAACCTATCAACTCCGCAAACTGTTTTTGCTTTTTCAGCTCAAATTTCTTATTATGTGGGGTTGTTTTCTCAGAGCTGTAAACAACCCCGGATACTTCACAAGTTTTTCGTATAACTTTAACCTTTCGGTAGCCGACAAGATTCGTATTGCCAAGGCACTGGATAAACTTGGAATTGATTATATCGAAGGGGGCTGGCCCGGCTCAAACCCATTATCTGTCGAGTTTTTTACCAGAATGCAGAACGAGCCCCTGAAACACGCAAAGCTTGCTGCATTTGGCTCCACCCGTCATATAAAAAATAATGCCGAGAAAGACCCAAATCTTCAGGCACTTATCAACGCCAGAACGCCCGTTATCACCATCTTTGGGAAAAGCTGGGATATCCATGTGGAAGAGGCCCTGCATATCAGCCTTGAAGAGAATTTGCTGATTATTGAGGATACCCTGGCATTTCTACGCCCTCATGTGGATCATCTGTTCTACGACGCCGAGCATTTTTTTGACGGCTTCAAGAGCAACAAGGAACACGCGCTTGCAACCCTGACAGCGGCGATAAATGGCGGGGCCGAAACCTTGATTCTATGCGATACAAACGGAGGCACCCTGCCCCACGAACTTACAGCAATAATTAAAGAAGTGGATACCTATTTACAGGCACAGGGAAAAACGGCAGCTCTGGGCATCCATCCACACAACGATTCCGAGACCGCCGTAGCCAATGCCCTGGCCGCAGTTACAGAAGGAAAGGTAAAACAGATCCAGGGAACAATAAACGGCTTTGGTGAGCGCTGCGGGAATGCAAATCTCACCTCTCTTATTCCCGCGCTGGTCTTCAAGATGGGTTATGAAATTCACGTAAGCGCAGTGAAGAAAAACCCCATTACCTATGAACACATTACGCCCGATGCTGTGGGTAATAGCAGAAGAATCCTTATCTCTGACCAGAGCGGGAAATCCAACGTCCTCTACAAGGCAAAACAATGGAACCTGCATATCGAACCCGACGACCCGTTACTCGCCTCCATTATCAGTGAACTCAAAGAGCTGGAAAACCTTGAACTGGAAAACCTTGGTTACCAGTATGAAGCGGCAGAAGCAAGCTTTGAGCTGTTGATGAGAAAGGCCCTTGGGCTGAAAAGAAACTATTTCAGGTTTGAGAGTTTCCGGGTTATGAACCACAAATACAATATGCAAAACCCGCCACTGACGGAGGCCACCATCCGCCTTTTTGTCGGAGGCAACGAGGTTCATACTGCAGCCATGGGTGATGGCCCGGTGAACGCCCTGGACACCGCTATCAGAAAAGCCCTTACCAAGTTTTACCCCTGCCTTGAAGAGATGGAACTTGAGGACTACAAGGTTCGTGTCCTCTCGGGGGATCAGGGAACAAGTGCCCGGGTTCGCGTTCTTGTGGACAGTAAGGACCAGGAATGCAACTGGGGCACAGTAGGGGTTTCGGGGAATATTATCGAAGCAAGCTGGCAGGCACTGGTGGATTCGGTGAATTATAAACTGATGAAGGAAGATCTTCGCAGGCAGGGTCTTTAACCCATATTCTCATGAGTAAAATTTTCCGCAGGACGAGTTTTTTTTACCAAAAACTAACCACCATGGCTGGACAGATAGCCTCTGCTACAACAAGAAATGAAAATCAGAACTTCGAAGATTTACCCCCTACCCTGAGGGCGATTTTCGGATAAACAGATACCCAGATATGCCTTACCAAGAGTATCTGAAAAATAGCGGAAATTATACCTTCCCTTAATCAATTTTTCCCCTTCTGCCGCCAGTCGTTCCCTTAAATTCCTGTCTACTGACAGTTTATAGACGGCCTCAGCCAGCTCCTCGGGAACAGGATCAACCAGCATGGCTGTATCGGTAGTTAAAATTTGATTATTGGCTTCAATATCTGTTGCCACAATAGCCCTTTTGGCCTTGAGATAATCAAGCACCTTTAAGGGAGAATTCCTGCCGGAAATTCGCGGTGAAAGCAGGATATCTGCGGCACAGAGATATGTCGGCAGCTGATCGGGATCGACAAAGCCTGTAAAAATCACGTTATCCAGACAGCAATGTTCCCTTAAGAAGGCCTTGCGTTCTTCAATTTCCTCCTTCCTGCCGCCAATAATCATAAAAATTATATTCCTGTTCTTTTTAACGGCAAGAGGAATTGACTGAAACAACAGATCTATCCCCTGATAAACAGCAAAAGAGCCGACATAACACGTTAATACTTGCCGTTCTCCTACCCCAAGGCTACGACGAAGCTGCTTCACCTCGGATTCTTTACTCTCGGCAAGAGAGGAGGGAATATCGGGAATTGCATAGGCCGAAACTAACGGTTCAACCTCCCTTGCCTGATTAACAAGCTCATCCCCTGTGCCAATAACAAGATCCGATCTTCTAATGATTAAGGACTCAACCCACTGGTAAATATCAAGAACAAGGTTTTTCAACCCCTTGTTCTTTTGCCTGTGCGAAGCGGGGTCGGAATGTTTTTCAAAAATCAGTTTTTTCCGAAACAGGGCAGCAAGGGCCAGAGCCGGGATACCGGAATCCTCAACCCCGTGAATAAAACCGATATCCTTATCCCTGAGCAGCTCTTTGGCTCCATAAAAAAAATGAAGACAATCGTAGAGCAACTTAGGAATCGACGGTCCGATAGGAATCGATTTTATAAATGGCAAGGCGAAAGTGCGAATAATCCTTACATTTTCAAACTGACGCCTGCGGCCATAGGGCAAAGTAAGAAATGTGACCTGAAAACCGTTTTTCGTTAAAGCCAGCAGATTAAATCCAACACGAATCGGAGACCCCCGCCAATCAAAACAGGGTTGGGAGCATATAAAAAGAACCTTTTTCATTTGCTTGCAGGAATGCATGGTTTTTCAGAGCGTGCTAATTCATCTTTTTAAAACAGGCAATCACCGGTGATGCAAAAAGCGAAGAAAGCCCTGTGGTTCTCGCCGCACCTTCAAGTAACTCGGCAAGTTTTCTATTTTTGTGGGCACGATGCAAGGCCATCGGCAGGAAAAACTGGGGATAGCGGGAACAAAGTGCATACCCGCAACGCCGAAACTCTTCTATAACCTCTGCCTCGTGAAAAACATGATACTGCCTGGTATTTTTTTCCACTTTCTTTTTCACAGCAAAAAGCACCTCAGAGAGAACATTGGCACTTCTAAAAGTGGGATAATCCACAATAACCAGACGAGTTGCAACACGGCAAAGTTCCCGAACGAGACCTTGCCAATCATCAAGATGGGTCATCATTCTGTAACTGAGAGAGACATCAAAGGAGCCATTTTCATAGGGAAGCCCGGTTAGTTTACCTGTGGTGAATGAAAAGTTCGGATTATCCCGAAAAGGCTCAAGTCTTCGGGAACAGCTCTCATCACTCCCCAAAATTTCCAGTCGTACTCCACGATCAAGCAAACCTGCTGCTGTCTGCCCGTGTCCACCACCAACATCCAGTATGGTATCAACGTCCTCCTCACCAAGAGCATGAAAGGTTCCCTTCAACTGAACGTCGAGAAACCACTTTCCCACCTCACCGGCAAAACGCGCGGCATATTCGTCGGTTGATGAGTGGATATCCGGTGCCTGGCCTTTTTTTTCAGCAATATCAATTTCCTGTTGTCCTTCAGTTGTTCCCATGGTTCCTTCCTGTCACAAATACTATCTATTTTGAATATGTTTTTTCTGTAGCTTCAACAATCAGCCGGAAAAAGCATGTTTTCAAGCTCGGCAGCAGTAATTGGTAACTTGTTCATGTTATACATATAGTGATTCTTCTTGTTAATTCTTTTTCTCACTATCTCCAGATGGGGCGTGCTGTACAGCAGACGCTTTAACGGATTGTCCACCTCGGTCCAGAATTCGCTCTTCAGCATGGGGGGTGTTCCGATACGATGAAACGCCAGCGCCAGCAGGTTAAGCTGCACACTTCTCGGTTTATTCAGAAACTGCTTCCTGACGGCTTCCGGCGAATCCAGATTTTGTGTTTTCGCCAGATAGCAAAAGACATCAGCAAACGCTTTTTTCACAATCTCGGGCGGGGCATTCTGCAAGGTATACTCTGCGGCAATAATATTTGCGGCAACACCAAACTTAATCCGCCCCGGAAAGAACAAATCCAGAAATCCCATTTTTATAATTCCCTCATCAGGTTTGTACAGCGCGAAAAGCCACGCACGTAAACAGTTCAGTCGAAACTTGCATCCCCCCGCATACAAAAAGTCCACCTTGCAGGCGGGCTGAAATGGCATCTGCAGTAGTAGATACACCCGAAGAGACAGAAAAACAACAACAGCGGGGATTTTATGATAAATTAAATTCTATGGAATATTTGTATCGAATACTTCTTAGCTCTGGTATTTTTTTCTTCTTTCATCTATACCAGAAGAAGGCAGAAAAACTTTGTGTAAACTATAACATCAACAAGAACAGGTTATGGATCAGTATCTCGCCTTATGCAAACGCGTCATTGAAGAAGGGGAATGGATAAAAAACCAGCGGACAGGTAAACGATGCCTCACTGTCATCAATGCCGATCTTGAATACGATGTCAGTGATGGAACCCTGCCGGTTCTGACAACCAAAAAATTATTCTGGAAACCGGCCATAGCAGAAATGCTAGGCTATCTCCGGGGCTATACCAGCGCTGCAGATTTTCGCGCCATCGGCTGCAACACCTGGAACGCAAATGCCAACGAAAACGAGGCATGGCTAAAAAACCCCTTCAGAAAGGGAACAGATGATATGGGCCGATGCTATGGCGCCCAGGGGCGGGACTGGAAGACCCCCGAAGGCAAATCCATAGACCAGCTGAAAAATGTCTACGAAGACCTGAAGAAAGGAATCGATAATCGCAGTGAAATCATTACGTTTATGAACCCTGGAGAGCGCGACCGCGCCTGCCTGAACTCCTGCATGCACACCCACACTTTCAGTTTATTAGGCGACAAACTCTACCTGACGTCCTGTCAACGCTCTGACGATCTTCCCCTTGGCCATGGTTTCAATCAGGTTCAGGTCGGATGGTTTTTAATGGTTATGGCACAGATTACCGGGAAAAAACCAATGAAGGCCTTCCATAAAATTGTCAATGTCCACATTTATGAGGATCAGTTGGAACAATTACGTGATATTCAGCTTGCCCGAACCCCTTATCCCCTGCCCAGGCTGAAGATCAACCCGGATATCCAGACGCTGGAAGACCTCGAAACCTGGGTCACAGTGGATGATTTCGAACTGATAGATTATCAGCATCATCCGGGAATACAATTTGCTTTTTCGGTCTAGCCCATGCCACTTGCCTGAAGAAAATCCAGAAAATTTTTTGTATAAATACGATATGATGCGGTATCATGATTAAAGAAATCAACATGACAAAACTATCCTTTCTTATGAACAGAACAAGACAAAACAAAAACCTTATCCTTGCAGCTTTTTTTACCCTGCTTCTGCCAGCGACATTTACTCATGCCGAAGAGACAGGACAGCAGGGATACGACGGAATAACCGCTCCCATAGGTCATCTTCAACTCTCTTTTGTGCAACCGGGAAAACTTGCCGCAATTGAAGTTCAGGAGGGAGAGCAGGTTACTGCCGGCCAACTCCTTGCCAAACAGGATGACGGTATAGAGCAGGCTCAACTACGAATTCTTGAGGCCCGCATCAACAACCTCACCCCGATTCAGCTGGCCGAAGTTGCTCTGAAACAGAAATTATACGAGCTGGAACAACTCAAAAATGCCAATAAAAAAGGCGCGACCACCCGCTGGGAAGTAGACCAGGCATCCATAGCTGCAGATACTGCCCGCTTGAGTCTCAAGATGAGAGAGTTTGACAGGGAACAGGATCAGCTGCAACTGGCCAGTGTGCAGGAATCCATAAACAAGCTTTCCATTACCAGTCCCATTAATGGGGTTATTGAGGAAATCCACGCCGCAGTCGGTGAAGGTGTACAGGCCCTGGAACCGGTTATCACCCTGGTAAAAACAGATTTTTTGATTATCGACCTGCCCGTACCGCTGGAAAAGGCTAAAACCCTGCAAACCGGTCAGATATGCAGGACAGCCTTCACAGATGGGACTGTAAAAAACGCAACCATCGAACAGATCTCAACCGTCGCCGATGGCGCCGCTTCAACCCTGGAAATAAAACTGCTCCTTCCCAATAATAAAAAAGATGAAAAACGTCCCGCCGGAGAAAGGGTGATCGTCAACTGTCCTGGCGGCCATGAATCCCGGCCGGATCTGGAAAACAACGCAACCGCCGTACAATAAATTACGGGTAACTGTCTCATGATGAAAAAAAAGATACTCTTTTCCCTGGTAACACTGGCAATGCTGCCACTCCATTCATATGGCGAGGACGCATTACCTTCCGATGACGAGATTCCTGCACGCATTGCACAATCCTTCTCCCGGGCAGGGGAGCAGACGGAAACCGAGCTTTCCATGAGTCTGGATTATGCCTTGCGGTTCGCATTTTTTCACAACAGGGAATTGCAAATAGCGGCAATAGCTCCTCAAATTTCCGAGACTGAAGCCGCCATCAGCCGCGTGGTATACGATCCGGCCTTATTCAGTGAAAACAATTACTACAATCATCAGCGGCCTGTGCAGAGCCTGCTGGACACAGGCAGGGAAGCCACCAACGGAGACAACGTTCTTGAGGAAAGCGGGTGGATAAGCAAAAGCGGCATACGGCAGCCCCTGCCAACGGGTGGTGATGTAACCATCTCCTACCAGGCCGACCGCCTTGAAGGTAACAGTGATCTCATACTTCCCAATCCGCAGCATACCTCGAAGGTCAAACTGGAACTGCGGCAATCCCTGCTGCGACAATTTGGTGATAAAGGAAACAGAACACAAATTGAGCTGGCCGAATTTGCAAGCCGCAAGGCAGATGCACAATACGCAAAATCCATAGAATGGTTATTAAAACAGGTTGCGGAAAACTACTGGTATTGCAAATATTATCTCGAACTTGAACAAATAAACGAAAACGGCGTCAACCACGCCCGGCGGATTCTTGCCATCGTCCGGACTCTGGCCGATCAGGGAATCAGTAACACCCTTGATATCGACAGGGCAACGTCCACCCTCATCGAACGCAAGATTAAACTGCAAAATGCAAAAAAACAGCGCAGTCTAACAGAAAGCAGACTGAAACGTCTTCTTGGCATTGCCCCGGATTCCGAAGAATTTCACACATCCCTTGTCCCGGAAGAACCATTTACAATCACGCCACCGTCTGCCACCCAAAAAGAGATGGTCAGAGAATCCCTGCTCAAAAGAAAGGAACTGGTCATTGTGCGCCAGAAACTGGAGATGGCAAGGAAACAGCTTGAGCTCGCAGCACACATGAAACTGCCAACCCTTGATGCAAAGGCAAGTTACACCCTTAACGGTCTCGGTGATGATATTGCTGATGCAGCGGATTCCTCCCTTGCAGACGGGAAGACCAGCTGGGAAGCCGGACTCATCCTCGAATGGGATATCGGCAACCGAAAAAACTCCCTGAAGGCGCAGCGGGCGGCACTCAACCTGAAGGCGGCACAAATCGAGTACAAAAAAATAATTGAAGATATAGTATACGAGGTATCTTCCCTGTATTCGGAACTTCAGGAATCGTATGCGGAAATTGAAGAAACCGGGGATGCTGAAGCCACATACGAAAAAATACTTGATCGGGAACGCGCACTTTACGAATTATCCAAGGTGGGGAACCAGCGCATTCTTGATTCCCAGGACGATTACCTGGCTGCAAGCCGTTCAAGACTGAAGGCCCAGCTCGACTACAACATCACCCTGAGCCGTCTTAAATGGGCCCAGGGGGCATTTTTTGATGTGCAGATGCAGGAGGAGGAAACCATCCCGTAATGATGTTTACACTGCCCTGGCACTTACCTTCCTGATACTTCTTACAGCAGCAAGTCTTCTTTCAATTTCCCCGAGGGTTAGCGGCTTGCTGAAGTAGTAGCCCTGGTACATATCACAGTACTCACCCCTGATAAAATCCAGCTGTTCCTTCGTTTCCACTCCTTCGGCGACAGCAACAAGATTCAGGCTGTGGGCCATGTGTATAATGGTGGATACCAGTGCCCGGGATTCCTTGTTTGATTCCACATCAGTTATAAAGGAACGATCGATCTTCAGTTCATCTGCAGGCAGCCTTGCCAGATAGCTAAGTGAAGAATACCCGGTTCCAAAATCATCAATACTGATCTGCAGGCCAAGTTCCTTCAGCGTCTTGATAAGGACAATCTTCTCCTCTACATCATCAAGCAACAGGGACTCTGTTATCTCCAGTTTTATACTCTGGGGATCGACCCCTGTCACAGCAAGTACCCGTTTGACAACATTGAGAAACCCCTTTTCCTCCATTTGCTGGGTAGAGACATTGATTGACATGACCATACTTACGCCGAACCTCTTCCGCCAGCGGGCCTGTACCCTGCAAGCCTCAAGCATAACCCATTCCCCAATGGAATTAATCAGCTTGGTAGACTCGGCAATCGGAATAAAATCAACAGGAGATATCAATCCAAACTTTCTGTTGTTCCAGCGCAGCAAGGCTTCAACTCCAGATACTTTCCCGTTTTTTACGTCAACCTTGGGCTGAAAGACAAGGAACATTTCATCAAGTTCAATTGCCCGCCTGAGATGAGACTCAAGGGCAAAGCGACGCTCATAATCCTCGTTAAGAGTCCTGGAGGAAAAGGAAAAACTATCCCCACCCTGCTTTATAATCAAGTCCTTTGCAGCAAATGCCTGACGTAGCAGACTCTCATAATCGCTGCACTCCGTTGGGAAATTTGCTATACCGATGGACGCGGTAACAACCACATCATCACCCTGCACCCGTACAGGCTGCCGGACTACCTTTAATATGCACTTGGCGATAAAAGCCGTGGAGTCGGTATTTACTGCATCCTCAATTAACAGGGTAAAGGTGGAGACATCGGTACGAAAGAGTCCAAGGGAGCCCTTTGCCAGTTTCTTTTCGCCCGATAATTTTTCCAGATCGATACCAACTACCCTCAGGCGGTCAGCAATGACCTTGACAATATTATCCGTCTCATGAAACCCCACAGAGCTGTTCAACCAGCTGAAATTATCCAGAGAAATCGCAAGCAGATCAAGTTTTTCCTCGGCCCATTTCGCCTTTTCAACTCCCCAGCCCAACCGCTCCTTAAAAAGATTACCATTGGGAAGCCCTGTAACAGAGTCATAATAGGCGAGCTGATCCATATACGCCTTTGCCGCCAGGGTATTGCGGATCCGCAGCCCCAGCTCACTCTGATCCACCGGTTTTGACAAAAAATCGGCAGCACCCAGCTCCAGCGCAGTCAATTTATCCTGGGCATTCGAAGAAGCTGTCAGCACAACTACGGGCAGATGGGCCGCCAGCTTGCTGTTATCATGGATTTCCCGCAAAATTTCCATCCCCGGTTTTTTCGGCATGATAAGATCCAGCAGCAACAGGTCGGGAGAATACTCCTTTATCGCCGCCATGGCCTCCAGAGGATTTTCAATCTGGATAAAGTTGCTGTACCCAAACTCCTCCAGAAAAGTCTGCACCACTTCCATTGTAATGGGCTCGTCATCAACCATCATAATGAGCGCATCACTATGCTCGTTTACCTTGTCTCTCATTGCGGGCTGTTCATTCATATCCATCCCTTCTCCTGCACTGTCCATCATGAATTATCCAGCTCGGGACGAACAATTCCCCTGTGAAGTGCCTGTACCTTTCCCAACCATCTCAGTGAGGCATCGTAATCTCCTGCAGCAGCAGCAAGCTCCAGCTGCGTTGCCGGATGAGTAAACTGATCATAGCCGACTGTCCCGGAAGAACCCTTAAGCCAGTGTGCCTTTTCCCTGAGAATTTGATAATCGCCAGCATCAAGGGCCCTTTTCAGTTCCAGCATTTGCAGATCAAGTTTATCGGTAAACTGCAGAATAACCTTTTGCAGTTTTTTATGGCGGGCAAGGCGTGAAACCACCGGTTTCGTTACCCTGTCAGCCATGAAGGATTCTGTTGCCTCCTGTTTCCTTTCTGCCGGAACACGCCGTTTCCTCTCGGCAGTGACAACCGTGCCGCCCTCAAGATGCTTAAGGACATTTTCCATAAGAACATCAATATCTACGGGTTTTGTTATATAGCCGGAGTAGCCATTATCAAGGCATTCCTGCTCAAAACCGTGCATTGCATTAGCCGTCAGGGCGACAACAGGCAGTACAAGTCCATGGTCACGCATGGCTTTTACCGCAGTAAAACCGTCCATGACCGGCATCTGTACATCCATAAGAATCAAATCATATCCGCCCGCCACGGCCTTATCCAGCCCTTCCTTGCCATTACCTGCCTGATCAACTTCCAGTCCGGCTTCCTCGAGCACAATTCTGACCAGTTCCCTGTTTTCCCTGCCATCGTCAACAACGAGAACCCTGCCGCCGGTGAAGGTATAACGGATCCCTGCTTCGGCTTCACTCTCAACCAGCTGCTCCCTGATCTCTTCCCAGGTTAGCGAAACAGCAGTCTTCCCTGCCAGCACTGGCATAATTACGGAGAAACAGCTGCCCACCCCGGGGGTGCTGCTTACGGTTATATCCCCGCCCAAAGCCTCGGCGAACTTGCGACTGATGGAAAGACCAAGACCGGTTCCGCCAAAACGGCGGGTAACGGTGTTATCGGCCTGCACGAAGGGATCAAAGATATTTTTCAGACTCTCGGCAGTCATGCCTATACCGCTGTCTTCAATATCAACCTGCAAAAAGACAGCCTCCTTTCGGGACGCTGTGGAACAGATGACCTTTACCCCGCCCTTCTCGGTAAATTTTATCGCATTGCCGATGAGGTTGAATAAAATCTGCCTGAAACGGGAAGGATCAGCATAAATTTCCTCAGGAACAGAATTGTTTACCTCCCAGTGGAGACTGATATTCTTTTTCTGAGCCGTTGGCTTGAGCATCTCCACAACATCATTCACCGTCTTGTAGGGCTTGAATGATAATTGCTCAAATTCAAGTTTACCAGACTCAACCTTGGAAAGATCCAGGATATCATTGATAAGTTCCAGCAGACTCTTGCCGCTGGAATAAATTGTATTGAGATATTTCAGACTCTCCTGCTCATTTTTTACATATCCTCGCTTGAGAATATCAGTAAAACCAAGAATTGCATTCATCGGGGTTCGAATTTCATGACTCATATTGGCCAGAAAACTACTTTTAGCCTTGTTGGCCTCCTCCGCTTCCTCCTTGGATTTTCTCAGTTCAATTTCCTTTTTTTCAAGCAGGGTTATATCGTCAAAACCGACAAGAACTCCGGCATATTTATTATTTTCACCAAGAACAGGGGAACAGTTCACCTTCAGGGAACGCCTGCTGTTCTCACCAGTTTGCAGCCAAAGCATTTCGTTCGTCAATACATTTCCACTGGCAAGTGACCTCAGCCACGGCCTTTCCTGCGGATTCAACTTCTCTCCATGCCTGTTACGCCAGGGGAAATCTGCCGCCTTAAGCCCCAGGAGGGTTGATGCATCCTTGCCAAAAAGCTCCGCAAAGGCCTTGTTGGCGAGAACAACCTGTTCCTTTCTGTCCAGAATAAGCAGCCCTTCTGCCATGGTATCAAGGGCAGAACGTACCCGGCTGGGGATAGCCTGAGAAGGATCAAGCTGACGCAGTACCTTGCCCAGGTAAAAATAAAATGCCAAAAAGGTACAACCTCCCAGAAACAGGATCACCCGTGTCAGCGGGTTAGCAAAGAACCCATTGAAGATACCGGTTTCCCCTTCAACAAAATGTACCTCCAGCTGCCCCCACTGTCGTTCTCCATTCCACAGGGGAACCCGCAGCTGGGAGCCGCTGGAATAGATCCCGGACATTTCCTGCCATGCCACTTCATGATTCGCAGTAGCACAGTAAATAATGCCGCTGGCCTTTCGCAGCCCGACAGAAAACAGTTCATCATTGTGTTCGAGAAAGAGATCAAGGTCGGCAACAATGGTAGCAGTAGTGGCTTTCTCGACAATGGCAGAGGTGTAAACGGCAATTGTCTCTGCCAGTATTGCCCTGTTCTTTCGCTCCATTGCGGCAAAATCAGGAAAGATACCAAGATAATTGGCAACCAGCATAGAACTGGTAACAATTCCGACAAGCCCAAGAACAACCCTGAATTTGACACTTAACGCACGCACCATTCCACAGTCCCTGAACAATTAGGAAACGGATTCCCTTTTTTCGCGTATATCCTCAGAATCTGCATTGTCAACACCTTTAGAAATTATCGTCTCAATGGATTCATCATCATCCTCATCATTCTGACTCCTGTCTCCCAAAACAGCAAGGGGATCAGTTAACTGCCATGCAGGGAGCGAAGACAAAACAGAGCTGACCAGCACACCGCTGCGGAAAAGCCAGGCAACATAACCTACCGAAAGTCCTGTAGATGCGGCAAAGGCAGAACCAACAACCGTTCTGTGGATAATGTTCTCCCGTTCTGTATCCTCTCTGAGGTTATCCAGCGACATTTTGATACCGGTATATTCCGATACGGTCCTGTTTCGATACTCACTCTCAAAAAGTTCAAACTCCGCTGTCTCCAGTAAAGAACCCCGATCCGGTTCGGGGATGAACGAAACAGAAGGCTCTTCCGGTCTGTCATTGATCACCAGGGTCTGGTTCTGAACTTCAATTTTTCTGACGAGTTGTCCTGCTGTAAATGGTTCAAAAAATGTGGGAACCGCGACTACACCCTGTGCAGCTTCTACCCCCGCTGCCAGATGTTTCATTCCGGGCTTCACCAACCGTACCGGGGCTGCGGCCTCCTCCGCGGCTGCAGAATTCTCCACCACATCGTTACGACTGCAAGAGCTTGCGGAGTCTTCCTTCTGAACCTCGGCCTGATCTTCAGTTTGCTCTTCACCTGCTTCTTCAACCGGTTCTTCAACCGGTTCCTTTTCTGCAGCAAGTTCAACAGCCTTACCCCCCACGGCAGACTCCGGCTCCGGCTCTGGCTCTGGAGCTGGGGCCGGTGTGGACTCCGGCACAAGGTTGGGTTTAGGTCTGGATTCCGGCTCCGGCTCTGGCTCTGGCTCCGGCTCCGGTTCTGGCTCCGGCTCTGGCTCCGGAGGCGGCTCATTAACAGTTATGGCCGATGATACAGCCACGGATAATGCAGCCGGGTCATCCTTATTTGTTGCAGACCTGACCTCAAAACTTCCATTTTCAAAGGAATCAGCAACGAATCGCAATCCGGCAGTACCCTCTGCGGCCTCAATATAATCACCGTCTCCAACCGGAGTGGTACCATCTGCAAGATACAGGGTTCCACCCTTGATATTACTTATCTGAAAATGGGTCACCGTATCTCCATCAACCGCATTGGGAGTAATTCTGATTAATCCGGACTGCACCCCCTGATCGGTTGTAATTGACTCCACCGCAGGGGTATCCGGCATGGGGGTGGCCACCAGTTTGATGTTATCGGTAAGGGCCGTGGCACCATCCTCAAGTCCATCCCTGACTGAAATCTTTACCGCAACATCATTATCATAGTCGCTGGCAGGTACGAAATACACTCCGTCTTCCGACAGGGCGGTATTCACATCATCAACACTGCCCGTATATGTCCACACCTGTCCAGCCGGATCGCACTCTCCAAAACCAGCCCTGACTTTCCCCGCATCAACAGTTTGCAGAGACACCGTTACTGTTATCTCCTCCCCACTGTCAACATCGATAATCTCTGGTATATCAATTTTTACTGTGTTGTCTTCCCTGTAGCTGCCATCGACAAAATCCTCCTCCAGGACTGGCGAATCATTCACGGTAACAGGAACCATTATCCTCTCGCCGCTGATTTCCGGATTCATGCCATCATCAATGTCGATTTTTATTGTAAATTCCTGTGTATAATCGGTTGCTGGACTAAATTGTGCCGAAGCAAGTGCAGCATTGACGTCACCCAAATCCCCGGTGATTGTATACACTATTTCCCCGCTATCACCATCAACCCCGACAGCAGAAGAAGTTGAAAACCCCAACGTACCCGCCTCCCTGGGCAGGGTCATTTTGACGGTATAATCTACAGGATCGCCGGAGACATCCCTATTGCCGTCGACATCGCCGAGAAAAAGACCGTCAAGATCAAGAGCAGTCACCTCATCTTCAGTAAAAGACTGGTTAAGGATCAATTCTTCACGATTTGCGACAGTTACCGGATCATTGACAGGGGTAAACACCACGTCCACCCTGTCGGCAACTGTAGTATTACCTCCAGAGTCCCTTACCTGAACCTGGTAATCAGGCATATTCTCACCCCCGTCATCAACAAAATAGATGTTTTCGTTGGCGACATCCTCCTGGGTGAAACTATCAACAACGGTATCAAGGGCGTCCTTTCTGGCAAAATGCCCGTTTCCATCCGAAACATAGGTAATCAGAAACTCAAGATCGCCGGACGAGGTTTCAGTGTCCCCTGCGTGCAAATTCTCACCTGTCACGAGAATCGTCTTGCCTTCGGTAATATAGAGCTCGTTCCTGTCCAGTTCTGGAGGCTTGTCAACAATTATGGTTGACGTCACAGATGCAGACAATGCCGCAGGATTGCCCGTATCCGTTGAAGACTGAACCTCAAAACTTCCATCGCTGGCGGCAGCAGGGGTAAATACCAACCCGGCAGCACCATCTGCGGCCTCGATATAACCTCCCTCCTCAACCTGAGTAGTGCCATCTGCAAGATACAGGCTTCCTCCCTGAATATTACTTATCAGGAAATGAGTCACCGTATCTCCATCAACCGCATTGGGAGTAATTGTAATTACCCCCGACTGCTGCCCCTGAGCGATTGCATCCGCTGGCACACTCACCTCGGGAGTATCCGGCATGGGTGTGGCCTCAAGCAGGATAGTACCGGTAAGGGGCTGGACACCATCCTCACAGCCATCACTGATTGAAACCGCTATGGTAACATCTTCATCATGGTCTGCAGCAGGTACGAAAAACACCCCTTTTTCCGACAGGACTGTATTTACCTCGTCAACGCTGCCCGTATACTGCCACTCTCCCCGGGCAGAATCATACACTCCAGACTCAGCGCTAATTTCGCCCGCAGCAGGAACTCCAAGGGACACCGTAACCGTTATCTGCTCATCCGTGTCAACATCAGCAACCCGGGGTATATCAAGCCTGACCGGCCGGGTCTGATCCTCCGTGTAGCTGCCATTGCCAAATTCTCCTGTCAGGGTTGGCGAATCATTCACCGCTACGGCTGTCATTTTCCTCGTGCCGCTGATTATCTCATTGGCGAGATCGTGATCGTCAACTTTTATTTTTATTTTAAAATTATCTGCAAAATTTGTCTCAGGCGTAAATTTTGCGGAAGCAAGGAAATCATTGACGACATTCAACCCTCCGCTAATCTTATACGTTATATTCTCGCCATCCTCAGCAACAACGAGATGATGAGGTGACGAAGATGACGGAGAAAACTCCAGTTCCCCCGCTTCCCCTGGCAGGGTCATCGTTACAGTGTATAAGGAAGCACCGGAACCGCCACTGCCATCAGCATCACTGAGAACAAGAGGGGTCAAGTCTACTGATTGATCTTCTGTAAACTGTTGTTCAAGGTTCAGGTTTTCAACGGTTACCGGATCATTGACATGGCTAAAAACGACATTCCCCTGCACGCTCTCTGTAATATTACCATTAGAGTCCTTCACCCTGATCCAGTATTCAGGTGGAACCTCATCTCCGTCATCAACAAAGCAAATTTCTCCATCATTAATCTGCTTCTGTGTAAAGCTCGTAAGAACTGTACCCAGATCTCCCTCCCTGGCAAAATGCCCGTTTCCTTGCGCACCATAGGTAATAAGGAATTCAAGATCGCCGGGCGAAGTATGGTCATCCCTTGCAGACAGATGAGCATCTGTCACGAAAGTCGTCCCTTCCTCCATAACCGGGAGCATATTGTTAACCAGCTCCGGCATCTCATCAGGAATAACTGTTACCACGGACTTCACAGATGTCGACAATACCGCAGAAGTACCCGTGCCGGTTGCAGACCTGACCTCAAAACTTCCATTGCTGGCGGTATCCGGGGTAAATTTCAATCCGGCAGCACCCTGTTCAACCTTGATAAAATCCCCTGTCTCAACCTGGGTCTCTCCATCTGCAAGATAGAGTTTTCCTCCCTCAATATCGCTTATCAGGAAATGCGTCACCTCATCTCCATCAACCGCATTGGGAGTAATTGTAATTAACCCGGACTGCACATTCTGATCGGTTGTAACCGAATCCACAACAGGAGTATCCGGCATGGGTGTGGCCTCAAGCAGGATAGTACCGGCAAGGGGCTGGACACCATTCTCAAGCCCGTCACTGATCAAAACCGCTATGGTAACATCTTCATCATAATTTGTGGCAGGTACGAAAAACACCCCGTCTTCAGCCCCGGACAGGGCGGAATTGACGCTCGCGACGCTGTCTGTATATGTCCACCTTCCATTGGCGGAATCATAGGTTCCAAAATCAGCTTCAATCTTGCCCGCACTGGAAGTGTCGAGGGTCATTTCAACTGTTATCTGCTCGTCCGTGTCAACATCATTAATCCACGGAACATCAAGCCTGACCGGCTGGCCCTGATCCTCCGTGTAGCTGCCATTGCTAAATTCCCCTGTCAGGGTTGGCGGATCATTCACATTGACAGCCTTCATTTCCCTTGTGCCAAGGATCGCCCCATGCGCAGGGTCCTTATCGTCAATTTCTATTCCTATGACAAAGTCCTCTGCATAGTTTTTCTTAGGCTGAAATTCCGCCGAAGCAAGAAAATTATTGACGGCATTCAGCCCTCCGCTAATCTTGTATTCTCTGGTCTCACCATCATCATTAAAAATGAAAGAAAAAGGAAGCGAAGATGGCGGTGGCAGCGCAAACGTCAATTTCCCAGCCTTCACGGGCATGGTCAGTTTTACAGTGTAGGGCTGGATACCACCGGCGCCAGTGTTATTACCGTCAACATCATCAAGAACAACAAGTGGAGGGGTAAAAACAGTTGTTTGTTCTTCCGTAAACTCCTGCGGAGTAACGGCTATTTGAGCGGTTACGGGGTCATTGACATGGATAAAGGATATATCCGCCTGCCGGGCATCTGAGCTACTGCCTTCAAGATCCCTTACCTGAACCTTGTACCCGGGTTCATTCTCGTCGCCATCATCAACAAAACAGATTTCTCCATCAGCAATCTGCTTCTGCGTAAAGCGCGTAAGAACTGTATTCAGAGCGCCTTCCCTGGCAAAATACCCATTCCCTTCCGAATCATAGTCGATGATAAATTCTAGATCTCCGGATGGAGTATGATCGTCATGTGCAGACAGGTCAGCACCTGTCACCAGAGTCGTCCCCCCCTCTGTAACCGAAAGTGTATTGTTATCCAGTACCGGTGCATTATTGGTCTGCTCGACATGGATATCCAGATACTTCTGAAAGGACAGGCCTCCAGAATCTCTAACCATGACCTTAATCCGGTAATCGCCAGCATCTGGTACATCATCACTCACTTTCAGGGTATTTCCCGATAAGGAAAAATTTTTATAACTCCCGACAAGGGAATATTCGAGATCCGTATCGCCATCGGGATCAACGGCAGAGAGAGAACCAACTTCCTGACCTTCAGAGGGATCAGTAATGGTACTCTCTGAAATATTTACATCCCTTGGTGCAGTAATTGTTGTCAATTCTCCTCCGAGCAGGCCATCTACAGTGGAAGCAAGCCCTGAATTATCCTTACTGAACCCGCCCGTAATATCCAGGGTGTCAACAGCATTGCCCAGTGCGGCATAGTTCACATTACTGGTAATTGATTCAATCTTGCTGTCTTCCAGCCTGATTATCAGTTTCGTATCGCTATCGATAATGGCAGACTGCACATCATCCTGACTGAAGGTAATATCTGCGGTTGCACAATTATCAGAATCAACATCCCAGACAAGTTTTGACCAATCCAGCTGCTCACGGATATCATCGCCAACATTACCAAGCGAATCAAACTTCGTGCCAAACAATGTAAGGGTTCCGTCTGCAGCATCAAAGGTTCCCGAAGTAATGGTATTATCAGGCACTGCTGTTTCCTCTGCCACGTTCAGCGACAAGCCATCCAGCTTTGCATCAACATTATTCAGCCCCAAATCTTCACCGTCAAAGAGTACCGACACCGCGGCCTGTCCTGTGTCGTCGATATGTACAGCAAAAATATCATGGGGATCAATACTGGTATTATTAACGGTAAATTCGTTTTTGGCCGAAAGCAGAACGGTACCAGATTCAAGAAGCTTCCCGCCGGCAACAGCGTCATGTTCTATTAACTCAATCCCCGTTAGTTTCGAGGTGAAACCGACATCACTGCCCCGAAAAAGAACAGAGGTGTTATTCTCTTCAGTTTCGTGAAGATATATACAATTCTCACTATTCTCGGCTGCCCTTCCTGTCTTTTTCAGGAGAAACAGAAAATCTCCGGCAGAAAGCCGGGTATCACCAACAGTAACATCATCCTCAATCAGGGTGAGCCCCTGAATCCTGTTAGCATCATACACATTATCCAGCAGAACCGAGAAAATGTATCCATTGGTGTGAGGACGACACAAAACCACATCGTTTTTTTCGGCGTGCAATCCTGACCCATAATTCTTGAAACCATCTCCAGCCAAAAGAATATCCCCTTCCCTTAACTGTGTAGTCTCACAGGGTCCTGTCTTTATCTGAATATCCTTGCTTACATAATGAACCCCGAATATATTCGCCCCTCCATCAAACACTGTAGAGACGTGTGAAAACTGTTCCTTCATGGACACCTGCCCCACAGAGTACTCCCCAAGGAAGAAATCCCCCCTGGTGTTTTTCCCTATATTGAGCAGATCAGCCCTGTCCCATGAGTCAATACCGACAACCCCATTGTTGCCGGTGCCTGAGCCGGCATCGTCTTTTGTGGTTACAAGAAGATTTGTCTCTGAAACAACATCCGTATAGACGATACGTAAATCATCAATCTTGAATAAATCATTTCCCTGAGAAATACGCGGCGCGTCAAATGCCCTGAAACGAATCCTTGTCTCCTGACCGAAGGCCTCTTCCGGAATACTCAGACTCACGGGCACCCGGTCACCACCTGATATAACACTATTGGTTCCAAGTGAATGCCAGTTAGCCCCGTCACGACTCGCTTCCAGTTCAATCAGACCAATTCCCTGCGGATCAACACTACATCCCTTTATATAAAAAGATATGGTTGCCTCCTTCATTCCTGCAAGATCGATCTTCCGTTCAATGGAGTATTCAGCTTCCCCGTCAGCGGCGGTTGTAATTTTCAAGGTTCCATTCTGTATGAATATCCTGCTGTTACCCAGTGGATCACCGGTTTTCACCCAATCTCCGGCCCAGCCGTCCCCTCCGTCAAAGGAATTCGAGTCAAAATCATCTGTGGCTGTTCCTGGCCCTGATGGAGGCGGGCCCAGGATATGCACCCAGCTGCTTTCAGCAGTTTCATCAACGGGAGTTCCGGTCTCAACGATTCCTGTTTCCGTTTCCAGAATCCAGTCACCGCCCATTGATGCATGGCCAGTGATGTCATTGCTTGCTGCGACATCGGCACCTGTTTTTTCGGAAATACGCTCTATGAGCTGAACCCCGTCTCCTGTTGCGGTCAGATCACAGCCATACAGCAGGATATCACCGCTTTCCGTCAACGCCGCACCAATACCCGCAAGTTCTGCCGTATAGTCTTCAACAGTATCATTATCGAGCCAGCTGTCTCCCAGCTTGATCCGGCCCGCACTGCCATGGGTGAAGACATGTACCGCCTCAATTTCGCTTTTGCCAGACAGGCTTTCGGCTATCTGTGCAACCCCGTCTTCCTCACTGTCCAGAATGACAACCGTGCCATTTCCTGATGTCTCAAGTTCCGCGACCAATTCGTCACGACCATCAATATCATCGCCGACAAAAAACAGTTCCCCTGGAGAATCGGTATTTTCAACAGCTTCCACTATGGCTGGCCTGTCCCCTTCATCCCCGGCTGCCACAGCGCCCTTCTCCTGAGCTGCCTTCTCCTGAGCTGCATTGTCCTCGCCTTGCTGCCCGTCAGGAATTTCCGGAGATGTTTCTGCAGGGGGCGCGGCTGTTTCAGTCTCCACCGGGAGCGCGGGGGGTTCAGCGGCATCGTACTGGTCTGCAAATTCCGCAGGATTATTTTCAATGGGCAAAGGCAGGACATCTGCTGAAAGAAGTATACGGGGTTCCAGTTTTTCAAAAAGAGCCATGGCAAATCGGATATTCCAGAAATCAGTTGTTATCTGTACAGTGTACTTACAAGACGGTATCTTTTTACACACGCCGAAAAACCGTCATATAATCATTATATGGAAACCGATGATAAATAGGAAGGGAATGGATGTAAAAATACTCACTTTATTGAAAAAGAAAGTATTTACATAAAGTTACTCAATCAATCGGGATAAAAAAAGCTGCCGCAATTTTCTTGTGAAACGAAAACCGACGGGTTCATACCCCAGGTAAAACTTGACAGAGGCCCTTGAACCGACAGCCGCAAAGGGAGGAGAATGATCCAGAATAACATCAAAAACAAATATTTCCTCCAGCAGCTTCTGTCCATCCCTGTCTGTCTCATCGACGAGCAGATCTCCCCCTCCCGTAACACCCAGGGCAGCATGGGGAAGTTCCAGTGTTGCCTGGGGGGATTCGTCTGCCAGCACAGCAGAATACCCCTCCGAGAAATCCCTCGTAAACCTGACAACAATCCTGCGGCTCTTCTCCCATATTTCCTCGACATCATCCTGGGAAGAAACCACAGTGACACGGGCTGACGGCTGGATAATATAGCCAAAAACGTCTCCATGCTTAAAAAAGCGGTCAGCCGCATTTTTACGATCAACCGGAGAGAATATTCCATCCACCCCGGCAGACAGGGTTAACAATTGCTGCTGCCTTGTTGTAAACTCGATCCTTTCGGAAAGTTCAACTACCCGTTCCCGGGCAATTTTTTCCTCAAGCGGGCCATCGATAGAGGCCGCATGCTGTTTTATTATCAACTCTCTCTTTTGTGAACCCAGGCTATGAAGCTCTTTCTCCAGGGATTCATTTTCAAGTACAACAACAACCTGCCCTTTTTTTACGACACCCCCGGGGCGAAAATTGACAGTCTTTACCGTTCCGGGGGAAAGCACACGCAGTGTGGCCCGTTCCGGCAGACGGATAACACCATCCAGTACCTTTTCCGCAGGAAGAGGTATGCACCAGAAAGCAGCGGCCAGAAGAGCGGATACAAGATAAGTCCGGCGTTTTATATTCATTTTCTGTTCCTCTCCAGTACATTTTTTTAACCCGGCCCCAATCATCCTCACCCAGGGATAAACAACCATCTGCAGCAAGGCCGCACAGGCCACAACCACACCAAAAGGCCCTAAAAATGTGGCAAGACCCCAGAAAATACCACCGTAAATAGTAATCCTGTATAATACGGCGCCGATACCATACATAATATAATATTTTTTCTGCCCGGCCCCTGTA
>PDWI01003574.1_pt1 | contig 21803 bp, 17 predicted proteins | sample 1430891 | NCBI WGS metagenome assembly PDWI01 (sample SAMN01162508, study PRJNA174530) | Oral metagenome, whole genome shotgun sequencing project. | biome: Marine environment; feature: Marine mammal; material: Swab sample of the gingival sulcus; isolation source: swab sample of gingival sulcus... | reverse complement strand
TACGAGCCTATATACAAAAGCATGGTAACACTGAAGATTATAAACAACTGCACAAAGAGAAAGTGAAACATAAGCAATTAACGTTGTTTTAAGTATTTACTAATACCCCGCCGCTTGCGGCGGGGTAGTTTATTATTTTCCCTGTGTTATGATATTTTGTTCAACCTGTTACAGTATGTTGCCGCATGAATAATGCATTAAACCAAGGTAGATAGATATGCCTGATATAATCGTTGCCAATAATATAAACAAGACTTTCCGCTTGGGGCTTAGGAGAAATAAAACCTTTAAGGCCCTTGACGGCATCTCCTTTACGGTGCCGGAAAATGAAACCTTTGGTATTGTCGGGCCGAATGGGGCGGGCAAGTCAACCCTGCTCAAGATTCTGCTTGGTTTTGTCCGGGCAGATGAAGGCACGGCCAGTATTATCGGCCAGCCGCCCGGCTCGGCTCTGGCTCACCGCAAGCTGGGTTATCTGCCCGAACATCCATCGCTGCCGCTGACCCTTACGCCAAGGGAGCTGCTTGGTTTTGCGGTTAAAACCGGAGCTTCCGGCAAGACCATATCCAGGACGGATATGGAAAATGTTTTGGCACGGGTCAATCTTGCCCGAGTGATAAATACGCCGATAAGAAAATTCTCCAAGGGGATGCTTCAGCGTACGGCCTTGGCCTATGCCCTTGTTTCACAGCCTGCCATCCTGATTCTGGATGAACCGATGTCCGGCCTCGACCCGCTTGGCAGGCAACTAGTAATTGATATTATTGCAGATTTACAGGAGGATGGGACAACCATCATCTTCTGCTCGCATATTCTAACCGATGTGGAGAGGATTTGTAACCGGATCGGCATCCTGCATCAGGGGCATCTGCTGGATATATCCACTCCCGAGGCCCTTTCACAGATAAGGCCGGAAGACAATAAGTCGCCGCTGGAGACCTTTTTTCTGCAAAAAATCAGGGAGGCTTAAAATGAAGACTATTATGCCACTGGCCCTATTAACTTTTAAGGAAGGCGTCCGCCACAAGATTATTTTTACCACCTTTATTGCCTCGCTGGTGCTGGTTTTTCTTTCCGTATTTTTATGCGGCCTTTATATGAGGGATTTGCTTAAGGTACTGCTGGATATTTGCCTTGGTGCAATTACGGTCAGCGGGCTTTTGATTCCGTTTTTCTTTGCCACCAATCAGTTTGCCGATGATATTGAAAAAAAGGTGGTCTATTCAATCCTGAGCCGTCCGGTTTCACGGGCAAATTATATAATCGGCAGGTTTTTGGGCCTGACCCTGCTGACCCTTGCCCTGATGCTGATCCTGCTGGGTGCAACCGTGGTTTCTATTTTGCTGGCAAAAATGCTTTATGCCGCTCATCAGTTTGAAAGCCTTGCCTATATGGGGGTTATTGAGGCAAGTTTTTTGGCCTTTTTAGGCATCTCTATCCTGAATGCGGCGGCGGTTTTCTGGAGTTGTATTACTACCAGCTCCTTTTTGGCGACCCTGCTGACCATTGCCGTCTATTTAATCGGTCATACTCTGGAAGATCTGGTTAAATTTATTGAGGTGCAGGGTGAGGCGGTAAATGTCTCTGCATCGACCAAATTATTTTTATCCTTTATTATGTTTATATTTCCTAATTTATCAGCATTTGATGTTAAACAGCTTGCATCCTATGGTTTATCCATTCCGGCTGTTGAAACCGGAATGCTAATGTTATATAGTTTTTCCTATTGTACAGTGCTTTTAATATTAAGCATGTTTTTCTTTGGCAAGAGGGATTTGTAAAATGAAAAGATGGCTTTTTCTATTTGCCTTGGCAATTCCGGTTTTTTTTATTGTTTTAATTGATACACATATTCATTCAAGAGCCTATCAGGATAAGGCAATTCAGATTACCAGCCTGGCTGATTTGCCAAGGCAAATGGCGAAAATAGTATCGATTGAGTTTCCCAATCTGCTGGCGGATTATATTTTTTTGAATACCCTTACCTTTATGGGTGAAAAGGTTATTTTGAATCAGCAAATTCCTGAAAAGGACTGGCAGAAAATATATTCGGCCTTTGAGGTTATAACCCGTCTTGATCCGGGAGCCTCTGATGCCTTTACCCTGGCTCAGACCACCCTGCCCTGGGAGGCAGGTATGGTAGAAGAAACCAACCGTTTGTTATTCCGGGCGGCCAAACATCATCCTGAGGATTATCACCCGTATTTTTTTCTCTGGTTTAACAGCTATTATTTTCTGGAGGACCCGCAAAAGGCCGGTGATTATTTGGCCAAGGCAGCGGCGGTTCCCGGCAGTCCTGCCTATTTTCCAGCCCTTGCCGCCAGAATGCAGGTCTATGGCGGCAGATATGAAGTAGGGATTGCTTTTCTGAAGGATTCCTTAGGCAGAACCAAAGATCCTACGGCTATCAAGATGCTGAAAATACGTATCAAAGCCCTTGAACAGATGTTTGCCCTGGAAAAGGCGGCACATAAATATCAACAAAAATATAAAACCCAACCTGCCAAGCTGCAGGATTTGGTTAATAAGGGAATTATTTCAGACATCCCTGAGGATCCATATGGAGGTGAATATTATATACTGGAAAATGGCCGAGTATATACCACCTCCGGTCTTGCCTTTCAGCAATCAAGCAAGGTTGATAAAAAGTCTATGCCAAGATCAAAATAGCATATGACAAACTTACTGGCTATTGTCCCTGTCCAATAGAGATAAATTCCTCTTGGCTGTCTTGTGGTCTGGATTTATTTGTAAGGCTCTTTCAAAACAGAATCTGCTTTTTTCTTTTTCTTCACTTTCCAGATAAACCAGCCCTAAATTGTTGTAGGTGTTTGCAAGCACTGGCAGTATTTCCAGCATTTTCCTGTATGCTTCCTCAGCCTTACGGAGTTCCCCGTTTTTAAGCAGCAAGTTACCATAATTATAGGAAACAGGAATCATGCTGGTTTGTATAAAATTGGCCTTGGCATAATTTAACATGGCTTTATCCAATTCGCCTTTTTGGGAATAAATAACTGCCAGATTATAATAGGCTGATAAGTTGTCATCATCATTCTTAATTACGTCTTCAAATGCCTTAATTGCCTTGTCAAAATTGCCAAGATAAAAATTTGCCCGGGCAATATTTAATAATAATTCTACATTATCTTGTTGTTTTGGATATGCCTTATTGAACATGGATAAAGCCTTTTCTACTTTTCCTGCTTTCAGGTATAACTCCCCTAGTGCCATATTTATTTTAGAATATTCGGGTTCTTGCTCATATACGCTTTCATACATCTTTATAGCGTTATCATTATCACCATTTAAGCTATAGTAACATGCAAGTTTCATGTTAATTGGTATATCGTTTTCGGCGAGAGAATGTGCCTTTTCCAAATAGTAAATAGCTGTCGACAAGTCTCCCTTATCAAAATATATTTGCCCTATATTCGATAAAGATACCGGCATTCCACCAGGATCAAGCTCAGCAGCCCTAATATAGAACTGTTCTGCCTTATCAAATTTACCTGCATGAAAAAAAGCATTACCCATACTGCAGTTACAACGCGGATTATTGGGATGATTTTTAAGATTACTTGCCCAAAAGGCAACCGGATTCTGCCAGACCTTGTTTCTTTGGATGGTCCAGGAACAAAATAATATAATGATGGAAAATAATATGGCAGTATTTAAGTAAAATATTGGTTTTATATTTTTGAATAGCCTGCAGGTAAGGTAAATAACAGCAAATATTATAGCCATTGAGGGCATATAGGTACGATGCTCATATACAAGTTCAAGCGGCACGATGGTTGATTCTATGATCAGACCGACAAAAAACCAGATGATGAAAAAGGAAATAATCTTATCTTTTTTGGCGGTTATAAAGGATATTATCAATAGACATAACAAAAATATGGCCGACCATAGGGTATTTATCGGCTGGAACAGGGAAGTCGAAATGGGAAAATCATAGTCCAGTGCCAAGCGGTCAGGCTGGGGATAAAAAATCAGGGATAGATAATAAACCACCACCCTTAACTGGGTATATAATCTTTCTTCAAGAGTAAAATACCTGCCGCCATATCCTTGCATGGTTCTTTGGATGATTTTGCCGTCTGTATAACACCACGCAATTAAAAATATTATAATTCCCAAGGCGGCAAGATACGGCACAGATTTCCTTAGCCATTTAATATCCAGATCCTGAAAAAAATACCATTCAATTAAAAACCACATAATCGGAATGGTGGCCGAAAGCTCTTTTGAACCCATGGCAAAAGCTGCTGCCAGTAAGAAACCGACAAGACAGACAGTAATAAAGGAATAATTTCTGTCCTCCTTTTTTTCGCTAATATTTTTCCGGCAGATAACAAATAGCAAAAGGGATAAGATATAAAACATTACTGCCATACTGTTCATTCTCTGAACGATATAGGTAACTGACTGGGTGCCAAGAGGATGTGCAAGCCAGATTAGTGCTGTAAAAAAGGCTATATAGTTACTTTGCCGGCATTTTATATTGCAGTTCTTTATGCTTAATAGATTAAGCAATAACAGGTATAGAAAACTGGCCGTTAAAATATGAATAATAATATTGACCAGATGATAACCCTGCACCCGGTATTCATGAAAATAATAATTCAGGGCAAAACTGAAATTACTAATAGGGCGGTTTTTTAATAGTCCTTCAAACAGACTTTCCTTAACTTTTTTAAGGGTTAATTTATCAAGTTTTAAGCTGGGGTGTTCAATATTACCATGATCATCAAAATAAAAGGGAACTTCCAGCGAATTAAAATAAATAGTAAATCCGGTTATCAATATGGTTAGCAGGGTCAGATAAATTTTTATTTTGCTTTTATTTTCTTTCATAGTTAGTACCATATTATAATTTATAATAATCCTTATACCATCTCACAAAATTTTCCACGCCGACTGCCAGAGGCGTATCCGGCCTATAGTCAAACTCTCTGATTAGGTCATCGACATTGGCATAAGTGGCCTGTACGTCTCCGGGCTGCATGGGCATAAAATTTTTATCGGCTTTTTTGCCCAGACAATCTTCAAGGATACTGATAAAGGTCATCAGCTTTTCCTTCCGGTTATTACCGATATTATAAACCCGGTACGGGCAATAGGAAGAGGCCGGATCGGGAGCATCGCCGGACCAGTCAAAACTGCCTGCGGGCGGTCTTTCCACAATCCTGACAACGGCATCGACTATATCGTCTATATAGGTGAAATCACGCTCCATATTGCCGTTATTAAATACATTTATCGGCCTGCCCTTGGTAATGGCATCGGCAAAGAGAATGGGGGCCATATCAGGTCTTCCCCAAGGGCCGTAAACCGTGAAAAAACGCAGGCCGGTGGTCGGCAGGCCATAGAGATGGCTATAGGTATGGGCCATCAATTCATTGGCCTTTTTGGAGGCGGCATAGAGGGAGACCGGATGATCGACATTATCATGAACAGAAAAAGGCATTTTGGTATTGGCTCCATAGACCGAGCTTGAGGAGGCATAGACCAGATGCCCAACGCCGGAATGCCTGCAGCCTTCCAGCAGGTTAACAAAGCCGACTATATTGCTGTCCACATAGGAATGCGGATTTTCAAGGGAATATCTTACTCCGGCCTGGGCGGCCAGGTTGATAACCGCATCAAGACTATGGGCGGCAAATAAATCCGCCACTGCTTGGCGGTCGGCCAGATCGATATTAACATGGGTAAACAGGCGGTCATGGGCCTGCTCCCTCATCCGGTCAATTTTTAGCTGCGGGTCATAATAATCATTTAGATTATCCAGCCCGATAACCTCTATGCCGTCGGCAGTCAGTTTTCCTGACAAAGCGGCCCCGATAAAACCGGCCGCACCGGTAACCAATATTTTTTTCATTTTGCTCCGTAGCCTAGGGCAAAGCCAAGTATATCACTAATCATCAAAATCCCCCTCCGGCCCCTCGTTTACCACCAAAGTTTTGGCCCGCTCGATAATCTTTTCCTCGGTCCATTCGGCTTGCTCCTCAATACAGCCAGCCTTGGCCCCGAGATCATATGAATTTGCCCTTAAAATAGCGTCAATGGCAATATCAGCCGTGTTGTCGGCATTAAATACCCTGGTTAGCAGATGGTAAACAAAGTCCTCGACCCGGCCGCACATCCGGTGGCGGATTTCCTCCGGTTGACCAAGAATTTTCATTTCAAAGGGCAGGTTAAGTTTTTTATAGTTGCCGCCTTGCCAGCCCTGGCTTTCGGCATAGGCCCTCATCTCCTGCCAAAGTTCCTCACTTACGCCCTCTCCTGCCGCCTTGACAAACTCGCCGTCTTTCATAATGGCGTTGCCGTAATCATTTACCTCCACGCCCCAGGATGCCATTTGCAGGGCGGTGGCCACATTGGCCTTGGTGGTATGGGTGTTTTTGGCAATATCCCTTAACTTATCAGAATTATTGCCGGAAGTACCATGCTGGGCGCCGGATACACCGTATTTTGCCAGGGCCTGATGAATTTCAGAGGTAAGCTCAACCTGAATGCCCTGCCCGGTGGCCTCAATGCCATGGGCCGAGCCGTTATTCAGGGCTATCCAGTCGGGAAATATGCGGTGGGCATTAAGCCCCTTGATCAAAAAGGCGGCATCATCGGTGGTGGACAGCCCCTGATTACCCTTAATTTCGCCAACCTCGGTTTCAAAGCCTGCCCATGACGGCAAAAATCTGGATAATTCAATATTTGCCAGCAGGTTTTGATCATCCGGCAGATGGGAGGCATCAATGGCAATGGAGGTGATTCCGGCTTGAAACAGGGTCGGGATTTCAGCGGCGGCCACCGCAATATCCTCCTTCTTTTTAATGCCGTAATGATCGGCATGAACCGCCACTGGTACGGTGATGCCAAGCTCATTACACAGGGCATCAACCTGTCTGGCGATATTCCAGAAATTGACCGGACAATAACTACATTCGGAACGTGCAATTTCAATAATTATGGCACTTTTGGCCCGCTGAGCAGCCTGTAAGGCACCCCTGATAACCAGATGACTTCTGCCGTTGGCAGCAATGGTCATGGCACTGCCCTTTTCAAGCAAGCCGCGGTCTATAACCTTGCCGCTTACCAGCAAGGCCCTTGAATTGGGAAATAATTTTTTTATGGTGGGCGGACGGCCAATCTCCAGCGATTTATCAAAATCAGAATGCATAGTTTGCTCCTTTTTCTGCCGCAGGCAGCAGCATAAAATTATACTGAGCTTCTCCTTTAAGAAGGTTTCAGTGCCAAAAAACTGGTTTAATGCTGAATATGTTTTTGTCTTATAAAGGCCCTAGTTGTAGCGGTAAGGGGATAATATGTCAAGAATTTTGCTTTTCCCAATCTGGAAAAATGACAGCCTGCTGAGCCAGCCTATAAATTGCAAACGACCTTATTTTTGCCGCTTTCCTTTGCCTGATACAGCAGCCGGTCTGTATCCTGGTATAATTCGTTTATATCCTCTATTTGTTGCCCATTTCTGCAATTTAATCCTATTGATACAGTAACATACCGACTTACCGTACTTGCCCTGTTTTCTATTTTTAATGCCTCTATTTTTTCCTTGATTCTGGTCATAAAACCAACCGCCTTTTCCCCGCTTTCCCCGCCGAAAGCAACCGCAAATTCTTCTCCGCCGATTCTGAAACAATAATCATCCCCTCTGGCAGCAGATGAAGTTAATACTGCAGCGACTTTTTTTAACACCTCATCTCCTGCCTGATGTCCGTAAGTATCATTATATCCCTTAAAAAAATCAATATCCATCATAGCAAAGGAAATGAAGTTACCATATCTTTTGGCAATATTGATAATCTTGGGCATAACTTCATTAAAATATCTTCGGTTATACAGGTTGGTCAGGGCATCTGTAATGGCAATTTTTTCCAGCATTTTTTTATCGGTTATATCCTGCTTTATCAGAGTGTAACCATTTTTTTCTCCACTATTGCTGTATATGGGAGAGATAATGGCATTAACCCAGAAATATTTATCATCTTTGGTTTTATTTTTTATCTGGCCATGCCATCTTCCATCATGTTCCAGTTCATGCCAAATCCCTTCATATATTTCATTATCCATATCATGTATTATGCTGCGGTACGGCCTGCCTGTCAGATCCTCTTTGGTGTAGCCGCTGATATTGTAAAATGCATCAGAAGCACGGGTGATTTTACCTGAAATATCAATATCTACCGTGATTATATAGCGGTCAATCAGATTCATATATCCAAGCAGGGTATCGTCAAACTCCTTTTTCTGCACTTTTTTTGATAAAAAAAGAGTTATATACATTTTTATTTTATTCAGGAATTGAAACTCTTCTATGGGCTTTATAAAATAGTCCAAGGCCCCGATTTTATAACCCCGCTTGACAAATTCCTCAGATCTGAATTCCGCAGTTAAAAAGATTATAGGAATCTGCGAGGTTTTTATGGTTGACTGTAAAATTTCAGCCACTTGGAAACCATCCATTTCAGGCATTCTAATATCCAGCAGAATCAAATCTATATGCTCTTTCAGAACTATCCTTAATGCCTCCTTTCCGCTCAAGGCCCTGATGATATTCAGGCCGTCAAAATTTTCCTCTTTTATTTCCAGTTCTTCAAGCAGAACCTCAAGGGTATATAAATTATCTGCTATATCATCAACAATCAGCAAGTTAATCTTCATCGCCATACACTAATGGTTAATTTACAGGTTTTATAGCATCAGCATTATTTTCAGGAAAAACCAAGTATCTTTATTTTTAGGACAATATTATTTTTTTTGCCCAGATTTTCAGCAGCATCAAAAGTTTTTCCTGATCAATTGGTTTTGCCATATAATCATTTGCTCCTGCATCCATACATTTCTGTTTGTCTTCTTTCCTGGCCTTTGCGGTAAGTGCAATAATGGGCAGATTTTTAAATTTTTCCATTTTTCTTATTTCCTGTATGGCCTCATATCCGTTCATTACCGGCATCATTATATCCATCAGCACCATATCAAATTTGTTCTTTTCATCATTTAATAGTTCCAACGCCTCCTGTCCATTTTGAGCATATATGATTTCCATATTTTTTACTTCCAGAATTGATGACAAGGCATAGACATTTCTTATATCATCATCAACTATCAATATTTTTTCAGAATGAAGAAGTTCATCACTGGTCATGGCATCCGTCAATAACTCCTGCTTTTGGGTATTCAATGAATCTTTGATACTATGCAGAAACAGGGAAACCTCCTCAACAAGTTTGGTATATGATGAAGCCGTTTTCAAAACCATACCGGCATAATATTTTCTAAAATCTGCAAGCTCTCTGTGGCTGAAATCATTCTCATTATAAACAATGACCGGGCAGGTAATTCCCTTTTGCACTGCCACCTCCAGAAAACCAAGCAGATCAATTCCACTGGTTGCATTAACCACAACACAATCAAATTTTTCCCTTTTCAAGAGGAGATTTATGCCGGATTCAGCACTTTCCGCTATGGCTACATTGATGGTATGATCAGACAATAAATGGGCAAGACTGTCATTACCCTCTCCCTCTATCAGCAGGATTTGTTTATTTCTGTGGTTGGCAAAATCTACCAGAGAGGAAATAATATTGCCGATTATGTCAATAGAAAGCGGTTTTTTAATAAAATCAATTGCCCCCATTCTTTTAGTAACCGTATTGGCATCACCGCTGCAGGAAAAGACTTTGACTGGAATATGTCTGGTCATCAAATCTGCCTTTAATATTCTCAACACCTCTATTCCATCCAGAGCCGGCAAGACCAGATCAAGTAAAACTGCCCTGGGTTGATATTCCCTGGCCAGCAAAACGGCACTATTGCCGTCATAGGCGGCGATAGCCTTATATCCCAGCTTATGTACCTGTTCCACTATTATATCAGAAAAAGTTTTATCGTCTTCAACGACCAGGATAACCGTGTCATTATCTGATATTTGATCTTTTTTAGTGCTTATCCTGTTTCTGGTTTGCCTTGATGCTGTTTTGATATTTTCCCGCGGGGAATCATTGGGCTGTGTCTGGCCTTCATGGGGAGCGGCAGCATTTTCTGCATTACTGCGAACGGCTGCCTTTTCCTTGTGGACATGTTCAATAAGTTCGCTGTCCATTTCTTTGGTATCTATTTTTTTCGGCAGACATAAACCAAACAGAGACCCCATGCCAAGCTCCGATTCAACAAATATCCGCCCTCCCAGCAGTTCAGCAAATTCTTTTGAGATACTAAGCCCCAAACCTGTGCCGCCGTATTTTCTGCTGGTTCCTCCGTCCGCCTGCCTGAAAGCCTCAAAAATCAGATCTATTTTCTCTTCTTCTATACCTATGCCGTTATCCGCAACAGATATTTTGATTGGCCTTATATCTCCGTCTTCTTCACGGTTTTTTCCAAATGTGAGTTCTACAAGGCCGTCCGGCCCGGTAAACTTGATGGCATTGGAGATGAAATTTTTAAGAATCTGGGTAAGTTTTACCTTATCGGAAATAAGATATTCTACGGTATTTTCATGTAAATTTGTTTTCAGGGTTATCCCCTTTTTTTCTGCCTGGGGAGCAAAGAGCTGGTATAAGTCATCACTTAAGCTCCCAAAATGAATCTTTTCAATATTCAAAGTCATAAGTTTTGCTTCTATTTTTGATAAATCAAGAACATCATTGATTAAATCAAGCAAGCCCTTTCCGGCATCATGAATAATTGAAGCCTGTTTGTTAATTTTCTCTATATCTATTTTCCCGGTCCTGGCCAATGAATTGGAAAGCAGCAGTATGGAGTTAAGCGGAGTCCGTAATTCGTGGGACATATTGGCCAGAAATTCTGATTTATATCTGTTTGCATCTTCCAGATCTTTTTTCTGTTTATCTATTGCCAGTCTCTGTTTTTCAAGTTCCTCATTTTGCAGTTTAAGTTTTATCGACTGTTTTTCCAAATCCTTGGACTGTCTTTGTGATTGAATCAGCAGGCTGCTTGTCGCATTGGCCTGCAGGGCGTAAAGCGAACCGGAAAGGACATCAAGTGCGGAATCAAAATACTCAAGTTTTAACCGGTCAAGCATTTCACAGGAAGCTATTTCAACCACACCGATAAGTTTATCCTTAAAAACAAGGGGAGAGGTATAGGTATTTACTGTTTTAGAAGCGGTGGTTCCGGTATCAATGGAAAGAGAATTGGTAACATTAGTGAGCATTATTGGTCTCTTTTCATAGGCTACCTGGCCGACAACTCCCTCTCCCAGCTTGAATTCATTGGGCAGATTGTTGCTTTTTACATGGGCATAGGCCGCCTCAAGTTTCAGGCTTTTTGTATCCGAATCATAAAGATACAAGGTGCCGACACCCGCATTGATATAACGGGATAACTGGTTAATGGCAATTTCGGTCTGCTCCGCCAAGGTATCCTTATTCAGAATCTTTTTATTAAGAATGGAAACGCCATCCTTAATCCAGTTTTGATTTCTGTTTTTAGTATCCTCTTCAGCAAGAACATTTATCATGGTATTGATATTATTTTTCAGTTCAAGGAACTCCCCCTTAACATCAATCATAATTTTTCGGGTTAGATCACCGCTGGCAACCGCCATTGCAACTTCTATGATGTTCCTGACCTGAGCCGTTAGCGAATCGGCCATGCCATTGACATTATTGGTCAAATCAAGCCAGGTGCCGGAAACATCATCCACTTTTGCCCGGCCGCCCAGCAATCCGTCTGTGCCTACTTCACGGGCAACACGGGTAACCTCTGAGGCGAAAAGGGAAAGACGGTCAACCATACGGTTGATGGTTCCCTTTAATTCCAGAATTTCACCCCGGGCATCAACGGTAATTTTCTGGGTTAAGTCCCCCTTGGCAACGGCGGTGGTTACATCGGCAATATTCCTTACCTGAACGGTGAGCGAATCGGCCATTCCATTGACATTGTTGGTTAAATCCAGCCAGGTGCCGGAAACGCCCTCCACCTTGGCCCGGCCGCCCAGCAGCCCGTCTGTGCCTACTTCTCTGGCAACACGGGTAACCTCTGAGGCAAACAGGGAAAGCTGGTCAACCATACGGTTGATGGTTCCCTTTAATTCCAGGATTTCACCGCGGGCATCAACGGTAATTTTCTGGGTTAAGTCCCCCTTGGCAACGGCAGTGGTTACATCGGCAATATTTCTTACCTGAACGGTGAGCGAATCGGCCATGCCGTTAACATTATTGGTTAAATCCAGCCAGGTGCCGGAGACGCCCTCCACCTTGGCCCGGCCGCCCAACAGCCCGTCTGTACCAACTTCTCTGGCAACACGGGTAACCTCCGAGGCAAACAGGGAAAGCTGGTCAACCATACGGTTGATGGTACCCTTCAATTCCAGAATTTCACCCCGGGCATCAACAGTGATTTTCTGGGTTAAATCTCCCTTGGCAACGGCGGTGGTTACATCGGCAATATTTCTTACCTGAACGGTGAGCGAATCGGCCATGCCGTTGACATTGTTGGTTAAATCCAGCCAGATGCCGGAAACTCCCTCCACCTTGGCCCGGCCGCCTAAAAGACCATCAGTACCAACTTCTCTGGCTACCCGGGTAACCTCCGAGGCAAACAGGGAAAGCTGGTCAACCATACGGTTGATGGTTCTCTTCAATTCCAGGATTTCGCCCCGGGCATCAACAGTGATTTTCTGGGTTAAATCTCCTTGGGCAACGGCGGTGGTTACATCGGCAATATTTCTTACCTGAACGGTAAGCGAATCGGCCATTCTGTTGACATTATTGGTTAAATCCAGCCAGATACCGGAAACTCCCTCCACCTTGGCCCGGCCGCCTAAAAGACCATCAGTACCAACTTCTCTGGCAACCCGGGTAACCTCCGAGGCAAACAGGGAAAGCTGGTCAACCATGGTGTTAATGGTAATGGCAAGGTTCAGAAAGTCGCCGCTGATCTTAAAATCATCTATCTTCAGCCTCATTTTTTGGGTCAGATCACCTTTGGCAACATTGTTAATCACAGCCCTTATTTCATCAACAGGGGTGGCTAAAGATTCCAGAATAGTGTTGATATTTGAGATACTGTCAAACCATTTCCCTTCCAGCTCATCGGTATCCAGCCGTGAATCTATCTTCCCTTTTTCTGTTACCGCCTCTTTTAATCTTTCAATATGCCTGTTTATCCGATCCAGATGCCGGACTGCCCGGTTATGGGCATGGTAAATTTCTTGGTAATCACCTAGTTCGGCATTGCCGCCGTCTATTGTTTCATAATTTCCATCTGCAAATAATTGCAGCATTTTGGCGATATTATAAATCTGTCTGCGGGAATTTTTTTTAACCTCTATAAGAAGATTGGTAATATCTTTATATTTAATGTGGTTAAATTGCTCCAGACGATCTTCTTCAAAATCAAAATTGCCTTTTGCAAACTGCTTTATTACTCCTAATAATTCCTTGTAATAATCATCGCTTATCCACATAAGGCTCACCTTTTTTTATAAAGTAAACAACCTGGAACAAGTTTAATAACTGGCGGATTCATAAAAACTACGCTCTACTTCACCTAAAGGGGTTTTGGCAACAGATACTCCGCCGTAAACATTATTGCTGCAGCACCTACCATAGGCACCACGCCTTGTTCTGCAAAATTTTTACAAAGCTGGTTTTGGTGAAGTACAATTTCGCGTTTTTCTCGGTTAAAATAAACCCTGAAATGGAACCGCGAAATACGCGAAAAAAATCATTGCCTTACCCCCGCTATCCTTGAGTAAAATCCCTAAATGGTTTGCGGCCGAAAATCCGCACTGCTGCCACACTTATTTCATATAAAATCATCAGCGGCACTCCCATCATCATTTGATTGACCACATCTGGAGTCGGGGTTAAAATTGCCGCAATGATAAAGTTTACCAGGATGGCATATTTTCGGTTTCTGATTAAAAAATCGGCATTTACCAGTCCGGCCTTGGCCAGAAAAACCATCAGCACCGGCATCTCAAAGATAAAACCAAAGGCCAAAAGCAGTCTTAGTGCCAGCGAAAAATACTCGCTTACCGAGGGCAGCGAGACCAGAAAATCATTATTATAACCAACCAGAAAATTAAATGCAGGCGGGAAAACAACCAGATAACCAAAGGCCGAGCCGCTTAGAAAACAAAGGGAAGAAATCAGGGTAAAGGGTACCAGCACCCGTTTTTCATGCTTGTACAGGCCGGGGGCGATAAATACCCAGATCTGATGAAAGATTACCGGAACCGCCAGCAATATGCCGCAGACCAGGGCTAATTTTAGATAAAAAAAAATCCTTCCTGATATGAGGTAAAAATAAGAGAGGTGTCAGACGGCAACACCTCGGTCAAGGGCCGGAAAAACCAGGCACCGATTGGCTTTATCACTGCATAAGAAACACAAAAGCCAATCAGCACGGCCAGGCCGGAAATAATCAGGCACCGGCGCAGATCGCGTAAATGATCGGTCAGGCTCTGGCTGTCAAACTGCTCATCGCTCATAACTATATCTCTTCTAATTTGCTTATATCGCCAATCTTCAAGACCATCTGACTAATGCCGGTCAGCAGGTTAAGGCGGTTTTGCCTGATATTCTGATCCTCGCTCATCACCATCACCTGATCAAAAAAATTGTCCACCGGTTCCTTTAATGCCAGCAAGGCTTGCAGGGCCTCTTTATAATCCGCCCGGTCAAGCAGGGGCCGGATATTTTCTTCCACCTGCCTAAAACTTCGATATAATTTCTGCTCGGCCTCTTCGGTCAATAAATCAGGATTTACCGCCTGTTGCTGGTTATCCTTACTGATATTTCTGATTCTTTTACAGGATGCCGCCAAAACGGGAAAAGCCGCCTCTTTTTTTATTTCCTCAAAGGCCCTGATTCTTTTTAGGGTATCGGCCGGATCGTCAAAATTGATGCAGGCCGCCGCCACCGCCTGCGGATTGCTGCCCTTGGCCGTCAGGTCATTGATAAAACGCTGCTTGATAAACTCAAGGGCCTGACCAGCCGCTGCATTAGCAAAATCCCGCTGATAAAGTGAAACGGCCTTATCCAGCAAGGAAGAAAGGGACAGGGAAAAGCCGCTCTGGATGATTAGCTGGATAACGGCTAGAGCAATGCGCCTTAGCCCAAAGGGATCGGCAGTTCCGGTCGGGATCTGGCCGGTGCCGAAAAATCCGGCCAGGGTATCGATCCGGTCGGCCAGCCCGATAACTCTTGCCACCTTTGAATTGGGGATTTCAGCTCCGGCCCGAAGCGGGCGGTAATGCTCACGGATACCGCTGGCCACCTCCTCGCTTTCGCCGTTATGTCCGGCATAAAAACCGCCCATAATGCCTTGCAGTGAGGGAAATTCCCCGACCATACTGGTCAGCAGATCGGCCTTGCAGAGCTTGGCCGCCCGCCCGCATTGTTCAACTTGCTCGGGCAGTACCAATCGGGCTATAGTCTGGGCTAGTTTGGTAATCCTCAAGGTTTTTTCCGCCATGCTGCCAAGTTTTGCCTGAAAGATAATCCCGTCCAGACGGTCAGCCAGTTCGGACAGCCGCACCTTGCGGTCTTCCTCAAGGAAAAACCAGGCATCCTCCAGCCTGGCCCGTAAAACCCGCTGATGACCCTTTCTGGTAATTTCAATATCCTTGACCCTGGTATTGTTGACCGCCACAAAGGCCGGCAGCAACTGGCCGTGTTCATCTGCCACCGGAAAATATTTTTGATGTTCACGCATGGAAGTAATCAATACCTCCGGCGGTAATTGCAGGAATTTTTCATCAAAGGTGCCGCAGACGGCAAAGGGCCTTTCCACCAGATTAGTAACCAGATCCACCAGAGCCTCATCCATAACCGCCTTACCCTTGATGCCCTGCTGCCTGACCGCTGCTTCCACCTCCTTTATCACCATCTCTTTTCGGGTATCAAAATCGGCGGCCACCTGCATCTCTTCCAGCAGGGCCAGATAGGCGGGCAGATCGGCACTTTTTACCTCCTGCTGGTGATTGGCATGAAAGCGATGCCCTCTGGTGGTATTGCCTGAAGTAAGACCAGCATAGGAAAAACAAATGGTCTGCTGGTTAAAAAGGGCCAGCAGCCATTGGACGGGGCGGGCAAAATGCCTGGTATTGCTGCCCCAGATCATTGATTTGGGAAAGTTAAATTTTCCCATTAGCTCCAGCAGGATGTCCGGCAGCAAGTCCTCGGTCTTTTTGCCCTTGACCTCCCTTTTCAGCATCAGATATTCGCCCTTGGCGGTCTCCACCAGCTTTAGATCGGCGACCTCTGCCCCCTTTGAGGCGGCAAAGCCGATTGCGGCCCTGGTCGGCTTGCCCTCAGCATCAAATCCGGCTGATTTTGCCGGGCCGATCAGCTCCTCTACCAGATCTTCCTGGACATCAGCCAGACCCGAAACGGCCAAAATCAGCCTTCTGGGGGTAGCAAAGGTGCTGATTTCAGCAAATTTCAGCCGATGCTCTGCGGCCAGCCTGCGGAAATTTTTATCCAGATCCTGCCGGGCCGATAATAAATAACCGGCCGGAATTTCCTCGGTACCAATTTCAAATAATATTTCACTCATGATGAATCTCGTAAAAAGTCTTCAACTATGCTTAGATGGATTCTGAAAAAACTTCGCTATACGAGGCGTGGTGTTGCGGTTGGTGCTACAGCAGTACATGTAGTACGGTGTAGTGGCGACCAAGACCCATAACGAAGTAGAGCGGAGTTTTTGCGAGTCCATCACTCATATCCATGCCTGTAAGTTATTGCCGACCGCGGCCATAACCGTATGACCAGCCTGATTTATCTCAGTTATCACCTGAAAGGTCTTTAGGGCATCTTCACGCTCAAGACTTTCGGCCGCAAGTCCGCTTATTTCGTCAGCGGCCGATAAGGCATCATCCAGGCTGCTTCCGGCCGCCGCATCTTCCACCAGGGCAATTAAATCTTCTATCCAGATAAAATGGTTAAAAATGACCAGAATTTTGATTTTTCCCTGCAAATTCCGGCGGCAAAAGGGCAGAGTGATACCAAGCTGCAAGCCGTCCTTGCTGCTGCTCTGCAAACGGCAGTCATAGCTTCTGATCTTGCCAGTCCGGCTGATAAAAAACGGAAATGACAAGTCAATATAGGCGGTTTCTGCCGTAAGACGCTTTTTCATGCCGTCCAGCACCTCATCAAGGCTGTTGATGTCAATCCGGCCATGATGTAAGTTTAAGAGTTCAATAAAACGGCTCATATGGGTTCCCTTAAACTGGCGGGGCAGATTGACAAACATATTTACCGAGGCAACCGTATGCCGACTGCCGTGTTCCTTGTCCCTAAGCATGACCGGGTAGGAGATGTCCTTGATTCCGACCTTGCTGATATTGATGCCGCGGTTATCAGGCAGAGACTGTATATCTTTCATTTTACATGATTTTCGGCCAGCCGGAAGCCCGCTTATTTTCCCTGCGATTTTTCACGGTTTTCCTGGGCGGTCTTACAGTCAATACAAAGGGTGGTTACTGGTCTGGCCGCCAGTCTTTCCAGGCCGATTTCATCACCGCATTCCTCGCAAAGCCCGTATTCCCCCTCATCAATCCGCTGGATTGCCTCATCCACCTTGGCAAGCAGTTTCCGCTCTCGGTCACGGATTCTGAGCTCAAAGCCGCGGTCAGATTCCATGGTTGCCCGGTCATTTGGGTCTGGAATATTGTCATTATTGCTGCTCATCTCCGAAAGGGTCTTATTGGCCTCGGCAAGTATTGCCGCCCTTTTTTCCTCAAGCTGAACCTTGAATTCCTGCTCAATATCCTTATCCATTGTCTCTTTTCCTGCGTAAAAAAAACTTCCTATGTTAGTTTCTCATCCCGCATATACAAACCGCTTTTGCCGCCGCTTTTTTTGAGCAGCCTAATATTGCTGATGACCATGGACTTGTCAACCGCCTTGCACATATCATAAATGGTAAGGGCAGCAACCGAAACTGCGGTCAGGGCCTCCATTTCCACGCCGGTCTGACCATGGATACCTGCGGTTGCCGCAATGATTACGGCGTTTTCAGCCTCATCCAGTTCAAACTCCACCGCCAGCTTGCTGATCATCAGCGGATGGGTCAGGGGAACCAGCTCATCGGTTCTTTTGGCGGCCATAATTCCGGCTATCCTTGCTACCCCGAGTACATCGCCCTTTTTCATGCCGCCGTCCCGCACCAGCTCAAAGGCCCTGCGGCTCATGGAAATCATGCCGGAAGCCACTGCCGTCCTGGCGGTTACGGCCTTGCCGCCCACATCGACCATTACTGCCCGGCCATTTTCATCAAAATGAGTGAGTTTATTTTGCTCTGCTTCCATCAGCCCTTTTTCCCCATAACCTCGTTAAAAAGTTTGGCCAAGAATCCTTTTTCCTCCTGATTTTGCCCCTGCTGCTCGCAAAGCTGGTCAAATTCCTGCAAAAGTTTTTTCTGCTCGCTGCTGAGATTGGCCGGAGTAGTAACCTTTAGCTTGACAATCATATTGCCCCGCCCATCGCCCCGCATCTGCGGCACCCCTTCCTTCTTGATCAGGAAAATATCACCGTTTTGACTGCCGGGCGGAATATCGATGGTTCTTTTACCGTGAACCGTAGGCACCTCAACCTTGCAGCCCAGGGCGGCCTTGACCATGGTTACCGGAAAATCACAAAAGATGGTATCTCCTTCCCGCTTGAAAAACTCATGCTCATCAACATGGATAATCACATAGAGATCGCCCGATCTGCCGCCCCTTCTGCCGCCTTCACCCTCGCCGGTCAGCCGCATTCTGGAGCCGTTATCCACCCCGGCAGGAATCTTGATCAGCACCTTTTTGGTCTTTTTGACCAGTCCGGTGCCATGACAGTCATTGCAGGGTTCGGTAACAATTTTTCCCTCGCCCTGACATTGCGGGCAGGTGGAGCTTACCTGAAAGAAACCCTGAGAGCGGATCACCTGGCCCTTGCCGTTACAGCTAGGGCAAATCTGTTTTTCATAGCCGGGTCTTGAGCCGCTGCCCTCGCAGGTCCAGCAGGTATCGTTTCTGGTTAGTTCCACCTCGTGGGAGATGCCGTGAACGGCCTCCATAAAGGAGAGGCTGATATCGTATCTTAAATCATTACCGGCTACCGGGCCGTCCCGCCGCTGTCTGCGGCCGCCGAAGCCGAACAAATCGCCGAATATATCGCTAAAGCCGGAAAAAATATCCTCGGCACTGCCCGGCCCCCTGTAACCGCTGTTCTTTAGGCCCTCATGTCCGTACCGGTCATAAATACCGCGCTTTTGCTGGTCGCTTAAAACCTCGTAGGCCTCGGTGCATTCCTTGAATTTGGCCTCGGCCTCCTGATCGCCGGGATTGCGGTCGGGATGATACTTCATGGCCAGTTTGCGGTAGGCCTTTTTTATCTCACTGCCGCTGGCGGTTTTGCTTACTGATAATATTTCGTAATAATCTACGCTCATTACGTCTTTTGCCTTCTAGCTGTTTTCAAAAAGATGTTTATCTGGAAAAGGTGGTTACTCATCTGCCAAATCCGGCAACTGGTCAATATTGTCAAAATTTACCTTACCGGCAGCGATTTCGCGCAAGGTCATTACCACCTCACGATTACTGCCATCGACCAGAAAAGGCTCACCCCGCCGATGCTGCTTAATCCTTTTTACGGCGAGGTGAATAAGGTTAAACCGATTTGCATCACCGATGGTATCAAGACAATCCATTACTGTAATTCTAGCCATTTATAATCTCCAAAAATTTATTATGCTGCCTGAGCTGCGGCAAAGGGGTTTTCAAGTACCAGGGTTTCCTCACGACCGGGGCCGACTGAGATAATCATTGGTCTGGTTTCGGTAAAGTCCTCAATTTTCTTGATATAATCCCTTGCCTGCTCCGGCAGGTCTGCCAAATCTCTTATTTTGCTTAAATCTTCTGTCCAGCCGCTTATTTCCTCATAAATCGGCCTGACTGCCGCCGCCTGCTTAATACTTGCGGGCATGGTAGTGAAAACCTGCCCGTTATGCTCGTAGGATGAGGCCATTTTAATAACCGGCTGACCGCTTAATACATCGAGTTTGGTAATGGCCAGTCCGGTCAGGCCGTTTAACCGCACCGCATCCCTGGCCACTACCCCGTCCAGCCAGCCGCAGCGCCTTTTTCTGCCGGTGGTGGCCCCAAATTCGCCGCCTTTTTTCTGCAAGTTTTCACCTGTATCATCAAATAGTTCAGTGGGAAAAGGGCCTTCTCCAACCCTGGTGGTATAGGCCTTTATAATGCCGATCACCTGATCAATATGCACCGGCCCGAAACCCGAGCCGATGCAGGCATTACCGGCAATGGTATTTGATGAGGTAACAAAGGGATAGGTGCCGTGATCCACATCCAGCTGGGTACCCTGCGCCCCTTCAAACAAGATGTTTTTTCCCTGTCTTCTTGCCTGGTCAAGTTCGATGGAAACATCACCGATTAGGGGGAGCAGTCTTTCGGCATAACCTGAAAATGATGCATAAATTTCCTCGTAGGAAATGGGCGTTTCACCATATAGTTTGTTGAAAATACAGTTTTTTTCCTCCACGGCCGCCTTGAGCTTATCCCGAAAGGTGTCATCATCGGCAAGATCCCCGGCCTTTATTCCGACCCTTCCGGCCTTGTCCATATAGCATGGGCCGATGCCGCGTCCGGTGGTGCCTATCTTTTTGCCTTTTGCCAGAGATGCCTCCCGCAGCCGGTCAAGTCTGGCATGATAGGGCATGACCAGATGGGTCTTTTCGCTGATCATTAACCGCTCAGCCTTAACCGGCATGCCCCTTTCGGCCAGATCATCAATTTCGGCCAGCAAGGCCGCCGGATCTATGATGACGCCGTTACCAATCAGGCATTTTTTATGCTCATAAAGGATGCCGGATGGAATCAGATGAAAAACAAACTTTTTGCCATCAACCACCAGGGTATGCCCGGCATTGCTGCCCCCCTGAAACCGCACGACATAATCAGCGTATTCAGTTAGTAAATCAACAATTTTACCCTTCCCTTCATCGCCCCACTGCGTACCAACCACGACCACGCTGGACATAGACTGCTCCCATAATTGTTCTGTAAACCGGATGTTCTTCTGAAATTATAAACCGCCGACACAAAGTACAAACTAGGAATTATAATAACTTGTTATTTCCATGTCAATCTGAGTTATCACCGATTTTGAACTGCCGCTTGACAGGTAAACGGATTCAGTTCAGCAAAACACCAACCGAATCTCCGTCCGCACCCCCGGCTCGCTCACAAACCGGACATCTCCCTTATGCAGCAGCACAATCCGTTTCACCATCGCCAGCCCAAGTCCAAAGCCGCCGGTCTCGGTTGAGCGCGATTTTTCGGCACGGTAAAACCGCTCAAAAACCAACGCACACTCCTCAGGCGGTACGCCGTCTCCGGTATTGGCGCAGACAACCTCAACGCCCTCTTTGCATTCGCCGCAGCGCAGCTCAACCCTGCCGTTCGGATGGTTATATTTCAGGGCATTATCAAGGATATTGGAAAATGCCCGGCGCAGGAGCTTACGGTCGCCGCAGATAACCGCAGGCTCCAACTCCGTCCGCACCTCGATATTCTTATCCGCCGCCGGCAGAGAATAGTCATCAACCAGTTCCGTCAGGAGCAGGGAGAGATCAAGCCGCTCCTTTGCCACCTCCTTCTGCGTCTCCAGTGCAGAGAGCTGCAACAGGGATTTTACCAACCGATCCATACGGGTCATCTCTTTTGTCAGCCGTTCCTGCTCGAACAGCAAATCTTCACGCCCCCCGCCCTCAATCTTCCGCCCCATTTTTTCAAGGGCAAGACGCATGGTGGT
>PDWI01003571.1_pt1 | contig 21810 bp, 15 predicted proteins | sample 1430891 | NCBI WGS metagenome assembly PDWI01 (sample SAMN01162508, study PRJNA174530) | Oral metagenome, whole genome shotgun sequencing project. | biome: Marine environment; feature: Marine mammal; material: Swab sample of the gingival sulcus; isolation source: swab sample of gingival sulcus... | reverse complement strand
GCGCAACAGGCAGTTGTTCTGCAGAAAAAGACCGCGGCAACCGTTACCTATCAGGTCTATCCACAGAAACGGGGGCCGGCACTCTTCTCACATACAGAGATTATTACCGCATCACCCTTTGCTTTGTGGCAGAAGAGGTGGATCTTTCGTCATGAAGACAGGGTTCGGGTCTTTCCAAACTTCAGGAAAGTCGCAAACTATACAATCCTTGCCCGCGCGGAGAACCTCTCACTTCTCGGCATACACAAAACGATGCGCCGGGGTGAGGGAAATGAGTTTCAACAGCTCAGAGAGTACAGAGAGGGCGACAGCCTCCAGAAAATCGACTGGAAGGCGACATCCAGACTGAGAAAATTTATTTCCAGAGATTACGAGGACGAAAGAGATCAGCAGATTGTTTTCCTCGTCGATACCGGACGCAGAATGATCCACGAAGGTGACGGTATCCGCCATCTTGATCAGGTGCTCAATTCGATTCTGCTGCTCGCCTTTGTCGCTGCCCGCCAGGGAGATGCTGCCGGGATGTTCTGCTTTGGCGGGACACGAAAATGGTATCCGCCGCGCAGAGAGGCAGGCGCCCTGCGCGGGCTTCTCCTGCACATGTACGATATCGAAGCCCGCCCGGTTGCCTCCGATTACACCAGAGCCACCGAAGATATTCTCGCCCTCCAGAAACGGCGGGCGATGATGGTGATTGCGGCCAACAGCCGGGCAGAGGACTATGAGGAGATCGGGACAATGGCTGAGATTCTCGGCCGGAAGCATCTTGTTGTCGTTGCCGACCTGAAAGAAGAGATATTTGAGACGACACTCAGGCAGCCAGTTGGCAACTTCCCCGATGCCCTCACCCACCAGGCCCTGCGCACCATGCTGAACAGGCGAAAACGTTTCCTCACCCGACTGCGGTCGAGAAACATTGAGGTGCTTGATGTTACCCCGAAACAGCTGCCCGGAGTTCTTGTCAGCCGCTATCTTGAGATAAAATCAAAAGGCAGGCTGTAACTGACACCAGGAGAGGAGTTCTGCTATTCACCTCTCTACACGACTGGTCGGTTTTGTCTTTACAACGAAGAGACCTGCTGAAAAGAGAAATACTATTTGGGGGAAGTTTTTGCGCAAAAAATGACCTTTGTGAAAATAAAAAAAATCGTTGTCTTTTCGCTTCTTTCAAAGTATCCTGTAAGGTGTGATTTTTTATACGAAGCGAAGATAAATATAGAAAGAATATTCAGATATGATTGAATCTGTAGAGATTTTCTGGAAGAAACGAATTGAGAAATGCAAAGAGGAATTCATCAAAAACAATTTCGATTTTTTTGTCGCCAAAAACACAGCTGAAGCTAAAGAAATATTGCTAAATAAAATACTCCCCAGAATACCATATAACAGTGTATCATGGGGCGACTCTGTCACCATGCTGTCTACCGGTATTATCGATGAGCTGTCAACAAAAAAATCGATACGCCTGATCAAAACTTTTGAGAAAGGAGTTCCGAGAGAAGAGATTATTGAGCGGAGAAGACAGGCACTGTTAGCAGATCTGTTCTTTACCGGCAGTAATGCAGTGACAGAATCAGGAAAGTTAGTCAATCTGGATATGGTGGGAAACAGAGTATCGGCCCTGACCTTCGGGCCCAAAAATGTGATCGTTGTTGTCGGAAGAAATAAAATTGTCAAAGATGTTGAAGAGGCATTCATTCGGATAAAGAACTATTCAGCTCCGATGAATGCTATCAGGCATAAAGGGTTTCAAACTCCATGCATAAGAACATCATACTGCTCTGATTGTAAAAGTCCCGACCGACTTTGTAATACATGGGTTATTACAGAAAAATCGTTCCCCAAAAGAAGAGTCAAGATTGTACTTATCAACCAGGAGTCGGGGCTATAGAATTTGCCGACCAAAACAGCAGCTGTAACCATTCCCTTTATGAGGTAATAAGCATGAAAAAAGATGCCGCAATTCTCGTTTTTTCTGAGCCGTCCCAACATCTCTGATAAAAATGCATAAAAGTTATCGTGATCTCTGTACTGAAGCCTGAAATATATAATGCTTAACACAAAATACTGGAACAGTGAAGGTGCACAGAAAGTCTTCTCTCATCCTGTCAGTTCAGACTGGCTCGTTAGTCTCAGCAGAGACGCATCTCTTCTTGATCTGGGGTGTGGCTATGGCCGGTTAACACCAGAACTCAAAAAAGAAGGGTTCTGTAATCTTTCTGGTTATGATTTCAGTAAACCATTGATAGAGAGGGCGAAACGAGAAAACCCGGGACCACTCTATACAAGTAATGTCGGTGAACTGATCGGCAAAACTTTTGATGCAGTACTCTGTTTTGCCCTCTTTACATCCTGTCCAGCGGCCAAAGACCAACTGGAATTAGCCGCTCTGATCGACAGCCTTACCTGCAAGGGTTCGCTTCTTTATATAAGTGACTATGAAACAGATGATAATCCCAAATACAGCGAACGCTATAAGCAGAAAGAGTGCGACAAATATGGTTGCTTTAAGTCCGGATCAGCGATATTTCGTCATCATAAATCTGGACATTTTGATAATCTTTTTCTTAACTGGAGAAAAACCAGAGAAAAGACACTGAATGGCAAAACAATGAATAAAAACAGGATTGTCATCCACCAATATCTATACACAAAAAAATAGCACTGATCGCAGCAGGAGACCATAAATCTCCTGCAAATTTTTCGCATTTGATGCGCAGGAGAAAATTGTGACAATATCAAAAAGAGTTCCCGGCGGGAAACAACGACGAAACCAGCATATTCCCAGAAAATTCACCGCTGCGATGTTGAGTATAATGGTAATCACTCTGTTCATGATTCTGTACAACAGAGGGGATATGGTTGCTAACCGTGACCATCAGCAAGAAGCTGTTGCCGCATTTAACGACGCGCCGAAAATCGATCCACATATCTATAAGGCATGGTACAATAAAGGAGTTACCCTGTGTCAACTTGGCCTGAATGAGAAAGCCATTGCTGCATTTGACAAAGCTGTGGAGATAAATCCCCGATGTCATAAAGCGTGGTACCACAAGGGATGCACACTTGACCATCTTGGCCGTAACGAAGAGGCCATTGCCGCGTTTGACAAAGCTCTTGAGATAAAGCCGGATGACCAGCAGGCATGGTACAGTAAAGGCAATGCTCTTGCTCATCTTGGCCATAAAGAAGAGGCTGCTGCAGCATATAAGAAAGCAGTTCATCTTTCCAAAAAGAACAAGCCCTCAGATTCGAACTTTATCCGGGAGAAATTGCTGAATTAAAAGCGAAATAGTTTGAGGACACCTTGAACCTTTACCAATAAAGAAGCAGCAGAATTTTCTTCCCCCGCGCTTGCTGTCGCCGGCAGTAAAGGGGTCCTCCTCTTTGGTCAGAGTATCGACGAGGTCAGATTCGGCGGCATCAGCCGGTGAATCACAGCCACTTTTGGGGGATGAGTATCGCATCTCTTGTCTCCTTTTCCTTATTCTCATGGGAACCCAGCGAATGCTGCCACCCAGTTTCGTCACTTGGCCCGCCTCCCCTGATGAGGAAAAAGTGCAGTGATTTTTGGACATTCATCAGACTGCTCTTTGGGGTCAGGGAAAAAATTTATCGACAACAGCGTTTTTTGTTTTTATAAGTATTCCAACGACTCGTATCAGGTCGTCCGTTGCAGCGTAAGAGAGCGGGTTTTCGCACCTATCTTACTGATATTAAAAGGATATTTTTTGTTATCCCGGAAAGAAGAAACAAAAAACTAATGGGGATCTTGAATACTCTTGTCGTTGGTTCCGCCGAGGCCCGGGAGAAAGAATGTACCGCAGACATCTATTTGATATTCCAAGGATAAATTTTTGATTGCACCAGAGTGGCAGGAGAGGAGTGCTTCTCCACTTCTCATCGTCAAGCCTGCCGAGCCTGGAAGACAGTGTACTCAACGTCGGGGGATGGTTGCACCAGAGTCTATATCAAGTCGGAGCAGAGGTGCCTCTATCCCGTCAGCGATGATTTTCAGCGGTTATTGTGGCGTGCAGGCGACTCACCCGGTCATGCCGGTTTACCAGAAAGAGGAGAAAGTCGATACCGGAAGATGGAACACACTGAGCAGACGATAAGAGCATATGACCAAAATGAACAAACCTTTCAGGACAAGTTTGCAAGTTATGACACATACATTAAAAAGATGTCTGTCTTTGCAAATGGTTTTGTTGAAAATGGCGCAAATATATTAGACTTGGGCTGTGGCCCCGGCAACAGTATCACAACGATTTTAAAAAGAAACCCTGACTGCACTTTTACCGGAGTTGATCTGTCAGAGAATTTTCTAAAAAGAGCAAGAAAACGGTTTCCACAGTTTACATTCATTCAGAAAAATATCTTAGACATTCCTTTAGACATAAAATATGATGTTGTTGTCGCATCTTTCTGCATAGTTCACCTGACTGACGAAGAGACCGAAAAGTTGCTCTCCAGGATCTCTAAAGTCCTCAAAGAGAACGGGACATTATACCTGAGCTACATGAGCGGATCCGGCCAGGGTTTTGAGTCAACATCGTTTGCGAAAGACCCTATATTTTTCAACTATTACGATAATGAATTTATCGTAAATCTACTCGCTGAAAACCAGCTGAAAGTTGCCCAAATAAGCAAAGAAGAGTATAGAGAGCAGGACGGCTCCATAACAATAGATACGTTTATATACTCAAGAAAAAAGGAATAAAGGGAAATTGAATACTTTTGCCGTTGGTTCGGTCAAGGACAGAAAAAATGTATCGCAGGCATATAATTGATATTTCGAAGGGAAACTTTAAACTGCACAAAAGAGATAGATGAAAGACTGATTCTTCAATGTTCCCATGCGAATCCAGAGAAGATGTCCCGTCGAACCCTGTCTGTTTGGAGGAAACTCCGGGCTATCATTTGTGAGGTAAAATTTTAGCGCAAGAGGAGCGATGATGTCACTCAAAAAACTTTTTTTCTCTATTTTTTTCGTATTCACTCTCTTCTTTATCTGCCAGGGAATTCTGGTTATGCTGTTACTCAAAAATGGCAACAAACTCCAAAATGAACAGGAGAGACGCTACCAGTCATATCTGGTTGCCGAGGAATTTCGGAAGAGCTCTCAGGATCTTACTCGACTGGCGAGGACCTATGTCGTCACCGGAGATGCAGAGTACGAAACCATGTATAACGATATTATTGCTGTACGCGACGGCAAGAAACCCAGAGCTGATGGCAGGACAATATCTCTCAGACAAATTATGAAGGATCTTGGTTTTACTGCCGAGGAATTTTCGATGCTGGATGAGGCAGTCGCCAAATCCAATGAGCTGGTGGCAACCGAAGTAAAAGCAATGAACGCCGTCAAAGGAGTGTTTGACGATGGCAGCGGGAAATATACGAAAAAAGGGTCTCCGAATATAAAGCTGGCCACAGATCTCATGTTCAACCGGCAGTATCATGATTATATCAAAAATATTATGCAGCCGGTGACTCAGTTTTTTTCCCGCCTTGACGAACGAACCCGAACTGCCTGTGATCTTCTGCAGGAGAGGACCGATTTCTACATAAAGATATTCATTGTCACTCTCGTCATCCTGTTTGTGTGCCTTCTTTTTTCAGGCTGGGTAATTTACAGACAGGTCATCCGCTCAGTGGGGCTTCTGGCACAGGGTGTAACAGAAATTGGCAAGGGCAATCTGACAAGGGATGTCAAGGTTTCCGGAGGAGAAGAGATCAGACATCTGGCCGATTCTCTGCAGGCGATGGCAAAAAACCTTGCTGATATGGTGGGAGTTATAATATCCGGGGTTCAGACATTGAAGACATCTTCCGGAGACTTATCTGCACTTTCTGCCGGAATGGAGAAAGCTGTTGACGACAGCATGAAACTGTCGCATACCGTAGCTGCCGCATCTGAAGAGATGAGTGCAAATATGGGATCTATCGCTGCGACAAGTAAACAGAGTGCCGCCAATATGCAGACAATCGCCTCGGGAATAGAACAGCTCAGCATCGCCGAACAGGAGATTGTGGTCAAGTCTGAAGAGGCTGGAGATATTGTCAATGAAGCGGTTTCGAAGTCAGCAACAGCCTCGCGACAGTTGCAGGAGCTCGGAAGTGCTGCCGATAAAATCAGTGATGTCACCGAAACCATTACCGCCATTTCCGAACAGACCAACCTGTTGGCCCTGAATGCAACTATTGAAGCGGCACGAGCCGGCGATGCCGGAAAAGGGTTTGCCGTTGTTGCCAACGAGATTAAGGAACTGGCCAGCCAGACAACCGATGCAACTCAGGAGATCAGGGTAAAAATTTCCGGGATTCAAACAGCCACCACTGAAACCGTCAGGGAGATCGGTAAAGTCACTGATGTCATTTCCAATCTCAATGATATTATCAATACCATTACCGCTGCGGTAGAGAAGCAGTCGGCAACAACAGAAGAGATCAGCAGCAATGTACAGCAGGCCAGCATCGGCATCTCAGAGATGAATGGCAATATTGGCGAGAGTGCCGAGGTCTCCGCCTCCATCTCCGAAGATATTGCGATGGTGAGCCGTGCCGGAACCACAGTTGCAAAAGACTGCTCTCAGGTACATCAGAGTTCTGTAAAACTTGATGCCCTGGCCGAGGAACTTACCAAAATGGCCTCAAGATTTACGGTTTGATTTCCGGAGACATTGCTGGATTGAGCAAATACGTACAACCTGTCTGCAACAAAGCCGTTGAGCGCATCAGGCATCGACGGTGGTTTTCCCGCTTTCCTGGAGGCTGAATATGGCGAACAAACCTGAAACTGCAACCGTCACCTTGTCTGACGGCACTGAGGCAGTGTTTTCTCTTTTAGCTGACCCCGATGAACAGCAGCAGTTCTTCGCTGCAGACGTCTTTCATGCTCATGATGCACTGGCAGGGATGAAGACATTGCTCGGCGATATCAAAGACGGGATCCATGACCTGGGTATTAAAGGAGGAACAGTAGAGTGCTCGATCGGCTTTACTGTAAAGGAAGGAAAGCTCGTCTCTGTTTTAGCGTCGGGGAGCATGAGCGGAACTCTTACGATCACTCTTGATCTCTGATAATTTCCGGGACGTTCGCTCGGGAATCTGAGCTTAAGGCGGCAGGAAGAACTCTTCTTACGTAAATCCGGCACAAATTTTTCTTCCGGACTCTGCAGTCGGGAAAAACGTATTGTCAAAAGAGCAGGGCAGGAAAATATGAGTATAAAAACGACCCTAAATATAGGCATCATCTTTGGAATAGTAGTAATATCAACAACTATTATTCTTTTTAATCGACTGACGATAGTCGATGAGATACAAAAAATAAACAGAGAAAACCTTACCGACCTGGTTGATGCTGCCGTTGGCTTTCTCGAAGTAAACCCGGAAATTAAAAAGGAACAGCTCTATCAACTTATTAACAAAAAAATTAGTATTGGACGTACCGGATTTTTTATGGTTCTCGATTCGAAAGGCCGGATGGTTATTCATCGAAAAGTTCAGGGAAAGAATTGGGCAAAAAAACCTTTTGTGAAGAAAATTATTACCGAGAAAAACGGGTTTCAAAGGTATATCTCTCCGAAGACAGGAACATGGAAGATTGTTGCGTATAGATATGTTCCGCAACGGGACTGGATTGTCTGTGCTACTAATTTTGAAAACGACTCTCTTGAGATGCCGGTCTTTCACTCCCTGAAAAGCAGTCTTATCGCCGCTGTTCCCGCGGTAATACTATGTATAATCACGTTGATATGGATGATTCAAAAGCGACTTGTCAAACCACTGGACAGTGCCATTTATTTCACAGAAAGAATTGCGGAAGGAGATATTTCAAAAGAGATCGATTCTCAGCGAAAGGATGAGATTGGGAACCTGCTTAAGGCTCTAAATAATATGCGATCGTATCTCCACAAAATTGTCGAGGATGTCCAACATGGGATTATCGTTCTAAATTCAACTTCTGAAGATATGTCTCACATTTCAAATCAACTGAGCAGTGGTCTGAAAAAAACTGCAGATAAGTCAGATATTGTTGCTGCTGCTGCCGAAGATATGAACGACAGCTCTCAGACTGTTGCGATGACCGTTGAACAAATCTCCGTTGAAAGCAGTGTTTGGGTAAATAGTGTTAAAGATATAAGGAACGGCCTTACTGATATTGCAGGCTCTACACAAAAAGTAAAAGAGGAGACCAACACCGCTGTTGCAAAATCGAAACTGGCCTCCTCTCTCGTTTATAAACTTGAGCAGGCATCTCATGAAATTGGAACAGTTACAGACATCATTCGAGAAATTTCAGACCAGACAAACCTTCTGGCTCTTAATGCAACTATTGAATCAGCTCGAGCCGGAGAAGCTGGAAAGGGATTTGCTGTCGTTGCCAATGAGATAAAAGAGCTGGCAAAACAAACATCTGAAGCAACAAATAATATCGCGCAGAAATTAAAACAGACCCAGGAGCTTACAGCTGTAACAGTTGAAGAGATCGAGGGAATTAATACAACAATTCATAAGATTGATGATTCTGTTGGGAAAATAACAGAAACCATTAATGAACAGAACAAGACTTCTACCGGAGTGTCTGAAAATATCGATAAGAAATCAACAGAGTTGCACAAAATATCTGAAGATACACGTCAGTTATCGACAGCAACCGGTGAGGTTGCCCGGGAGACGACTTCCGTCAAAGAATTATATGCCGAGATGAGCTCCTCAAGTACTCAAGTATATAATAATGCCGAAAAGTTGAACGGTCTTTCCCTGCAGCTGAAAAAAATTGTCGAACAGTTCACGCTGTAACAGTCTGCAGAAGTTTAAAAACGATCACGCCAACTTCATCATCACGCTCTCTGCCGGGCAGACATCTGGTCCCGGGTGCGGCGCAGCAGGAACTCCCCTTACTTCTCAAAGGTGAACAGCAGATCACCGCCGGTTGAGACCGACGAGCTGTGAGTCTCGACCGAAAAGCCGTGTTTCAGGCTGTAACGGATCCAGAACTCGCCCACCTGGCTGAACATATTGACATCATAGCCGACGTAGATGTCTTTGCTGATCCGCTTGCCGACCACCAGTGAAATATCCTGATTGTTGGCACTTCCTTCAAGATGGACATCATCAACGAGCAGTGAGCTGAGATCCCCGAGCAGTACCGATCCGCCCGCAAGTCCGAGCTTTTCGGCAGCTGCGGTCAGTATGCTCTCATCCCCCGAATCCGCACCGGCAAGAGAGTGACCGAGAAGAAGGTAGGAGAGAATCTCCGTTTCACTCATCGGCGGTGACGAAAAGAGACGGTAGTGGAGTTCCCGGGCAAGACCGGTGACATCAAGACCGACAGTATATCCTCCTCCCATCGCCTGCTGATCACTGACGCTCTTCTGGGCGCGCAGATTGATCCCGGGGTTGTCGACAGGACCGCCCGAAAAGAGGATATCTCCCCGTTGTATATCGAGCGAACGGCCGTACATTGCCACCTTCGCCCCCTTCAACTGTACCTTGCCCTTTGCGGTGACCGGTTCATCGGGGCGCATCTTGACGTCAACAGCACCGCCAAGCCGCCCGGAGAGGCCGTACCCGATGACGTCAACGGCGTCCTCAAGAGCGACCCTCAGATCAACAGTAAGCGGCCAGCGCTGCTGCTGTTCCTCTCCCATTTCAACCAGCACCACATCATCGGAGGTCGAAACCGAAGAGGTAAAGCTGCTGACATCAAGCTGACCGGAAGCAACCGAAACCGTCCCTCCCAGCGTCCCCCCCTTTGGCGTAAAGGAAAAATTCAGCTGCGGATTGACCGCAAGGGTGCAGGCGGGAGTGTTGATGGCGGTGACATTACGTCCGCTGATCTGAAGTGATCCGGCAGGCTCCGGCAGCCAGTCCATCTCCCCTGCAACCTTCAGCCGGCCGTTACCGGAGTCGGCCCCGCCCTTAAAGCGCATCCGCTGGCGATCAGCTTCTACTGTCGACGAGATGCCGGTAAGGTTCAGTCCCTGAGAGAGGATACCGACACTGCCGTCAAGCGCAACATTGCCGGTCGCCTTCGGCTCAGCAAGAGTTCCGGAAAACTCAAAATCAGCCGTGAGCTCTCCCTCCGGCTGCCCCTCGGGAAGGAGAGCGGCCAGCAGATCGACGTCGAGATTGTCGACAGAGAGGGACCCGGAGAGGGGACTGTCGGCAATGGCGGTGAAATCACCACCGTCAGGGGTCTCAACGGTCGCGTCAACAACGAGGAGACCACTGCTGCCAATACTGCTTTCGCCGGTGAGGTTCAGCTCTCCATCCTCAAAACTCCCCCGGACCCTCGTGTTATCAACAGAGAGTCTGTCGCCGGGGACCTCACCCTCGACGAGGTTGAGCACCGCCGCGGGGAGGTCGAGAGTAAAGCGACCCTTTTCCGGCATCCCGCCCCGCCCTTCAGCCTCAAGCTCTGCCGAGAGGGTACCGTTAACCTGCAACTGGTCGACATCTTTGAGCAGCAGACCGGGATCAAAACCGGTCAGCGAAGCGGAGAGGCTCCACGACGGTTCTGCCACAGGCAGCGTCGCTCTCTGCTTCGCTGTCGTCACTGCCTGCCCGCGCTGCCAGCCGCCGTCAATACAGAGGCGGCCGGACGAGGCATCGACGCAGAGACCGGCGAGATGTGCCCCTTCGGCACCAAAATCAACTCCCGCACCACCCTGCTGACGGAGCGGCGACAGCTCTTTCAACTGCGGCAGCGTCACCTCAAGATCGCCGAGTGTGCCACTCCACAACCGTCTGCTGCTGTTCCAGCCGCCGACAGCACCCAGAGAGAGAGAAGACCCCTTACCACTGCCGGGAGTGAGCGAGTCGAGAGCAACTTTCAGATTATGCCTTGCAAGGCTTCCATCGACCGCGACCTCAAAGCTGCCAACCGAGAGGGTATCGCGGCGCAGTCCTTCCGCCGTGAGCTTTGCGCGCACCCTGCCTTCGGTCAGACCGTCCAGTTTCCCGTCCCCGGAAAGGGTGGCAAGGGAGATCGCCGGATTCCCCGCCAGCTCGGGCAAAAGAAGGTTCTGCGCTGAAAGCTCAACCTGCAGCTGCGGTCTGGCGAGGGTTCCGGCAGCCGTCGCTTCAATCGCAAGTCGACCCGCAGCTCCGGGTAAAATCTCGCCGAGGTCAGGGGAGACAAAGCGACCGTCAAGGTGGAGCCGCTCCTCCTCTTCGGTCGCAATATCACCCGGGGAAAGCTCAAGCAGTGACCGGCCGAGACCGAGAGAGAAGCCCTCAGTAAAAAGCCGCTTCTGCCGCCACGAAAAGCTGCCGCCACCGTCGAGTCTCTGGCCGCGCACCTCACCGGAGAGGGCGGTAAGCTTCAGCTCCGCCTCGCTGACCCCTGCGCCCTCAGCGGCCCCGAGCCGTCCTGCGGTCTCAATCTCACCGTTGATACGTCCGGGAAAGAGCGGCGAGATAACGGCCGGGTTGAACGTCTCAAAAAGCACCCGCCCCTGCCAGCGGTTATGCTGCCACGACCAGTGCGCCGGGCCGATCACGGCCCGGCCCTCAACGCCGCCGCTGCGAACAACCACCTGCTCTGTCGATACCGCCCCGTCTCCGAGATCAATCCGGCCCGCGAGCTCAACCGGCTGGCCGTGAAGCGTGCCGTCAAAAAAGGCAATATCAAACCAGCCGTCGAGCTGGTCATCAACGCTCGTACCAAAGGTGGTGAAGCGGGAGGTGAGAACTCCGTCGAGCTGCGGATCGATCACCGCCATATCGAGCGACTCGAGCTCGACATCGCCCCGCCACGAGAACCCCTCCTTCCACGACAGCTCAATTTTTTTTGCAAGCAGCGCCATCTCCCCGCCGCCGTTGTCGCCGCCCATCCGGCCACCTGTGACCCGCAGGCCGACAAGGTCGATCTTCTCAGCGTTGCCGTCGAATTCGCCGTCGAGTTCAAGGTTGTCGCGAAAGTCCCAGTCTCCAGAGAGGTGAGCGTGGCCCGCATAGTGACTGAAATCACCATAAAGATCAGCATCGACCCCGCGAATCAAGATCTCCGGACAGCTGTTGATCCACTCTGCCAGATTGACCCCGCCGCCGGTCAGCCGCGCCAGCCAGCGGGGCTGACCGGTCAATCCGTACAACTTCCCGGCCAGAGTCAGACTGCCCGGAGAAGAGAGGGTCATCAGCAGGTCGGGGCTGACACCGTCACCGCTGATTCTGAGCGTTCCGGTCGAGGTTTTGAAGCCAAAACCGGTAAAGCGCCAGTCACCACCAAAATCTGTTCGCCAGCGACCGTCCTGCTGTCGAGTCAGCGCGCCACGCATGTCAAAGGCCTTGTCCGGACCGTCAAAGAAAAAACGCCTCACCGTAACGCCTTCGGCCCCGACGGAGAAGGCAAGCTGGATGGAATCAAAGAAAAAGGAGGTGTTCGGCTCGCCATCCTCGTCGACACCGCAGTCGATATGAAAACTGGTGGCGGTAAAGTCATCGACCTCAACGGCAAAGGGCGGCAGCGAGGGCAGTGTGAAACTTTCGCTCTCATCCCTCTTCTCTTCTGGCTCGCCGGAGTTGTCGACCACAAAGAGGAACCCGTCAAGATGTACACTCTGCAGATGAAGAGTCCCGGTGGCAAGCGCGAGCGGTTTCCAGCGCACCTCGAGGCGATCAATGTTCAGCGGCGGCTGCTCTGTGCCGATCGCGATCCCCTCGACAACAAAGTGGTGCCACAACGCGCCACTCACCCTCTCGACATGCACCCTGCCACCGCTGAGACCGTTCACCGCACCCCGGATCGCTTCAAGTCCCGGCGGCGAAAACAGCAACAGAAGCACCGACAGTATCAGCAGACAAGGCAGGAGAACCCACAGCAGCCATCGCCTCTTCACAGCTCACCCCCGACACTGAAGTGGAAACGAACCGGATAACCGGGTTCGCTGATCGCCGAGGCGACATCAAGTTTTATCTCTCCGAAGGGCAGGCGTACCCGCAACCCGAGGCCGGCGCCCTGATGAAAATCGAGACTGAGATCGTTGGTCGCAGTACCGGTATCCCAGAAAGCGGCAACACCGAAATATTCACCGATCAGACGCTCAATCTCAATCGACTCGACGGTGAGATATCGTCCACCCACCACCTTGCCTTCACTGTTGGTCGGACCGATAGATTTATAGGCGTAGCCGCGGATCGAGTTGTCCCCCCCGGCGTAAAACCGCAGTGACGCCGGGATCGAGTCAATGCTGTTGACAAGGGTCGCTCCGAAACGCACCCGACCGAGCAGCCGCCAGCGCTCAATCGGGGTTGCCACCGCCTTCGCGCCGAGCTGCCACTGAAAGAATGAGGCATCGGAGAGCATCCCCTCAACCGCCCCCCTCGCATCGCCCGAGGGGTGGATCCCCCAGGCGGGACTGATCAGACTGTCGGCGAAGATAAAACCCATCGAGCCGGTCGGCATCACCAGGGTCGCATGCCCGCTGTTACTGCCGATGTCATAGAGTTCATCGACCATTTCAACGCCGCCGGAGAGGTTGAACGTCGGCGTGCTGTATTCGCGCAGTGCCAGCGCCCGCAGCTGCCGGGTGGAGGTGTCCCGCCACTCCTGCTCCTTGTAGGCGGCATTGAAGATGTAGTGGTCGTAGCGGGGGTTGGCTTCGGTCGGTTTGTCCCAGGTGAAGATCAGATGTTTCTCGTACTGGGCGATTTCAAGCTCGGCACCAAGACGGTCTCCGCGGGTATTGAACATCCGGTTCTTCCACTTCAACTGTCCACGCACGCCGGTATTGGTCGCGTACCCGGCACCAACGGTGTACGTGTTTGCATATTCGGGCATCAGCAGCGACACATCGACCGGAATCGCGCCATCGACGGCAAGCTCAGGATGACCGTCGACATTCACCTCCCTGAAGTAGTCGGTTGTATAGAGGATCGACTGCAGCTCATAAAGCTGGCCGAGACTGTAAGGATCGCCCTCCTTCCACGGGATGTAGCCTTTCAGGAGGTCATAATGAAAGCGGTCGGGCGGGGTCGTCCTGAGGCTGGTGGCGCCAAAGCGATAGACCTTGCCGGTGTTCAGAACGAGGGTGATGCTGCTGCTGTTTTCGACGGTATCGACCTTCACCTCTGCAATCGAGAAGGCGGCATCAAGATACCCCTGGGCAATGGCGACATTGACCAGCCGCTTCTTCTCCTGTTCGTACAGCTCCTGGTTGAGGATTGCCCCTTTTTTCAACGCAAAAAGGGCGATCGCACCGTTGATGGCACGGTTATGACGGCCTTCGCCCGCAGAGCGCAGATCAAGAGCGGCGATGCGCACCGGTTCGCCCCTGTCGACCGCAAACTTCACCACCCATTCCGCCTCCCCCTTCTCTCCACGACGGATCGAGGAGATGAGCGTCGGGTTGTACCAGCCCCACGGGGCGATGGCGGCCCTGATCTCCTTTTCCGCCCGCCTGTAGAGCTGATGGACAGAAAAGGTGTTGAGACGGGGATTTTTGCGCAGACGGTAGATCGAGAGTCGTTGATAGATGTTTTTCAGCAGCGGATCTTTGACACCTTCGACCCTGACCTCAATCCGCACCTTCAGTTTTTTCTTTTTTTTCTTCTTCTCTGTCTTCAACCCGAGAATCTTTTCAAGACGTTCGATCGTCGTTACCTTCTCTTCTGCAGCAGGTTGCACCTGCGCAGCGGTCAGTGACGAAACCGGCAGCAACAGAAAGAGAACCAGGACAACGAAGCCTTTTGCTGTTGTCGTTACAAGCGGTAATCGGGTAGAAAATTGCACGGAACTCAAAAGTTTTTGGAGAAACTGGCATCGCCAGGCGAATCGCCTGCACGCCACAACAACCGATGAAAATCAGTACTGACGGGACATCTGCGCCCTCATTCCAGATGATTTTCGGAGAAACCGGCATCGCCGGGCGAATCGCCTGTACGCCACAACAACCGATGAAAATCAGTACTGACGGGACATCTGCGCCCTCATTCCAGATGATTTTCGGAGAAACCGGCATCGCCGGGCGAATCGCCTGCACGCCATAACAACAGATGAAAATCAGTACTGACGGGACATGAGCGCTTCTGCTCCAGCTGATTTTCGGAAAAACAGAGAGGAGCTGATGAACCGGGAGGCAGTTACCGTCGAAAAAATCATCCACGGCGGCTTCGGCCTCGCCCGCTGCAGCAGCGGCGAAGTCCTCTTGATCCCGGGAGCCCTCCCCGGGGAACACCTTATTGTAAACAGAGGCAGAAAGAAAAAAAACTATTCTTTTGCCGTCATCGGCGAAATTCTCACCGCCCACAGACAACGCCGACTGCCTCCATGTCCGCAGGTTGCGGCAGGCTGTGGCGGCTGCGACCTGCAGCACGCCCGCTATCGACTGCAGCAGGAGCTGAAGAGAGACATCCTCAATGAACTGCTCAGGCGGCAGTCACCAGAACTTGCCGAAGAGGCAACAACGGTGATGCGCCCGCTGCTCGCCGCACCACAGGAGTTCGGCTGCCGCCAGCGGCTGCGCCTTGCGGTCACTGACGGCCGCGTTGGCTTTTACCGCAGCCGGTCAAAAGAGGTGGTCGAGGTCAACCACTGCCTGCTGACACCGCAGCCGCTCAACGACGTCCTGGCGCTGCTCTGTCGCCATGGCAGAGCACTGCTGACGGTGTGCAGTGAGGTCGAGCTGCTGTGGGATCAGGTTGCCGCAGAGACCGTGCTGCTTCTCCATCTGCGGCGCAGGCCTCGTCCCGCCGACCGCGCCGGGGCGCACGAGCTGAGCAGCGCCCTCGGCGGACTGCGCGTCTTCTTTGTCGGCGCCGACTTCCCCTTTACCGCTCCGCTCGCCTCATCGCCGCAGCAGGTCGAACAGAGCCGACAGCTCGGGATCCGCTGCAACGGGATCGAGTACAGTTTTGAGGCCGGCGGTTTCTGTCAGACAAACCTCGCCCAGAATGAGAGGCTGGTCGAAACGGTGCTCTCTTTTGCCGCCATCGACAGCGGCAAAACAGTACTCGATCTTTACTGCGGCATGGGCAACTTCTCAGTGCCGCTGGCACTTGCCGGCGCCCGGGTGACCGCAATAGAGGGACAGGGGTGCGCTGTCCGCAGTGCCCGGCGCAATGCCGCAAACGCAGGGGTTGGCGAGCTCTGCAGTTTCCGCAAGGCACCGGTCCACACCGCTGTCCCCGCACTCGCAGAGGCTGGAGCAACATTTGATCTCATTGTCATCGACCCGCCGAGAAGCGGTGCGCCGAAGCTGGCAAAGGACCTTGCCGCAATGACCTCGCAACTGATCTACGTCTCGTGTGACCCGGCAACCCTTGCCCGCGACCTTGCCGCCCTGCGTGAGGAGGATTTTCGTCTCTGCGCGGTACAGCCAATCGATATGTTTCCACAGACGAGCCATCTGGAGACGGTCTGCTCTCTGCAGCGCCCATAGCCCGGGAAAGAGCGCCTCCACTTGCATTCCGCCAGTAAAACCCGTAGGATAGAACATGACTGCGGGAGCCTTTACGGCTGAGAGGGGATTCGTCCCGACCGCCAGACCTGATCCGGATAATACCGGCGGAGGGAAGTTCTCCCCCGCCCTGTCCGCAAACCTTTTGCACAGGAGCCACCATGAGACCCGTCATCCGTACCTGCCTTGTTACGATCCTCACCCTTCTTCTTCTCGGTATCACCCCGGTTTTACCAGTCTTTTCAGCAGATGCGGCCGAGACCCTGACCGTGATGACCCACAACAGCTTCAGTATCAGTAAAGAGGTGCTGGCCAAATTTGAACAGGCCAACAACGTCAAGGTGCGCTTCCTGAAAAGCGACGATGCCGGAGCTGCCCTCATCCAGGCGATTCTCTCCAGAGAGAACCCGATGGCCGACCTCTTCTACGGAGTCGATAACACCTGGTTCTCACGCGCGATCAACGCCGATATCTTTGTCCCCTACAACTCTCCGATACTCAGAGAGATCAGCCCGATCCTTGACCTTGACCCGCAGCACCGGCTGCTGCCGGTCGACTTTGGCGACGTCTGCCTCAATATCGACAAACAGTGGTTCAGCGAGCACAAGATCGCTCCCCCCGAAGACCTCAACAGTCTGCTCAAACCCGCCTATCGGAACCTGACCGTGGTCGAAAATCCGACCACTTCAAGCCCCGGACTCGCCTTCCTGCTGATCACCATCGCCAACTTCGGTGACGGTGAGGCCGGCTACCTCGACTACTGGCGCAAACTGAAGGCCAACGGGGTCTATATCGCCGACGGCTGGAGCGACGCGTACTACGGCCATTTTACCGCCGCAGCAAAGGCCGGAGACAAGGGCAAAAGCCGGCCAATCGTCGTCAGCTACGCCTCAAGCCCGGCAGCGGCGGCCTTCTACTCTGACGACCCCTCCGCACCGGCACGCACGGCGGCAGTGGTTTCACCCGGCTCCGCGTTTCGGCAGATCGAGTTTATCGGCATCCTTAAAGGCACCAAAAAGCTCGAACTTGCACAGAAGTTCGTCGATTTTGCCCTCGGCAGAGACTTTCAGGCAGATATTCCGTTACAGATGTTTGTCTTTCCGGCAAACACCACCGTCAATCTGCCGCCGATCTTTACGAAAAATACCAAAATTGCCGGAGAGCCGGCAAAGATAAGCCCGCAGGCGATCGAAGAGAACCGCGAACGCTGGCTCGAGGCGTGGACAAACGCGGTGTTACGCAACTGAAAGAGCGATCCTGCGCAGAAACTGCAGCCCCGGACTGCTGACCGTTCCCTTCATCAGCAGTCCGGGCTACAGCAGTTCTGTTACCCTGCCGCTCCTGTGCAATGAGCGGGCGATGTAGAGAAACGGTGTATCAGCAAGCGCCACCACCCACTTGAGCAGGCAGGTACTGACAAGGATCTGCAGCAGCACCGGCAGCGGAAAGAGACCGACAAAGGCAACAGCGGTAAAGACCAGCGAATCGAGCCCCTGACTCACAAAAGTGCTGAGGTTGTTGCGGATCCACAGGTGGCGATCACCGGGAAAGCGGCGGCGCCAGAACTCGAAGGCGAAGATGTCGTGAAACTGAGAGACGGCATAGGCGCAGAGGCTGGCAACGGCGAGCCGCGGCATAAGCCGAAAGATGGTCTCCATCGACTGCTGGGCAAAGTCCTCGGCCGAGGGGGTAAACCAGAGTGCCATGTTCATCAGCAGGGTGAACGAGAACAGCGAGAAGAACCCGAACCAGATCGCCCGCTGTGCCTGGCGGCGGCCATAGATCTCGGACAGGATGTCGGTGATCAGAAAACTTGAGGCGTAGACGATGTTGCCGAGAGTCGCCTCGATACCAAAGAGGGTGACCATCTTCACCACCTGGATATTGGCGACAATTGTCGCAATCGGCACCCAGAGAAAGAGCCCGGTAAGCCCGGCAAAACGGTACACCGCAAGAATCAGAACAAAGTTGGCAAGCAGCATGACGAACCAGAGCAGTTCGTTGGTCGCAAAAAGGTGTGCCATCGGGGTCCCCTCAAAAGAAAGCTGCCGGATATTGACAGTCTGCGGGCAATTTTTTCGTCACCACCTGAGAAAAGAGCGCAGGCCGCAGCCCGCTGTGCGCGGCAGAACATACTGGAAAGACAGAAAAAAGGCAAGAGAGCAGATGAGTCAGGAGCGTCCGGTCAACAGAGCAGCAGGTGCCCGAGCAGGAGACGACGCTCCGCAGCACCGCCGGCCGGCTGCCACCCGGCTGTGTCAGCGGCTGCGGGCTCTGCCGCCGCGTCTGTGGCTCTTCGTGCTGCCGACCACCTTCCTCATCCTCTTCTACCTCTACCCGTTGAGCGGCATCATCACCACCAGCTTTCAGGCCCCGGAGAGCGGTGAAAGCGGAAACGTCTTTGTCAAACTCTGCACCAGCCCGATCTATCGCCGCATCCTCTGGTTCACCGTCTGGCAGGCGGCGCTCTCGACCCTGCTCACCCTGCTTTTTGCGCTGCCCGGCGCGTGGTTTTTTGCCTGCAGCAGCTTCCCCGGAAAACGGCTGCTCGAAGCGGCGATGACCATCCCCTTTGTGATGCCGACGGTGGTAACAGCGGCCGCCTTCCAGGCGATGCTTGGCAGTGATGGTCTGATCAACCGCCTTGCGATCGAACTTTTTTCGCTTACCGAGCCGCCGATCCGTCTTGACCACACGCTGCTCTTCTTTCTCCTCGCCCACCTCTTTTACAACTACAGCCTCGTCACCCGGATTGTCAGCAGCAGCTGGAGCGGTCTCGATCAGCGCCTGACCGCCGCCGCCCGGATGCTCGGTGCGGGACCGGTACGCTGCTTCTTCCAGATCACCCTGCCGCTGCTGCTGCCGGCGATCTTTTCGGCAGCACTGCTGGTCTTTATCTTCTGTTTTACCAGCTTCGGGATCATCCTCATCCTCGGCGGGCCGGGATTTTCGACCCTTGAAGTCGAGATCTACCGGCAGACGGTGCAGTTCTTCAACCTGCCGATGGCCGCCGGGCTGTCGCTGCTGCAGATCGGGATCAACTTTCTGCTTATGTGGCTTCATGCACGTCTCAGCCGCCGGGCAAAGGTCTCCTTCTTTGCCGGCGGAACAACCACGCGGCAACTCCCCGACGGCGTGCCGTGCAGACGTCTTGCGATCGCTGCCAATCTGCTGTTCATTGCCGTACTGCTGCTCGGGCCGCTGGCCTCACTGGCGCTGGCGTCGTTCACCGCTGTCGATGGCAGCGGCCTCACCCTGCGCTACTACGCGGCACTGACAACAGACAGCGCCTCGCTCTTCTTCAGCACCCCGCTCACCGCCGCCCTCAACTCGGCCGGCATTGCCGTCGCCACCACCGCTCTTGCGCTGCCGCTGGGGCTGATCAGCGCCAACTTTCTCGCCAGGGCCCGGGGACGTGCCGCCACCCTGTGGGACGCCTTTATCATGCTGCCGCTGGCGACCTCGGCGGTCACCCTCGGCTTCGGCTTTATCATCACTCTCAACCGACCGCCGCTCAACCTGCGCGACTCGCTGATCCTGCTGCCGCTGGCACACGCACTGGTCGCCCTTCCGTTTGTGGTCCGCTCGCTTCTGCCCGGCCTGCGCAGTATCGCCCCCAGCCTGCGCGACGCCGCCGCGATGCTCGGAGCAGCACCGACGACGGTCTTTGCCCGCATTGAACTGCCGCTTCTTCGTCCGGCGCTGGCGGTGGCAGCGATCTTCGCCTTTTCGATCAGCCTCGGAGAGTTTGGAGCCACCGCCTTTATCGCCCGCCCGCAGTACCCGACCCTGCCGCTGGCGATCTTCCGTTTCCTCAGCCGTCCGGGCGCAGTCAACTACGGCGCGGCGATGGCGATGGCGACCCTGCTGATGATCACCGCCGCCACAGGTTTCCTCCTTATCGGCCTGCTTGAGCGCCGCAACCCGCAACGAGACAATGCTTGAGATCAACAACCTCTCAGTCGAGTATAACCGCAGCCCGGTTCTCAACAATATCACCCTGCACCTTGACGCCGGCGAGATCCTCTGCCTGCTCGGCCATTCGGGCTCCGGAAAGACGACCCTGCTGCGTGCGATCGCCGGTCTCGAACCTCCCTCGACCGGAACGGTCTGCTTCGCCGGTGACGACCTTGCCTCCATCCCGCCGCACCGCCGTGATTTCGGGATGATGTTTCAGGACTACGCCCTCTTTCCCCACAAAAGCGTTGCTGAGAATATCGCCTTCGGTCTCAAGATGCAGAAGCTCGGCCACCCGGAAATAACAGAGCGAATCGAGGAGATGCTCGCCCTCGTCGGACTTCCCGACTGTGGGCAGCGGCGCATCGATCAGCTCTCCGGCGGTCAGCAGCAACGGGTGGCACTGGCACGCAGCCTCGCCCCGAAACCGCGACTGCTGCTGCTCGATGAACCTCTCGGCTCGCTCGATCGCAGTCTGCGTGACCGTCTTGCCGAGGAGATCCGCGCCATCCTCAAACGGCTGGCGGTGAGCGCCGTCTTCGTCACCCACGATCAGGCCGAGGCGTTCACCGTCGCAGACCGGGTGGCGGTGATGCTCAATGGACGACTTACCCGCCTCGACACCCCCGAGGCGGTCTACCGTAACCCGCAGTCGCGTGAGGTGGCGGCCTTTCTCGGATTCAGAAACTTTATCACGACAACAACAGGAAGACTCCTGCTGCTGCGCCCGGAAGGGGCACTGCTTGCTCAAGAGTGTGCTGAACAGGGAGAAAGTGTACTCTCGGGTATCGTTCACCGCCGGCTCTGCCCCGGCGGTCACTTCCGCCTGACGGTCGGCGATATCCCCACCCGGACAATTCACGGCGTTGAACTCGGTTCGGTGTCGACACCGCTCACCTTCGAGCTGCCGCTGATCCCTCAGCCCCCCGAAGAGGGCAAACCGGTTGCGATTGTGGTACCGAAACACGCGCTGGTCTTTGTCGACGAGAATCCGCCAGTGCCTCCGAAAGAAAAAACAGCCTCTTTACCGCCTGCCTGCACCCAGTCATGAAAACGATCCTTATTTTCGCCAACGGCACCCTGAAAAACCGTAAAAAAGCAGAAGCTCTCGCCGCTGCCGCCGACACCATCATCTGCGCCGACGGCGGTGCCGTTCACTGCGCACGGCTCGGCCTCCTCCCCGATCTGCTGATCGGCGATCTCGACTCCACCCCGAAGAAGCTGCGGCGCACCCTCGCAGAAAACGGGGTGAAAATCGAGCAGTATCCAACCGCCAAAAACAGCACCGACCTTGAACTGGCCGTTGCCAGCGCCCTTGCCATTCGCGGGAAAAAGGAGATACACCTCCTCGCCGCCACCGGAGGCCGCCTTGATATGACCCTCGCCACCCTGCTGCTGCCCACAGCCCGCAGGCACCGCAAGGCGGCCATCGTCATCCACGGCA
>PDWI01003570.1_pt1 | contig 21813 bp, 17 predicted proteins | sample 1430891 | NCBI WGS metagenome assembly PDWI01 (sample SAMN01162508, study PRJNA174530) | Oral metagenome, whole genome shotgun sequencing project. | biome: Marine environment; feature: Marine mammal; material: Swab sample of the gingival sulcus; isolation source: swab sample of gingival sulcus... | reverse complement strand
TGAACCGGATCAATGAGACCAGAAGGGTTCATATTGTCACCCTTGAAGATCCGATAGAATTTGTTCATCCCCAGCTGCAGGCAACTATTAACCAGCGAGAGTTGGGGAATGATTTCTCGACGTTTGCCAATGGAATGCGGGCTGCGTTGCGTCAGGCTGCCAAGGTACTTCTGGTTGGTGAGATGCGTGACAGAGAAAGTATGGAAATTGGTTTGATTGCTGCGGAAACAGGACATCTGGTTTTCTCGACCCTGCATACTATTGATGCCGGACAGACAATTAACCGTATTCTGGGGATGTTTGACCAAGAGGAACGGCTTCATGTAAAACACCGTTTGATAGATTCCATTCGCTGGATCGTTGGGCAGCGCTTGTTGCCCAGAGTTGGCGGTGGGCGTGTTGCGGCAATGGAAATTATGCGTACCAGCCTGCGGGTTCAGGATTTGATACTTCATGGCGAGACCGATGAGAAAACCTTCTATAATGTTATCAAAGAAGGGGCGGCTTTGGGTATGCATACTTTTGATCAACATATTTTGGAATTGTTCGCAAACCAACTTGTTACTGAGGAGACAGCACTTACCTATTGCTCGTCTCGGAGTGAAATGCTGCGAGGGCTTGACCGAATTAAGGCAGCGCGCGGTGAGTCCACGTCTCAGTTGACAGGACTTGCTATGGATACGTCGGAAGAGGATTCTCCTTTTGGGTATAAGATGGGTTGAGACGGTTTTGTTTCTTGTATTGCCTGTAAACGTTGTCGTTTTGTGAGGGAATTATGAATGTTCTTTGTCCACATTGTTCCTGTCAATTACGCTTTGGTGAAAAGTTTAAAGAAAGTTTGTCGCAACTGAAGCCTGGGAAAAAGGCTAAAGTAAAGTGCACCAAGTGTGGTGAATTTTTCTTGTTGGATGCTGCTGTTAAAGAATCTTCCTCTGCGGCAGAGGTTGTTGATCTGGCCTCTCAAGTGAAACCTCCAGATCCCCCCGATATGAGTTGGCTTGAAGAGGGGGTTTTTAAAGATACTGAGATTGTCGATGATGTCCCTCTGGCGATGATTCTTGTACCGGAAGAATGTGGCCGTAATGAGATTGTTAAGGTTATGGCAGGGCTGGGATATCGGGCTGAAGTGGCTCAGGATGGACGGTGGGCCATGGAAAAAATGGCCTTTGTTGACTATGCTGCGGTCATTCTCCATACCTGTTTTGAGCCGGGCGGTTTCCAAAATGGGGCTTTTTATCGTTATATCCAAAAAATGAATATGGCGAAGCGCCGTTATATCTTTTTTGCCATTATTGGCAAAGAGATGCATACCTTGTATGACCTTGAAGCCTTGGCCTATTCGGCAAATCTTGTGGTCAATGATCGTGATGTTAAATATTTTGGAACAATTCTTCGTAAAGCGATTCCTGATTATGAGCATCTCTTTGGATCCTTTATGGAAGAGTTGCGTATTTTGGGTAAGGCATGAGCGACGAATTTTTATGAGTATAATGCCTTGATTATGAAAGAAATACTTCACAATGTTCGACAGAAATTGGTGAATCTCACTCCTTTTGCCCTGTTGAAGAAAGATGCGTCGTCTGAAAAAGATGTAAAGAGAGAAGGTGCTGTTTCATCAAGTGCTTTGTCGCCGGTAAAAAAAACGACTGTTGTAGAGAAAACGCAGCCTGCGTTATCCCAAAAGAACAAAAAACATTCCCATCCTGATAAAAAAAAGACCTGGAGTCCCAATGATTTCAAAGTTGTACCTCAAGAGGGGATGTCCCGGTTTTACGATTTTGAACTGCCTGTTGCGGTGCTTCATGGCATTGCTGATGAAAAATTCAAATATTGTACCCCTATTCAGGAAAAGGCCTTGCCCACAGTGCTTGCTGGTAATGATCTTGTGGGTAGGGCGAATACCGGAACGGGCAAGAGTGCGGTTTTTCTTATTGGAATCTTCAGTCGTCTGCTTGCCGCCTCTGCAGCGAAGAGTGGTTCCCCTCGAGCCTTGATTCTGGCTCCGACCAGGGAGTTGGTTGTTCAGATTGCAAAGGATGGGGAAAGACTTGGTCGTCATACTGGGTTGTCTGTTTTGGCGGTATATGGTGGCGCAGGTTATGAACAACAGATGGACTGTTTGCAGCAGGAACAGGCTGATGTTGTGGTGGCTACCCCTGGACGTCTTTTAGATTTTCTAAACAAGAGAGTGCTCTCGTTGCAAGATATTGCGATGCTGGTCATTGATGAGGCTGACCGTATGCTTGATATGGGCTTCATCCCGGATATGCGTCGTATTATAGCCCGTGTTCCTTCGAGAGAAAAGCGGCAGACCCTGCTGTTTTCGGCGACGGTTTCTGAAGATGTGAAACGGCTTGCTTCGCAGTGGTGTGTGAAACCCTGTTATGTAGAAATGGACGAAGAACAGGTCACTGTAGATGCCATTGAACAGAAGACATATTTGGTGACCGCCGAGGAAAAGTACACGATTCTTTATAATCTGCTCAAAAAGCATCCCGATGAGCGGGTAATGATCTTTGCCAATATGAAGACCGAGGTGCGCAAGCTCAGTGAGCGTTTGAGTCGTGATGGTATTGCCTGTCTTCTCTTGTCCGGTGATGTGGCGCAGATGCAGCGAGAAAAACGTCTGGAGAGGTTTCGGCGTGGTCAGGTTAAGGTTCTGGTGGCAACAGATGTTGCTGGACGGGGTATCCATATTGAAGGAATTAGTTTTGTGGTTAATTATACCTTGCCTTTTGAGCCGGAAGACTATGTGCATCGTATTGGCAGAACTGGCAGAGCCGGAGCAACTGGTATTTCGGTGAGTTTTGCCTGTGAAGAAGGTTCTTTTTATCTTCCTGCCATTGAAGAATATATTGAACGTTCTTTGCCATGTTGCTCCCCTGAAGAGGACTTGTTAGTGCCGGTTCCTCCGCCTCCTGTAAAGAAGCAGACATCTTCAAGAAAACGGCGACACAGGAGGTCCTCTCGACGATCTTTTGGACAGAAAAAGACCCAAACCTCTTCTCAAAAAGGATCATAAGCCGCAGGAGATGCTGCCGGGTAAAAAAATATTTCTTGTTCAAGAAGATGTTGCCCTTCCTTCTTGGCTTGGTTATAATATAAGTTTATATTTATTGAAGGCGTCGTCTTTTTTTTATTTTTTAAGGCGGCAGAACTGTAACGTGGCGGGTTATCCCCACACAACATTACTTGCGAGCATGGGCTCGGGTGGGCTTGTGCCGAATCGGATAATATGACTGAAGAATTGAAACCAACCCAGGGTAATGAAGAGCAGCTGAGTTTTGCTGAGCTTTTTGAGATGGAAGAAAACAGCACTGTCGTTGCTGTGGGCGATGTCGCCATTGGTACTATTATTGGTGCCGAGGATGATTTTTTCCTTGTTGATGTCGGTGATAAGGCTGAGAGCTACATCTCAAAAAGTGAGTTTCGTCTCGAGGAAGGCCAGGAAGTTAATGTCGGTGATACCTTTGAGGTTTTTGTGGAACGCCGTGAAGGTGAAGGTGGTCTGCTGCTTTCCCGTGAGAAAGCCATAGCTATCAAGGTATGGGAAGACATTGCCAAGATTCAGGAAGAGGATGGTACCATTGAAGGTCGCATCGAAAGCCGCGTCAAGGGTGGTATGTCCGTTGACATTGGCGTTCCTGCGTTCTTGCCGTATTCGCAGATTGATCTTCGCCCGGTAAAAGATCTTGATGCCTTGATTGGTGACTCTTACGAATTCAAGATCCTCAAGTTTAACAAAAAACGTAATAACGTGGTTATTTCCCGTCGTGCTATTCTGGAAGAAGCCCGTAATAAGTTGCGTGAAGAAATGCGCTCTAAGCTTGAAGAAGGACAGATTATCAGCGGTGCGATTACCAATATCACTGATTATGGTTTGTTTATTGATATGGGTGGCATGGACGGGCTTTGTCATATTACCGATCTTTCCTGGGGTCGTGTTTCTCATCCTTCTAAGATGTATAAGGTCGGACAGGAAGTTGAGGTCAAGGTTCTCAAGTACGACAAAGACAATGATCGAGTATCTCTGGGTATCAAACAGTTACGTGAAGATCCCTGGGCGACTGTTGTTGATCGTTATCCGGTTGATCAAAAGACCGAGGGTAAGGTCGTTTCTATTACCGACTATGGCGTTTTCGTTGAGTTGGAAGAAGGTGTTGAGGGACTCATCCATGTCTCTGAGATGACCTGGTCTAAAAAACCGCGTCATCCTTCCAAAATGGTCTCTGTGGGTGATGAAGTTGAGATCATGGTACTTAATATCGAACCGACAAGCAAGCGCATCTCTTTGGGAATGAAGCAGTTGCAACAAAACCCATGGGATCTGGTTACCGAGAATTATCCTGTTGGTTCGGTTATTGAAGGGAAGATTAAGAATATCACAGACTTTGGTGTCTTTATCGGTATCGAGGAAGGCATTGATGGTCTGATTCACGTCTCTGATTTGAGCTGGACGGAGCGTATCAAGCATCCTTCTGAGAAATACGCCAAAGGTGAGGTTATTCAAGCCGTTGTCTTGAAAATTGATCGTGATAATGAGCGGTTTTCTTTGGGCGTGAAGCAGTTGGTGCCTGATCCATGGCAGGCTGCGTATAATAACTATCCGTCGGGGACTGTTGTTGAAGGCGAGATTACCAATGTCACTGACTTCGGTGTTTTTGTCAAACTTGAAGAGGGTATTGAAGGTCTTGTTCATGTCTCTGAGATCAGTAAGGATAAGGTCAAGACTCCGGTTGGCATGTATCAGGTTGGCGACACCCTGAAAGCTATTGTTATCAATGTTTCTGCGAAAGATCGGAAGATTGGTCTTTCGGTGAAGACTCTTGAAGGCGATGGCGAGGCAAAAGAGCTTGACTCTTATACCCAGGCTGAGAGTGCAGAGGATAATGCTCCATCTACCCTTGGCGATCTGCTCAAGGCAGCCCAGGAGAGTGGGAATTCCGGGCAGAGCGAAAATTAGAATTTTTGGTAACGGGAAACGGAAAAGTTTTTCTTGGAAAAGGTTGTTTTGTGAGTATTGAATCTACAAAGCAGCCTTTTTCACAAGTAATATTCAAGCAGAGGCGGTGCTGGGCGGTGTATTATTGTCCAGGTCGTCGTCCGTGCCTATAAAAGACGAAAAGATGCTAAAGAAAGATATTGTTGATGAAGTAAGTAATGAACTCTCCATGCAAAAGCAGGATGTGACTCTGGCGGTTGAGGTGATTTTGGCGACGATGGCAAAGGCTCTTGAAGATGGCCGTCGTATTGAATTACGGGGGTTTGGCTCTTTTTCAGTTCGCCAGCGAAAATCACGTCATACCAAGAATCCGAGAACTGGAAAAATGATGGATATCCCCCAGCGGAACACCCTTCATTTTACAATGAGTAAATCGCTTAAAGAGGCGTTGATTAAAGAAACGGCGTGATATCTCCTTTGCCTTCTCGAAGGATTTCAGGGGAGGTGCCGGTTAAATCAATGAGTGACGACGGGTCTGGGTATACCGGCCCGCCGTCTATGATGATGTCCACCCTGTTGCCGATTACGAGTTCGATTTCAAAGGGCTCGGTTGGCGGCGGGGTGTCTTTTTCTGCTGGCAGGCTGGTATTCACAATGGGATTTCCCAAAAGGGCGATCAGCTGGTGGCAAATTTCATTTTCTGTAACTCGTATACCTACAGTTTTTTGTTTGGTGACCATGACTTTCGGAACGAGCTTGGTTCCCGGTAATACAAAGGTATAGGGGCCAGGAAGGGATTTTTTTAAGAGTCGATATGCTGTGTTTGAGACATGGGCATATTTTGCAATATGGGTCAGGTCTGAACATACGAAGGAAAACGGTTTGTTTTTTGGTCGGCTCTTTAGTTGTATCAGCCGTTTCACGGCCTTAGAATTGAATATATCACAGCCGATCCCATAACCGGTGTCGGTGGGATAACAGATGATGGCGCCGCTTCGTAATTGTTCGACCACCTGTCTGATACGACGCTGTTGGGGGTTAAAGGGGTTGATTTCCAGTAGCATATTCAGTTCCTTTCATCGGTAAACGCTTGTGGCGTTGTCTTATACTGTCTTTGTATTGTATGCAAAGGCTGCTTCTTATTCTTATAAAATAATCGTGTAGCAGGTCACATTGTTGTCGCATGGAGCTTTCTTCGTTGCGCCCGGCATCTTTATTTTTTGCCCTGCTCCCATAAAGGAGGGACTATGTTACCAGATAATATTGAAACAGCATTAACTTTTGACGATCTTCTGCTGGTGCCTGCTGCCTCAGAAGTTTTGCCCAGTGATGTCTCGCTTGCGACCCAGCTTACCAGTACCATTCGGTTAAATACGCCGCTGGTAAGTTCTGCGATGGATACCGTTACTGAACATCGCACTGCTATTGCGATGGCCAGGGAAGGTGGCCTTGGCATTATTCATAAAAATATGTCTGTTGGTCAGCAGGCTCTGGAGGTGGAAAAGGTAAAAAAATCGGAATCGGGTATGATTATAGACCCTATTACCGTCAATAAATACCAGTCTATCCGTGAAGTTCATGAAATTATGAGTGCGTATAAGGTCTCTGGTCTGCCGGTACTTGATGATGGCAAGTTGGTAGGCATTGTTACCAACCGTGACTTGCGTTTTGTTTCTGATACTGATCTGCGCGTTGACGATGTGATGACCTCAAAGAATTTAGTAACCGCAAAGGCCGGAATTGACCTGCAGCATTCCAAGGCCCTGCTTCATGAGCACCGTATTGAAAAACTTCTCGTCGTTGATGATGATGGAAACCTTAAAGGTCTTATTACGATTAAGGATCTTGAAAAGATCAAAAAATATCCTCATGCGGCCAAGGATGGTTTTGGCCGTCTTCTGGTAGGTGCGGCTCTTGGTGTTGGTGAGGATATTGAAGAACATGCCGAAAAACTGGTAAATGCCGGTGTTGATGTGGTTGCCATTGACTCGGCGCACGGGCATTCCCGAGGAGTTATCCGGGCTGTGGAGCGGGTGCGTGCCGCCTTTCCTGAGCTTCAGATCATTGCTGGAAATATTGCAACAGAAGAAGCTGCTGAGGCACTTATGAAGGCCGGAGCCAATGCGGTCAAGGTTGGCGTTGGACCTGGTTCAATTTGCACGACCAGGGTTGTGGCAGGGGTTGGTGTTCCGCAAATGACGGCTATTAAGAATTGTGTCAAGGCAGGACGACGCCATGGTGTGCCGGTTATTGCCGATGGCGGTATTAAAAACTCTGGTGATTTGACCAAAGCTATTGGTGCCGGGGCTTCGACGGTCATGTTGGGCAGTCTCTTTGCTGGAACTGAGGAAACTCCAGGAGAGACGTTCTTGTATCAGGGACGTACCTATAAGGGATATCGTGGTATGGGTTCCTTAGGGGCGATGAGTGGTGGCAATGGCTCTGCGGATAGATATTTCCAGTCTGAAATAAGTGCTACATCAAAGCTTGTTCCTGAAGGCATTGAAGGTAAGGTTCCCTATCGTGGTCCGATTACCAATGTTATTTATCAATTGCTTGGTGGTTTACGTTCCGGTATGGGCTATGTGGGTGCTGCCACGATCAAAGATCTCCAGGAAAAAGCACAATTTGTCCGTATTTCCGCTGCGGGACTTCGTGAATCCCATGTTCATGATGTCATTATTACCAAAGAAGCACCGAATTATCGAACAGTATAATTTGCTTTCTGACTTTACTGAAAAGGGTCATTATGAATATTTGTGAAGAAAAGATTATTATTCTTGATTTTGGTTCCCAGACCACTCAGCTGATTGCACGAAGGATTCGGGAACATAAGGTATATAGTGAGATTCATCCTTTTTCCACTCCGCTTGAGAAGATTCGTGATTTACAACCGTCGGGTATTATTTTGTCTGGAGGACCCTGTTCAGTCTATGATGCTGATGCTCCTCATACCAATCCAGAAATTTTTAACCTGGGAGTTCCAGTTCTTGGGATCTGCTATGGTGCGCAGCTCATGGTACAGCAATGTGGCGGTGTCGTACAAAAGGCCGAGCAGCGTGAGTTTGGTAAGGCTGAACTGACCATAAATGTTGCAGAAGGACTTTTTGCTGGATTTGACAGTGCAAAAGAGGCCGGGCATCAGGTGTGGATGAGCCATGGGGATCGTATCGAGCAACTTCCTGGAGGTTTTCAGACCACCGCAACCAGTGCGCATTCTCCGTATGCGGCAATAAAGCATGAGACAAAACCCTTTGTCGGCGTCCAGTTTCATCCTGAGGTGGTGCATACTCTCATTGGTGATGCGGTGTTGCAAAATTTCATCTTTGGTATGTGTGGTTGCAGCCCAAGCTGGACAATGAGTTCTTTTATTGCCGCCAATGTGGCTGCAATCCGGGAAAAGGTCAAAGAGAGCCGGGTCATCTGTGCTCTTTCTGGTGGTGTTGACTCTTCGGTGACGGCGGCCATTGTACATCGTGCCATTGGCGATCAGTTGACCTGCATCTATGTGAATACTGGTCTGATGCGTTCTGGGGAATCTCAGTCTATTTTGACCTTTTTTAAGGAGAAGACGAAACTTAATGTTATTGATGTTGATGCGACGGATTTCTTTCTTTCAGAGCTTGCCGAGGTCGAAGATCCTGAGATAAAGCGGAAACGTATCGGGCTTGGCTTTATCAAGATCTTTGAAGAAGAGGCCAAAAAGATTGGAGAGGTGGCTTATCTGGCTCAAGGTACCTTGTACCCGGATGTTATTGAGTCAGTTTCTTTTCGTGGTGAAGTGCCGATCAAGTCGCATCATAATGTGGGAGGACTGCCTGAGGTGATGCAGCTTGATCTCATTGAGCCTCTTCGAGAACTATTTAAGGATGAGGTTCGTGAATTGGGGTTGGAACTGGGGCTTCCTGAAGAGGCTATTTACCGCCAGCCATTTCCAGGGCCGGGGCTTGGGATTCGTATTTTGGGAGAGGTGACCAGAGAGCGTCTTGAGATGTTGCGCAAGGCCGATGTTATCGTGCTTGATGAGATGCGTAAACATGGTCTGTATCGAGAGGTATGGCAGTCGTTCGCTGTCTTATTGCCGATTCAGACTGTTGGTGTTATGGGGGATGGCCGTACCTATGAGCATGTTATTGCAGTACGTTCCGTGGACTCTAAGGATGCAATGACTGCTGATTGGTCTCGGTTGCCTTACGAGGTTCTTGAAACTATTTCCAGTAGGATTATTAATGAGGTTCGGGGGGTTAATCGGGTGGTTTATGATATTAGTTCAAAGCCTCCGGCCACTATTGAATGGGAATAATGATGACAGAGGCTGCTCTTTTTAGAGCGGTCTTTGTTATGTGGTATTTGTAGGTCATTTTCTGGTAATGAAAAAATAGCCCTATGGCTTTGTGGAGTAGTGAGCATGTTGAAAACGGGTATTTATGTGGATGCGGAAAATATCAGGCTTTGCGGTGGATATGGGATGCGTTATGACGTGTTGGTCGATCTGGCAAATGCTGGTCAGTCCCATATGCTGCGGGCCAATTCCTATTTGGCCGAGGATTATGAACGCACCAAGAGTGACCCGGAATATCGCCAGAAGCTTTATCGCTACCACGATGTGTTGCGGCAATGTGGTTTCAAAGTTATCAAGAAGCATGTGAAACATTTCGTCGATGACGAAGGTATTGTCACTACCAAGGCCAATGCCGATATGGATCTGGCCATTGATGCCTTGCTCCAGGCCCGAAACCTTGATCGGGTTATTTTACTTACCGGTGATGGTGATTTCATTCGACTGGTTCTTGCCCTGCAAAACATGGGATGCCGGGTCGAGGTTATTGGCTTTCGTCATGTCAGCCATGAACTTAAAGAGGTTGCCGATAGCTATCTCTCCGGTTTTTTGATTCCAGGACTTTTGCCTATCCAGGTCGTTAAGGGAGAAGAACGGCAGCGCGGTTTCCCGATTAACTATAACCCGGAACGGGGTTTTGGTTTTATGCGCTATTTTCGGCTCACTGCAGAAGGATTATTGGCTGAATCTGTCTTTTTTCACTGTTCAAAAGGCGTTGATATTATGGATACTCTTTTTCTTGATTCTTCAAATATCTTTGAGTTTACCATTGTCAGTAATCCTGAGAATGGTAGTAGAACAGAAGCCTGGGATATCCGATTACTTGATGAATAGATTTTTGTAAGTTTGTTTCGTTGCAACAATGGCTGCTGTGCCCCTTCCACCTACTGATGTTGAACTTTTCGAGGCTTTAGGTGCCTGGTTTGTTGATACCCGTTCCATGATCGTCGAGCCTCTTGGCAATGGCAATATCAACTGGACATATCTGGTTCGAGGGGCTTGCGGTAAGTTTGTCTTACAGCGCATTAATCGCACGGTCTTTCCAGATCCTGAGCGACTCATTGAAAATTTTCGTAAGATTCAGATTCATATTTTTCGGCATCACCGAGATCGTGATGCCGGTTTTTTATGTCCAACTCTTCGAGAATGTCTTGACGGTGGTTTTTTCTTTCGTTCTTCTTCTCGTCAGTATTGGCGAGTCATGGATTATATCCCCCATGTTATGCCAACCCATTTGCACGGCACTGCGCTGGCTGCCGGGCTTGGCCAGGTATTGGGGCGTTTTCATCGTTTGACTCAAGATCTGGATCCACGAGATTTGCTTGACCCTTTGCCTGGTTTTCATGTTGCTCCAGGGTATTTGCAGGCTTTTACTACTGCGCTTGCTGGAACAGACAGGGCTGAGTCAGAGGCTTTTTTGTGGTGCGTCAGCTTTGTGGAAAAACATCGTCATCTTCTTGGTGTGCTTGAGAAGGCGGCCTCTTTGGGGCATCTGCAGCGGCGGGTTATCCATGGTGATCCCAAGCAGGATAATATTATTTATACCGCTGCTGGTACAGCGTGCGGTCTGTTTGATTTTGATACCGCAGGGCCAGGACTTTTGCATTATGATTTGGGAGACTGCCTGCGATCTATTGGGAACAGGGCTGGAGAAATGGCCGAGGATCTTGATCAGGTGGTTTTTTCCGTGCCGTATTTTGCGGCTTTCTGGCAGAGTTATCGTGCTGTAATGGCTGATATGCTCAGCTCTTCTGATATAGAATATCTTTTTGATAGTATCTGTTGCCTGACTATGGAATTGGGCGTACGGTTTTTAACCGATTATCTTGAGGGTGATGTTTATTTTAAAACCTCGAGCAGTACCCAGAACCTGTGGCGGGCCATGGTGCAGTTTCACCTGGTTTGCTCTGTATTGCAGCAGGAAAAAGAGATTTGTTCTTTGGCACATAAGGACTTTTAGTGTCTTGCTGTCCAAAACTCGTCATAAAAAACAAGAAATTAAACCCATTTTGGTAAAAGCTGGGCAATTTGAACCACCATGGCATTTATCCTGTTTATTGAGGGGGAGGGTATCTTGAAAAGGTATTTTTCTCGCAAATGTTGCGATGCTTAAAATTCTATCCTCTCCATAACAGATGGCGTTATAGAGAGGATATTCACTCTTTTGTTGAATTGTTATTTCCTCAGTATTTTGGCAATATCTTTGGCAAAGTAGCTGATAATGATGTCTGCACCGGCACGTTTTATTGCCAGCAGACTTTCGGTCATCGCCTTTTCTTCGTCGAGCCAGCCATAAGAGGCTGCAGCCTTGATCATTGCGTACTCGCCACTGACCTGATAGGCGGCAATTGGTAAATCAAACTCCTCTCTGAGCCGTGCAATAATGTCAAGAGTCGTGCCGGCTGGTTTTACCATAAGGATATCAGCACTCTCGTCAACGTCAAGGGTGGCTTCCCGCAGGGCCTCACGGCTGTTTGCCGGATCCATTTGATAACTTTTGCGATCTCCGAACTGTGGAGCGCATTCTGCGGCATCTCTGAATGGGCCGTAAAAGGCCGAGGCATATTTTACCGCATATGACATGATGGGAAGATTTTCAAAATTGTTCTCATCGAGCGTGACCCTGATTTCAGCGATCCGGCCATCCATCATATCGGATGGAGCCACCATATCGACACCTGCCTGGGCGTGGGAAAGAGCTGTTTTTGCCAGGATTTCCAGGGTGGCATCATTGTCTACTTCACCGTCAATCAGGCAGCCGCAGTGACCGTGGTCAGTATATTCGCAGAGGCAGACATCGCTGATGACCAGCATGTCCGGGGCAGCGTTTTTAATCTCCTTGATCGCTCGCTGGATGATACCGTCTTTGGCGTGGGCTCCTGAACCCATCGCATCTTTATGTTCAGGGAGACCGAACAAAAGTACCGCATTGATCCCAAGCTCACGGCAGCTTTTTACCTCTTTTGCCAGCATATCTGTTGAGAATTGAAACATGCCGGGCATTGAGGTAATGGGCTTTTTGATACCCTTTCCGGGGAGAACAAACAGCGGAAAGATGAACTGTTCTGTTATGAGATGCGTCTCTCGGATTAAGCCTCGAAAGGCTCGATTGCGCCGCATTCTACGGGGACGATATTCTGGAAAAACCATGTATTTCCTCCTGGATTTTTTTTGCTGTTTTATGATTGCAGGTAATTGAATCTTTTTACTATTTGTACATTTTATGGGTTGTTATTTAGACATCGGAAGCTCTATAACAAAAATCAGGCCGCTGGGGTTGTTATCAAAAACCCGGATGGAACCATCGTGATCGGAGACAATCGTCGAGACAATTGCAAGCCCGAGGCCTGTCCCTGTTTTTTTCGTTGAGAAATAAGGCTCAAAGAGTTTTTCTTTATATTCTCTGTCCACTCCAGGGCCGTTGTCGGCAATCTTGATAGAAACAGTTTCCGCAGCAGAGTTTACCGACAGGGTAATCGCTATCTTGCCTTCATCAGAGAGTACTGCCACTGCGTTGTCAAGTAAATTAATCAGACATCTCTTGATTTGCTCGGCATCAAAGTTAAAGGCTGGAATATTTTCTGCTCCGGTGTAACTAAAGGTTATTTCCTTGTGGGCTTCCCGGTAAAGAATCAGGGCCTCCTGGATGAGTTGCACAAGGTCGGCTGGAGTTTTGTTGGTTTCTGGCATTCGGGCAAATTGATTGAATTCATTGACCAATAGTTTTAACGCATCCACCTGCTTGATGATGGTGTTGGTGCATTTATCAAATACCGAATCTGGTTCGTTAAGGATCTGTGGGTAGCGTCTTCTCAGGCGTTGTGCTGAGAGTTGTATGGGGGTCAACGGATTTTTGATTTCGTGAGCGACCCGTCGTGCTACTTCGCGCCATGCCGCCATACGCTGCATTTTTTCAATCTTGGTCAGGTTATCAAAGACTACGACATGACCAAGCATTTTGCCATCATCGTCTTCAAGACGGTTAAAATGGATGAGTAGTGAAAAGTCTTTATCACGGATTGTGGTGCGCAGATGACGTTCCAGGGAGTTTTTTCCGGTAAGGGCCAGTTCGGTGACAAAGGCATTGATTAAGCGTACCTGATTTTCGGGTAAGGCTTTGTGAAATACCTTGCCGATAAAAAGGTTTTTGTCTGTTGCCAGGAGCTGTTCTGCAAAACGGTTAAAATTGGTAATTCGGTCATTTTCATCAATTGAGATAACCCCTGTTGAGACGTTTTGTAATATGATCTCGGTGTATCTTTGGCGTTGTTCAAGTTCTTTCGTGCTGAGTTGTAATGCCTGATTACTCTCTTCAAGAGCCTTGTTTGAGTTGTTCAGATTTGTGGTCATGCTGTTAAATGAATTGACCAGCAGACCAATTTCGTCATTGGCAGCACTGGTCATTTCGAATTCAAGATCACCTTCAGCAATGCGCTGTGTGGCCAGAACCAGTTTTTCTAATGGGTTGGTGATTCCTTTAGAGATATAAACACCAAACCAGATGGCGGCAAAGAGAATGAGCAGGGTGACAAGAAGAAGCAGGATGATGAGCCAAAACTTAAAGGGCGCCTTGAAATGTTTGAGTTGCCGATAGCCTTCGATACCTTTTGAGATGCTGGTGAGTTGATTGAGCCGGTCGTTTTTTACCAGGCGTGAGACAACGAGAATGGTGGTATTTTTCTGGGTGTTGCCAAGGGTTGTTGCGATAACACTGCGTACCAGATCTCCCTGGTTTGTTTCTTGAATGATGGTGCTGCTACGACCCGGCAACTGGTGAGCTGTGTTGAGTGTTTCGGCGGGTAAGTCGGGAAGCAGCAGCTGTTGTGTTGATGGTGCCCGTACCTCTATTTCCAGGGCGTTGTCGTCCGTGGTCAGGGTTATGGAATCGGGACCATTGTAGGCGTTGAATATCAGGAGACTTTCCAGGGTGTTGTTGATAGTGGCAATGGTATAGTTTTCGAATTCTAATTTTTCGAGGTTTTTGGAAATTTCCTGGCTCATCTGGCTGGCTTGTTCTTTGGTTTCATGGATGATGGATTGAGCCAGTTTTAAGGATTCCTGCAATGAATCTTCTATGTTGGAATTGAACCAGTATTCAATTGAGGTTGAGACGAATTGTAGGGCGATAAAAAACAATAGGATTGTTGGAACGAGAGTTAACGAGAGAAATGAAGAGATCAGTTTTGTTTTTAATGAGGCTCGAGACTTGTTTTCTTTACGTTCAAAAACCAGTTCTGCAAGGCTTCGTAAAATTAAAAATGCCACAAAAAGAACGAGAAGGGCATTGATGTTGATAAGCCCGAAGATAAGAATATTCGAAGAAAAGGGCAGCCCCGATTCACCTGTGTACAGGGTGCTTTGCAGCCAGAGAAATAATGGGATCAGCGGTAAGCAGAGGAGAATAGTCCAGCGAATGAGGCGTTTTTTCTGGCGCACCCGTTCTTGAGCTGTGTCAAGTCCTTGTTTTGTGTGAGGATGATTTATCTCCCTTGTTTCTCTGGAATCTTTTTTCACAATTATTGGGCGTAGTTGAATTGTAAGGTTTGCCAATCGGTCTCAAGATCCCAGCGATGCAAAAAGGGCAGGATGCGTTGCAGGCCCATGGGAATGGTTTTTTCAAAGATTTTTGCTCGTATCTTGAGGGTATATATCGTTTTTTCTTCGAGTGTGTCTAGGGAGATAATTTTTACGCCGTTGACTTCATTCATGAAATGATGCGCCTTGTTGAGTTCTTTGAATTGGAAAATTTTTGCGTTTGCTTCACTGAGTGACACCTTATAACTTTCTTTCAGGGTATCATAAGAAAGAGAATGGGAAAAATGTTGTTCGAGGATTGGCTCTTCGCCTGTTCCTTGATAAAGTTCTACAAAAAAGGCAAAGGTGATCGGTAGCCCGCTTTTTAGGCCTGAGATCATTTCTTCGTTGAATTGGCTGTTTAGTTTCCCAAATACAATGAGATGGGTTGCGGAAGTCGTCGCAAATAAATCTTTGAAGGGGCGTTTGGGGGCTTGTTCTTGAGAAAAGCCCCAACTGGCTGTTATGGTGACAAGAAGCAGGCATAGCAATGTGCCGCAGTATCTGAGAGGTTTTTGTATTGCGGTAATGAGAAAAATACTTTTCACAGCTCTTGATGTCTTTGTCGTGGTGTCTCTGGGATGTTCATTATGATGCGCTTGTTTTCTGGCTTTGTTGTTCGTTGGTACGGTGCCGTCTGTAGAAAATATGTACCAGTCCTTCGGAAATGCCAGATTTTATGCTGTGGTGGCTTTGAGATGCCGTTGCACAACGCCGATTATTTTACCTGATGCTGTTCTTTATGTCTATGTGTTCCTCAAGAAAGCTCTTGACGATACAAAGAAAAATAAGTAGGTGTTCTAGCGCTTAGAGTAGAGGTCGTATGGGAGGGTATTGCCCCGGTGTTTAGGATCTGCTGACGTTTCTGAGGCTCTTTTGGGATGGAAAAGCTTTCCGATATTCGAGGCATGGTACCTGCCATGGATGTTTTGTCGTGGAACTTTCTCCGCAGGGGCATTGCAATGCCCGTGAGAGGTTTTTTGAAGAAGTAGGAAAGTATGTCTCCAAGACCCAAAAAGATCCGACGCTGCGAAACCTGCTTCGTTGGCTATGCCTATAAGCCAACGGGTATTCCGATTAACGAGCTGCGTCAGGTGGAATTACACCGTGATGAACTTGAGGCGATGCGTCTCTGTGATGCTGAAGGATTAACCCAGCAAGAAGCAGGGCAGCGCATGGGGGTATCCCGAGGAACCATTCAGCGTATTCTTACTGTGGCGCGGCGTAAGACCGCCACCTCACTGGCCAGAGGATATGCGATTATCTTTGTGTCTGATGAAGAATAACGCTGCAGTCAGGTAGGGTGGCTCAGATATTTTCTCTGGTTTTCATAAATTCAACCTCTGGCCATTTTTCTTTATGAAAATTCAGCATCCATTCGCTTTGAGCTAAGAAGGTGAGAAAACCTTCGGAGTCGTGGGCCAGGGCATTCTGGTTCTTTGCTTCAAATTCAGCCAGCTTCTTTTTATTATCGCAGGAAATCCAGCGAGCGGCGTGGTAGTCCACTGCTTCGTAAACGGCATCGACGCCGTACTCATTTTTCAATCGAGCCATCGTGACTTCAAACTGGAGTACTCCGACAGCACCCATGATGTAATCGGCACCAATGATCGGTCGAAATACCTGAATGGCTCCTTCTTCGGCGAGTTGGATGAGACCCTTTTGTAATTGCTTCATCTTTAACGGGTTTTTTAAGAGTACCCTGGTGAAATGTTCCGGGGCAAAGTTGGGGATGCCGGTGAATTGCAATTCTTCTTTTGAGGTAAAGGTATCACCAATTTTTATGGTGCCGTGGTTATGCAGGCCGATAATGTCGCCGGGCCAGGCTTCTTCGACCTTGGAGCGTTCCTGAGCCATGAAGATGGTGGCATTATTCAAGGCGATTTCTTTGCCAAGGCGATGATGTTTTACCTTCATTCCCTTGGTAAATTTTCCAGAACAGATCCGGCAGTAGGCGATACGATCCCGGTGCGCCGGATTCATATTGGCCTGTATTTTGAAAACGAATCCTGAGAAATCAGCCTCTTCTGGCTGTACTGTCCTGGTTACGGCCTTGCGGGGACGTGGCGCCGGGGCCATTTCGACAAAGGCATCAAGCATTTCCTGGACACCAAAATTGTTCACTGCAGAGCCAAAGAATACCGGGGTTTGGCTGGCCCGGAGATAATGTTCCAGTTCAAAGGGATTGGCGGCTCCTTCGAGGAGTTCGATATCTTCGCGTAGTTCGTCGGCCTGATTGCCCAGGAGTTCGTCGAGTTTGGGGTCATCAAGGGATTCGATGGTGATTCCAGCGTCGCTTTCAGAGGTGTGGCCAGGGGTGAAGAGGTGAAGCTTTTTCTGGTAGATATTGTAGACCCCTTTAAAATTCTTGCCCATACCGATGGGCCAGGAAAGAGGTGTGGCCTCTATTTGCAGTTTTTCTTCAACATCGGCCATAACATCCAGGGCGCTCATCCCTTCCCGATCAAGTTTATTGATAAAGGTAATGATCGGAGTATTACGCATCCGGCATACTTCCATGAGCTTTTCGGTCTGGGTTTCGACACCTTTGGCACTGTCAATGACCATGATTGCCGAATCCACGGCGGTGAGAACCCGGTAGGTATCTTCGGAGAAATCCTGGTGGCCAGGGGTATCCAGGAGGTTGATTTCAAAATCCCGGTAGTCAAATCTCATTACTGACGTGGTTACTGAAATACCACGTTCCTGTTCGACGGCCATCCAGTCGCTGGTGGCGTGGCGTTCTGTTTTGCGGGATTTTACTGCTCCGGCCATATTGATGGCTCCACCAAAGAGCAGGAGCTTTTCAGTGAGGGTGGTTTTTCCGGCATCGGGATGACTGATGATGCCAAAGGTGCGGCGGCGGGCGACTTCTCGTGTAATTTGTTTGGGCATGGTCTGTGTTCCAGATAATACTTAGAAAATTTCGTGGCAACATTGCACAGCAATAAAGTATAAGCTCATTCGAGGTTGCCGAAAGAAATGGTCTCTTTTAAGATAAGATCAGTTTCTTTTACAAATAGAAAGTGGTGCAAAAGATAGGTTTTTTTCCAGGGAATGCAAAGAGAAAATGTCAATGATGAAAACAAAACGAACGATAGTTGTAACAGGTGGCTGTGGTTTTATCGGGGCGAATTTTGTGCGTTTGGTGCATGAAAATTTCCCTGAATATCGCATAATAAATCTTGATAAATTAACCTATGCCGGGAACTTACAAAATCTTGATGGCATAGAGGAAAGCGCTCGCTATCATTTTGTAAAAGTGGATATTTGTGACGCTGCGGGTATCGAACAGCTTTTTTGTAAAGAGCAGGTGGATACGGTGGTGCATTTTGCCGCAGAATCCCATGTGGATCGTTCTATTACCGGCCCTGCTGCCTTTATTAGCAGTAATGTGGTTGGAACATTCACATTGCTTGAGGCTGCAAGAAAACTTTGGCTTGATGACTCCTGGCAGGGACCTTCTCCTTGTTTTCTTCATGTCTCGACCGATGAGGTTTATGGGAGCCTCGGTGAGACAGGTTTTTTTACCGAGACAAGTCCTATTGATCCTCGGTCGCCGTATTCTGCGTCGAAGGCCTCTTCGGATCATCTTGCTGCCGCTTATTTTCATACCTATGGCTTGCCGGTAAAAATTACGAATTGCTCGAACAATTATGGGCCATATCAGTTTCCAGAAAAATTGATTCCGCTGGTTATCAATAATGCCAGAAAAGGTTTGGAATTGCCTGTGTATGGTGACGGGAAAAATATTCGTGACTGGCTCTATGTTACCGATCATTGCGAGGCCATCATGGAGGTTGTGCTGCGTGGTGAATATGGTGAGAAATATAATATTGGCGGAAATAACGAAAAAGAGAATATCGACGTGGTAACAACGATCTGTAACCTTGTTGACAAGAAATGCGGCCTTTTGGAAAGTGGTATGCCCCGGCGGCACCAGATCGTGTTTTGTGCAGACCGTCTCGGCCATGATCGGCGTTATGCGATAGATGCGACCAAGATTAAAAATGAACTGGGGTGGCAACCCAGGGTTTCTTTTGAAGAGGGAATTGAAAAAACCCTGGACTGGTATCTGGCGCATCAGAGTTGGTTGGATGGCGTTGTTGATGGAAGTTATCAGGAGTACTACCGGCAACGCTATGGAGGCCTTGAGGCAGGCAAGCTGAAGGAGAAAATATGAAGATTACAAAGATGGCAATTCCAGAAGTTCTCTTGATTGAGCCAAAGGTTTTTGGTGATGAACGGGGCTTTTTCATGGAGAGTTTTAATGAGCGGCGCTGGCGGGAACTTACCGGACTTGAAAGACCATTTGTTCAGGATAATCATTCTCGGTCGGTACAAGGAGTGTTACGTGGTCTTCATTATCAGATAACCCAGCCCCAGGGAAAACTGGTACGGGTTGTGGCTGGTGAAGTTTTTGATGTTGCTGTGGATCTGCGTCGTTCTTCGCCGACCTGTGGCCAGTGGGTCAGTGCGTTGTTGAGTGAGAGCAATAAACGCCAATTCTGGGTTCCAGAAGGGTTTGGCCATGGGTTTGTTGTGCTTTCAGACAGTGCTGATTTTCTGTATAAGACCACTGATTATTATGCCCCAGAAGCGGAGCGATGTATTCTTTGGAATGATTCCGATCTGGCCATATCCTGGCCTGAAATTGGTGTTGAGCCTGTGTTGTCGCCAAAGGATAAACAAGGGGTGCCTTTTACTGAGGCAGAACTCTTCGCTTGATGCTGTGAGAGCTGTCGAGTGCTTTTTTCAAGGCTGCTAGAAGGTGGTCTCTATTATTTTTGGGTTGGTTGAGCAGAAAGGCAAATGTTATCGGTGGTGAATATTGGGGAAGATAACCGGCATAGCAGTATACTGCGTCCATGGTTCCTGATTTGAGACGGGCCCCTTTTTTTTGGGGTAAGAGTTCCATGTACGGCAGAAATTTCTTGAGAATTTTTTGTATTGCCTGTGGTGACATTTGGTTGTTTCTCGATAGTCCAGAGCCTTCACGAAAATTATAAGAGCCTTCGGCAAGGCCTACCTGCTGTGCGGCGTATTCGTTGAGAAGTCGTTGCCCTTTTTCCCAGGTGGCGGGGGTGCCATAATGTTGTGCTGCGGCACGGAGCAACATCTGATTGGCCATGAAGTTGTTTGAATAAGAGAGGCAGGATTTGATGTTTTCCTGGACATTTCGTGGTGAAATGAAGGTGAAAAGTGGTGAGAGATTTTGTGGTGGCGTTCCTCGTCGTACTATCAGTTGCGAGTTGATTCCAGCCCGGATGGCCAGGGTGTGCAGGAGTTCTGCGGTGTAGCGGAGCTGGGTTGGTAAATTGCCACGTAACGGGTAGTGATTGATGTTGATTCGATGTCTTCCGGGAGGAAGATATTGCCCTATTTCTTTGCTAAGAGGTAATGTTGGTGTCTGTGATTCGCCGGTTCCGATAGCGCCATTTTTTTGTTTGACTATCGCAAGAGAATTGAAGTTGACTGCCAGAGCACCATTGGGGGCATCATAGGGGTTGTCGGAGTTTTCTGAGCCTGGAGGCAAGGCGTGTTCTAGCTGGAACGTACTGTCGTCGAGAACGTAGCCGGTAATTGGACGGATGCCTTTATCTCGGAGTGCTCCCATAATCTGGGAGAGATATTCTGAGGTCAGAAAGGGATCTCCGCTGCCCTGGACGTAGAGTATTCCAGATGCATCTTGATAGAATTTTGTTGTGAAGCGGTAATCTTTGCCCAAAGTGTCCAGAACCACCAGTGCGGTGAGTAATTTAACGGTTGATGCGGTGGTAAAAAGCTGCTCGGCATTGTTTTGCGCCAGAATGGTTGTTCCCTGGTTGACGATGTAGCCACCATTATGAACCAGCCTGTCAGGAAGGTGCAGCGCTGTTGCGGTAAATCCGATACCAGGAAGCAACAGCAAGATGAGTAAGGCCGTTGTCAGACGTGGCGTTGCCATTTTTATTTTCTGTAGAGAACATGAAATTTTTGTTTGCATAAGATGGCCGTTCACCCAGATCAAAAAGTTTTTTGCGTCATAATAGTGCCAGTTTTTTTTTCATCACAGATGAGGTGCATGAGTACATTTCAATCGTTTTCCCAGAGCCGCCAGCTTGTTTTGGTGATGATTGTTTGTAGAACACTTTGTTCATCAAATCCAAGAATGTGGCGGATGGTTTCGGCGGGTTTACTTCCCGGAGCACCTTCTTTACTGATGGCATTGAGTTGCAGGGTCTTTTCATCAAGTATGCGAAGTGATGAGACCAGAGGACGAATGTTGAGTTGTCGTTTTTTTCCTTTGCGTTCCCTTGTAATGAACACCTCTTCGCTTTGCAGGAAATCTTTGATTGCGACATGCTGCTGTTGTGTTAGAGGTGTTGCTAATTCCAGGATGTAGCTGGTTTCAATGGCTTGGGGAAGTTTTCCTGAATGGGGGGCAATGCTTGTTACTTGCATCCCTGGAGGGAATTTGCTGCTGAGTTGCCTGGCGGCATCCTCTGGAGATGCCAGCGGTTCAGGGAGATCCATAATAAAGAATTCTGCGAGAGATCTGGTTCCTACAGGAAGGGCTGGTCCGAAGGAGATTTTTGGTGACGGGTTGAAACCTTTGGAAAAATTTGTTGTGATACCGGCACGTCGCAGGCCACGGAAGATGAGTTGCAGGATCTCCAGATGGCCGAGAAAACAGATGTTTCCTTCACGGGTATAGTGAACCATATACTTGATATGTTTTTCACTTTCTTCTTTGAGGTTTGTGTTACGGTCTGTGACGCTGTCTGTTGGAACCGCTGCTTTTTGTCGTGATTCGGGAGACTGTTTGTTGTGAACTATTGGAGCAATTGTTGTAAAATCGCAGAGTCCACAACGCTGACAGCCATGGTAGCGGCAGTCTGGGGTATATACTTCGGCGAAGGCTCGTTGTCTTTCGGCAACGAAGAATTGTTCATCAACACCGGTGGAAAGATGGCTC
>PDWI01003624.1_pt1 | contig 21821 bp, 20 predicted proteins | sample 1430891 | NCBI WGS metagenome assembly PDWI01 (sample SAMN01162508, study PRJNA174530) | Oral metagenome, whole genome shotgun sequencing project. | biome: Marine environment; feature: Marine mammal; material: Swab sample of the gingival sulcus; isolation source: swab sample of gingival sulcus... | reverse complement strand
CTTGGTCATGGCGTCCTCCTTTTGAGGGGTGAATGTTTTTGATATCAATCACTATGCCATGACCTTAATCTTTTTGCTGAAAATTCTGCACATAACCTAGCAACAAAATATTTGGACATGGGACTCTTGCAGGAACATAAGAAGCAGGAATTGTTGGAATTGGTAGTGTAAAAGCGTTCCCCAGGGGGCGCGCCCTCCGGGGAACGACTCACAAGCCAAGACGAAATTGCTCAACTTGACGCACACCACTCATTCAACGAATTCTCGGCCACGAGAACACAACAACGACCGACATTTACCTCAAGGGATTGCGCGGAGACACCCAAAAGGCCGCTTCGGTTTTGGACGAAGACGATCCCATCAAGGAAACAAACTCAAAACAAAATGGCGCACAAAGTGGCGCACAAAATGTATAAAACCACAGAAAAGGGGGTTACAACAATCGTTGTAACCCCCTGATTTTACTGGCGGAGAGGAGAGGATTTGAACCTCCGGTTGAGTTCCCCCAACACACGCTTTCCAGGCGTGCTCCTTAAGCCGGACTCGGACACCTCTCCGCAATATTGAGAGGCTGTAACTAGCTAATTTGTCGGACCTTGGCAAGCAAAAAAAGAAAAGAGAAATGTTCCTTTTACCTACAGTGGCAATTGCAGACTGCCGCGAAACTCGTCCAGGCTCTCGGCACCGACCTTTTTCAGCAATGATTTCAGTTCGTCCGCCAGGTTGAAGGCAAAGTCAGGACGAAGGAAATTGGCCGTGCCGATCTGTACGGCCTGCGCCCCGACAAGAATAAATTCCAGCGCATCCTCAGCCGAAGCGATTCCACCTATACCCACAACAGGGATGTCAACGGCCTGTACCACTTGATGGACGCAACGCAGTGCCACCGGCTTGATGGCCGGGCCGGACAGCCCGGCAATGACATTGGCGATGCGCGGTTGCCGGGTGCGAATATCCACAGCCATGCCCGAAAGGGTGTTGATCAGGGACAGGGAATCGGCCCCGCCATCCATGGCCGCACGGGCGCAAGTCACAATATCAGTGACATTGGGCGACAGTTTGACCATGACATGCTTCCCGCCAGCAGACTTCTTTACCCCTTCGGTCACGCGACCGATCTGCTTGGGGTCTTGTCCAAAAGCAATGCCCCCCTCTTTCACATTGGGACAGGAAACATTGACTTCCAGCGCGGCAACCCCCTCTTCTCCGGCCAATATACCGGCCAATTCGCCAAATTCAGCGGCATCGCAGGCATACAGGTTGGCGATAACTGCGACATCTTTCTTCTTGAGCACCGGTAATGCCTGCGCAATAAAACGCTCCACACCGGGGTTTTGAATACCAATGGCGTTCAACATGCCACACGGCGTTTCAGCGATGCGCGGCATAGGGTTGCCGTCACGCGGCTTGAGAGAAAGCCCTTTGGCGACAATGGCCCCCAATCTGCTCAAATCGCCGTACGGCGAGAACTCCAGGCCAAAGCCGAATGTGCCGGAAGCCGTCATGACAGGGTTTTTCAGATCAAGACCGCCAAAAGAAACATGCATATCCATTTCAGAAACTCCCTATTGTCGCATCCGCGCAATGCATAGACGGACAATCAGCATAGGTTTCGCTACAATCGCAAGCCGAAAAGGGTGATTTTTGCCTGCTCCAGGACGTTCAACAGCACACCATTCTGTCGTGTGACAATCTATCGCGGCCAATCCTTGTCCCCCAACCAGATGCGGTATTACAATTCGACCTTGTCGGCCCAAAAAACAGGGCCTTTGGTGCATACCTGCGTATACTGCCCGTCACTGTCCCGGCTCACACACCCAAGACAGGCTCCCACGCCGCAGGCCATACGATTTTCCAGTGACACCTGTGCTCTTGCCCCAAATTCATTGGAAAACCGTTGTACTGTTCGCATAAACGGGGTCGGCCCACACGCCAGGACAAGACCATCCCTGTCCGCAAACGCCTTGATTTTCTCACCCATGGTTTCAATGATCGCCGTTAAATCTTCGGGGGTATCCTCAACCATACATTCCCCTGAACAGTTTTGGCACAGCCTCTCAAACGGATAACATTCCAAGGGGAGTCTGTGTGCCAAGAATAGACTCAGATTGTTTGGATTGGGATGGGACTCGACATATCCGCGAAACGGAGCTATGCCGATGCCGCCTGCAAGCAAAAGAGTCGGGGTATCCGGCTCGACAACAAAGGAATTACCAAGTGGCCCCCAGATGGCAACCTCGTCGCCGGGCTGCATGGCAGTAATACGACCAGTGCCCCGCCCAACTTTTTGAACAAACAAGGTCACCGATTGATTATCGGCGGAATAGATGGAAAAAGGCCTGCCCCACAACAAGTCAAGCTCCCAATCGGTAGGCCTGATCATGACAAATTGTCCGGGCTTCCACTTGCTCCAACCCGGATGTTCGAGCCTGATTTCAAAAAATTCATCCGGCCTTTTTAATTGACCGACCGGGGAAACTTCCAATACTTTACCAGTCCGGCAAATCCTCAAGGACATACGATACAACCCTTATGAGCAAAAAACATATACCCGAAATCCTGGCCCCCGCAGGGGACTCTGCATCCTATCTCGCAGCCGTCGCAGCTGGCGCGGACGCCATCTATGTCGGGCTCAAACACTTTTCAGCCCGTATGCAGGCCACCAACTTTTCTATCAGCGAGCTTGCGCAACTGGCAAGCCTGGGCCGCGACCGGGGCACCAAGACCTACGTTGCCATGAACACACTGGTCAAGCCCAATGACGTGGAATCCGCAGGCCGCCTGCTTGATCGTCTGCAAAAAACCGTCAAACCCTACGCCATCATCGTTCAGGATCTCGCCATGATCGAACTGGCCAAACAGGTCGGCTTTCAAGGAGAATTGCACATTTCAACCCTTGCCAATCTCAGTCACCCCGCCGGGCTGGAAACGGCCAAGAAACTCGGAATCAATCGAGTGGTTCTTCCCCGCGAACTCAACCTCGATGAAGTCAAACTCATGGCCGACGCCTGTCCCAAGGGAATGGACCTCGAAATTTTCGTACACGGTGCGCTCTGCCACTGTATTTCAGGCCGCTGTTACTGGTCCAGTTATCTCGGCGGCAAATCCAGTCTGCGTGGTCGGTGTGTCCAGCCCTGTCGGCGACTGTACCGGCAGGGTAATCAAAACGCGCAACGTCTCTTTTCCTGTACAGACCTTTCGCTCGACATCCTCACCAAACCTCTGCTCAACATACCCAAGGTCGCTGCCTGGAAGATCGAAGGCCGCAAAAAGGGGCCACACTACGTGTACTACACAGTACGCGCCTATCAGATGCTCCGCGACAATCCCAAGGACGCACAAGCCAAAAAGGCCGCACAGGAATTACTGGACCAGGCACTCGGACGCCCGACCAGCCACGCCACCTTTTTGCCACAACGTCCTTTTCAGCCCATCCGTCCGGGAGAAGAAACCGGTTCAGGCCGACTTGTCGGTGAAGTCAAGCGAGACCAAAGTAAACTGTATTTCCAGCCCCGCGAACCATTACACCCCGAAGATGTCTTGCGCATCGGCTACGAAGACCGCCCCGGCCATCGGACCATTTTTGTCCGCCGCCGAGTGCCCAAACGCGGCCGAATGGACATCCCCTATTCCAAACGGCCAGAGAAAAATCGTATTCCGACCGGCACCAAAGTGTTTTTGGTAGATCGCCGCGAACAGGAACTGACCAGGCAGATCAAGAACCTGAAGAGCGAACTCGACTTCTTCCCGGCCCCACCCGCCAAAGAATCAGGATTTGTCCCCAAGTGGCCACACACGGCCGCACGGGCCAAGGGCAAGCCGGAAAACATTACCCTGCTCCGCTCTGTTCCCCGTGGCAAACGATACGGAAAAAGCGCATTCTGGTTGGAACGCTCCACAATAGGCAAAGTACCGCGTCCCGCAGTCAGCCGATCCCAATGGTGGCTACCGCCTGTTATTTGGCCTGCCGAAGACAAAAAATACCGCCGACTCATCCGTGAGGCCATCAAAAAAGGCGCGCGGGAATTTGTCATCAACGCCCCGTGGCAGGTAGCCTATTTTCAAGACCGCACATCCATCACTCTCGTTGCCGGCCCCTTTTGCAATGCCGCCAGCCGACTGTCTCTCAACGTGCTCAAAAATCTCGGCTGTTCTTCGGCCATTGTCAGCCCCGAATTACCGGCTGAAGCCATCTTTTCCCTTGGCAAGAATCCCCCCATACCCCTCGGCTTTATCATCAAAGGCTTATGGCCCTTCGGCATCACTCGCTTCCTTGCCGATTCCGTCCGCTTTGACGAATCCATCAAAAGCCCCATGAATGAAATTCTCTTTGTCCGCAAACACGCGCAAAACAATTGGATATACCCCGGATGGGAGTTGGATCTTTCCGGTGAACACAAAGCCCTTGAACGGGCCGGATACAAAACCTTCATCACCATCCGTGAAGAATGGCCCAAAGCCGTGCCACGCCCCAAACGAACCAGCACCTTCAACTGGAAACTCAAACTGCTATAGTCCTGGCTCCCAAGCGTATGACAGAGGTGCATCTGCTCTGCATCAAAACCGCTTTGACAACAAGGGAGCATGCCCATACAATATCGTCATGCCGGTACTTCCCGAACCTGAATATCTGCCACCGTTCCCGTTTCAAAACGGCAACATCGCCACCCTTTATCCACCGCTTTTTCGTCCGACGCCGCCCCTCCCTGTACCGGGCCGGGAGCGGATAGACACCCCGGATGGCGACTATCTGATCATTGACCGGCATCAAAGCGATCATGCTAACACGCGCAAACTCGCCGTCATCAGCCACGGCCTTGAAGGCCATTCCCGCAAAAAGTACGTTCTCGGCATGGCCCGCATGGTGACGTCACTCGGCTATGACGCAGCCTGTTGGGATCAACGCGGTTGTAGCCGCGAAGCCAACTTGCTACCGCGTTCATACCATTCCGGTGAAACCAATGACATACATACCGTCATTACTCACTGCCTTGACAGCGATAAATACGATGACGTTGCTCTCATCGGCTTTTCCATGAGCGGCAACCAAATCCTCAAATATCTCGGTGAAAACCCGGATCGAGTCCCACCGCAGGTTGCCGCTGCGGCTGTCTTCTCCGTGCCGGTCGATTTGGCTGCCTCAGAACGGGTTCTTGCCCGCCCTTCCCGCCGTATCTATTTTGAATATTTTATGAAAGGGCTCCGCAAAAAAATACGTGGCAAAGCCAGGCGCTTCCCTGACCTCATTGACCCGACACACCTCAAAGGTATACAGACCCTTCGGCAGTTCGACGACATCTACACCGCTCCGTGCAACGGTTTCACCGATGCCGCCGACTACTACGCCCGGTCCGGCAGCAAACAATTTCTTGCCCACATTGCCGTAAAAACGCTACTGGTCAATGCCCAAAACGACCCGTTTCTGCCCAAGGAGTGCTACCCCGTACACGAAGCGGCAAAAAGCGATCACCTCCATCTGGAAATGCCGAAATACGGCGGCCATGTAGGGTTTGTGCAAAAGAACAGTGCCAACGTGTATTGGTCCGAAGAACGGGTCCGCGACTTCCTGACTCAATGACGGACTCCATACCGACCGCAATCCCCAAACCCGTTTTTGAGGCTCTTCTGTTTCAAGCGTACTTTTATCCATGCGAGGGCGTGTGACGAAATTGTGCACGCGGCGAATCTGTCAAGAAGCACCAAAGAACCAATCCACGCTGGCGCGCCGAGAGCCATCTGCTTCGTTCCCGACTGGCGAGCGGCAAAGGATGCGGCCGGCGCGGGATATTATGGAAAAGTACGCTCAACCTCATGAGCCTGTTTTATGGGTTTGGGGAAATATGGACGTGGGGCGTTCTTCTCTTATTGGAAATGCAGTCTCCCGTCTTTCTCATCGACAACCACGCTGTCACCTTCGGACAATTCTCCACCGATGAGCAACTTTGCCAGAGGCGTTTCCAGATGCGTCTGCAAATACCGGTGCAAAGGACGCGCGCCGAAGCTGGGATCGTAAGCGGATTCGGCTATGAATCCCTTTGCCTTGTCTGTCAAGGTCAATTCAATCTTGCGGTCAGTCAGACGTTCTTTGAGTCCCGCCACCAGCAAATCAATGATTTTGACCAATTGTGCGGCCTGTAACGGGGAAAATAACACACTTTCATCCACACGATTGAGAAATTCCGGCCGGAAATGCCTGCGAAGCTCTTCCATGACCTGATCTTCCACGCCCTCCGTGTATTCTCCGGATTCGTCGATGCCATTGAGCATGAACTCGGCACCGAGATTAGAGGTCATGATAACAATCGTATTTTTGAAGTCCACGGTGCGGCCATGGGAATCGGTCAAACGCCCGTCATCAAGGATTTGCAACAACACGTTGAACACATCGGAATGGGCCTTTTCGATTTCATCGAAAAGCACCACGGAATAGGGCTTGCGGCGAACGGCTTCCGTCAACTGGCCGCCTTCATCGTACCCGACATAACCAGGGGGCGCACCGATCAATCGGGCGACCGTGTGCTTCTCCATGTATTCGGTCATATCTATGCGGATCATGTTGTCCTCGGAATCGAAAAGAGCCGCTGCCAGGGTCTTGCACAATTCGGTCTTGCCCACACCTGTGGGACCAAGAAAGATAAACGAGCCGATGGGACGGCTGGGGTCTTTCAACCCTGCTCTGGCGCGAAGGACGGCATCGGCCACGGCATCAATCGCATCATCTTGCCCGATCACACGTTCATGGAGCACATCCGCCAACTTGAGCAACTTCTCCCGTTCTCCTTCCAGCAATTTGGAGACAGGAATCCCGGTCCACCGGGCGATAACCTGAGCCACATCGTCGGGACCGACTTCCTCCTTGACCATCCGAGACGTATCGCCGGATTCCAGGGCGGCATTGCGTTCGTTCAACTCCTTTTCCAACGTGGCAAGCGTGCCGTATTCCAATTCAGCCACCCGGTTGTAATCGTGAACACGCTTGGCTTCCTCAATCTCTCGGCGGGTGCCTTCTATCTCCTCTTTCAAAGAACGCAACCGCTCGATTCCCCCCTTTTCGTTTTCCCATTGGGCGATAAGCGCGGCCTGCTTCTCCTTGCGATCAACCAAATCCTTTTCCAGCTTGCCCAGGCGCTCCCTGGACGCCGAGTCGGTTTCCCGCTTGAGAGCTTCCCGCTCAATTTCGAGCTGCATGATCTGACGATTGACTTTGTCCAACTCATAGGGTTGGGAGTCTATCTCCGTCCGAATCAGGGCCGCTGCCTCATCAATGAGGTCAATGGCCTTGTCCGGCAACTGGCGATCCGTGATATAGCGGTGGGACAGCACAGCGGCTTCCACCACCGCTCCATCGGAGATACGAACACCATGATGCACCTCAAACCGTTCCCGCAACCCGCGCAAAATGGAGATGGTATCCTCCACACTCGGTTCGTCCACGTTCACCGTCTGAAAACGCCGCTCCAGTGCCGGGTCTTTTTCAATATACTTGCGATACTCATCAGTGGTGGTGGCACCGATACAATGCAATTCTCCACGAGCCAAAAGCGGCTTGAGCAGATTACCCGCATCCATTGCTCCGTCTGTCTTTCCAGCTCCCACAATGGTATGCAACTCATCGATAAACATGATAATTTGTCCTGATGACTCCTGAACTTCCTTGAGGACGGCCTTGAGCCGCTCCTCAAATTCTCCCCGATATTTGGCTCCGGCGACAAGCGAACCCATATCAAGGCTGAAGATCGTCTTTTCCTTGAGTCCTTCAGGGACGTCTTCGGCAACAATGCGTTGAGCCAATCCTTCGGCTATGGCGGTTTTACCGACACCGGCCTCTCCGATAAGTACCGGGTTGTTTTTGGTACGCCGGGAGAGAATACGAATGACTCGACGAATTTCCGCATCTCGCCCGATCACTGGATCGAGTTTGCCGGAACGCGCCTCCTCGACCAGATCGCGTCCATATTTTTTCAGGGAATCGTATGTGGCTTCGGGGTTGTCCGAAGTTACTCGTTGCTTGCCACGCACCTCTTCCAAAGCACAGAGAACCCTGTCTTTGCCAAGACCGAACTGCTTGTTGACACGCCCCACGCCTGATGATGGAGACTCATCCGTAAGACTGAGAAAAACATGCTCAACAGAGACAAATTCATCCTTCATGCGTTTGGCCTGATCGTCTGCCGAGACCAGCACTTTTTGCAATCGCTGGGTAACGACAATCTGGTCCGGCCGGGCACCGGGGCCGGAAACTTTCGGGAGCTTGGCAATTTCCGCGTCAACAGCCCCCAGATAGGCGTCCGGCTCCACACCGAGCTTGCGGAGAATTTGCGGTATCAGCCCCTGCTCCTGGACCACCAGAGCATGCAACAGGTGTTCGCAGTCTATCTGCTGGTGTCCACTCCTAATGGCAAGATTCTGCGCCTCAGAAACGGCATCCTGTGTTTTCTTGGTAAATTTATTCGGATCCATAATGAACCTCCTTAATCAATCTCTGCACTCAAGCGACGTGAAAAGGTTCGAGTTACGGGCGTACGGGAACGATCAACGCTCTTGCCACACTTTTGGCAGAGCCTCACCCCTCCGATATACTTGGATAACACCCCTTCGGGAATTGAATTATACCAGTCTTTTCAGTTCTTCGACTTCTTTTTCCAGTTCTTCGATTCTGTCCAGGAGGTCCACGACTATGGAACCGCTATTGAACGACATGCCGAGATCCTTGACCAGTCGCATGAGCTTGTGGATGCGGTAGACATCCCGCAAACGGAAAAGATACTCTTCGGCATTGGTCTTTTGCGGACTGATCCAACCCAGTTCAATCAACTCACTGACTTCCCCGGGTTCAATGGATGTCAATTCGACCAATTGCGCCCACGCCACGAACTCGGACGGTTCCGGCAAATTAAGGCCGGACAACTGCATCCTCACTTCCCTGATTCGTTTGTTCGGCATACCTCCCCCCCTAAAACTCCCTCGGCTTGAAAGAGGACACGTTTTTCAGTTCTTCCCACAGTTTCCGTTCCTTCCCGGAAAGAACGTCAGGGACTTGTATCATGATACGCACATACTGGTCGCCGCGTTTGCTACCCGACCCAAGCCCTTTTCCTTTGATCCGCAATTTCTTGCCTGACCCGATGCCCGGAGGAATCTTCATCTCCACAGCACCATCGAGCGTGGGAATACGTGCATCGGTTCCCAAGGCGGCCTCCCATGGCGCAAGCTTGAGATCAAGTATAACATCACTCTCACTCAACTTGAACATGGGATGCGGCATGAGCTTAATCTTCAGGTACAGGTCGCCTTTGGGGCCACCATTGACGCCGGGACTCCCCTGATTGGCAAGACGAATCTTCTGGCCGTCCTTGATACCTGCCGGAACATTGACCTCCAGCGTTTTGGTGGACATGCGGGGAACCCCTTCCGGGCCGGTCACCTGCTCTTGCAGTGTAATGGATTTGGAACCACCCTGATACGCTTCTTCCAAAGTCAATTCATAGGTGGCTTCGGAATCGGCCCCACGCCGGGGACGCTGTTGATATCCACGAGAACCGCCAAAGCTACCTTGAGAAAAACCGCTCCGAAAACCAGCACCACTCGCCCCGGCCGCCCCACCACCGAAAATGGTTTCAAAAAAATCAGAGAAACCAGCCTGCTGGAACCCACCACCGCCAAAATTCATATTTTCATAGCCCGGTGGGGGTTGGAAATTCTGACCGTGCTCCCAATTGGAACCGAACTGATCATACAATTTGCGTTTCTTGGCATCCTTCAGGACTTCATACGCTTCATTAATTTCCTTGAATTTGGCCTCGGCAGACGCATTGTTGGGATTGAGGTCGGGATGATACTTACGGGCCAGCTTCTTGAAAGCCTTGGCAATGTCTTCCTTGGAAGCAGACCGCGAGACTCCGAGCAATTTATAGTAGTCTTTGTATTCCATCGATTACGCGTTCCTTTTCACGGGTGAAGAATATATTCCCGTTTCGACGTGAAGGTAATAAGTCTGTGTCGGGTGTCAAGACAGGACCATAAAATTTTCAAAACCTTTTCCACAACCTTTTCCACGGGAATGACAACAGGAAGTAGCGGATATCCGCTCCAAACTTCCGACAGAGCCCCCCCCAAAAAAAAACCATTCAAACCATGAAGAGAAAACTGCCGGCAGGGATACCGGGGAAGAGAAGGGAATCGGACTGGCAACCTGCGATATTCTATGGCAAACTCCCCCTAGGTTCCTGGTGTGTAAAGAGCCTGCGACAATTGACCGAGACGCTGACCATGCCTCTGCTAAGGCCATGACAACGTGATGACACTCACCACCTGGAGCGAGTCGGGAAAGCCCCCCGCTTCGGCACGGACTGGTGAGGTATATAAAAACAAAAAAGGCAAGCTCCACGACAAAGGCGTGGATTAACCATCGGAGGGACTCGTGCCTGACAGTTGCGTGCTTATTCTTCTCGATGGCCTGGGAGACCGGGCCCATTCCCAACTCGGCGACAAAACCCCGTTGCAAGCCGCACAGACTCCGTGCCTTGACCGTCTGGCTTCGCTCGGCTCCACCGGGCTGTACCATCCCGGACAACTTGGTAAGCCCTTTCCCAGTGAAAATGCTCAGTTCGCCATGTTCGGCAATCCTATGCAATTTTTTCCCGGTCGCGGCCCTCTTGAGGCTCTCGGTGCCGGCATAGAACTACAGGAAGGCGATGTTGCCATGCTCGCCCATTTTTGCAGTGTTTTGACCACACTCGAAAACCACATGGTACTCAAGTATGACCGCATCTGCGGCACCCCGGAAGAAATCAACGCATTGTACACGGCCCTCGGCCCCTTCAAGCAAGAGGGTATCACCATTGAGCTACATCGCACGGAAGGTATGTTCTCCGTCCTGACCATGCAGGGCGATGTCTCCCCCCATATCACGGACTCCAACCCCATGGTGGACGGCAGGTTCGTTTCACAGGTCCACCCGTTATATGCCTACCGCAATGATCCCACGGCGCAACGCACGGCCAGAGTCCTGACAAACTACATTAGTTGGGCATATAAACAACTCAGTGAGGTGAAAGAGAACAAGCTCCGCATCAAGCAGACCTTGCCGCCCATCAACGGGCTGGTGACGCAGCGTGCCGGTAGCTTGTGCCACTGCACCTCCATGCGTGACCGCTACGGAATTCGCGGCATTTCCTCTTCAAGCGATCTCATGTACAGAGGGCTTGCCCGCTTTCTCGGCATGGATTTCCATCAGGTAAAAGATACCCGCGACCCGGCCAGGGACATTGCCGAACGGGTACAATTCGCCATGGATAACATCGAAGAATATGACCTGATTCACATTCACAGCAAGGCACCGGACCGGGCCGGGCACACCAAAAGTCCCAAGGGGAAAGTCAAGGCCATCGAAGCACTGGACCGGGGCTTGGCCGAATCCATCGACCCGCTCATAAAAAATGAGGATGTACTTGTTGTCATCACTTCCAACCACACCACCCCCAGTTCCGGTCGGCTGATCCATTCCGGTGAACCGGTCCCGACCATGTTTATCGGCGCGGGGGTACGCCGGGACCATGTCGAGATATTTGACGAAGTCAGTGTGGCTGGCGGAGCCCTCAGTTGCTTACGGGGCGACGAAATGATGCACATGATCCAAAACTACACAGATCGCGCCCGCCTGGCAGGGATTCATGATTCCCCGTACCCTCAGCAGTTCTGGCCCGGAGATTACGACCCGTTTACCATTGAGTAGTCCCGCGCAAGAAATGGTTTTTCCGGTCCAGGCGTCCTTTTATCCATGAGGGCGTGTGTAGCGAGATTGCCAAGGCAAAACAGTCCATGCGGCGAAGGTGTCAAGAAGCACTGGAAGGCCAGGCCGCGCTGTCACATTCACGGCCAAGGCGCGGCCAGAGCGCGGCCAACCAGTCGGCAACCTCTCGGTTTTTCTGATGAAACAACGTCTCGACCCGCCCTTGCAAGCAGACAACTTCCTCCCTGATTTCTTCTAATCCGGCTCGATTCTCAAGCAGTATGGCACAGGCCGCCATTTTTTTCTCTTCTGGCCACTGCCACGAATCCAAAGTACCCAGCCTGTCCCGAGTCAATCCGCGACTCTCACGCAACTCACCGGTCCGTTTCTCATCCGGGCAGCGAACACCGACAACGGTATCGACATGGCCGCCTTCATCCCAACCACTTTCCAGTAGCAGGGGAATTTCAGCGTAGGCCGCCACCGCATCACGATTCGCCCTGAAAAAATCCTCGCACCGATGGTGTACCATAGGATGCACCATAGCCATTATTTCGCGCCGCAACCCGTCAGACGTGCACATTGCCTTAAAAAGTTTTCCTTTATCCACACTTCCGTCAGCCAAAGTATATTTCCCGCCGAACCGTTGCCGGATCATGTCGGCTCCATCCCCCCCCGCAGCATACAACCGGGCGACAGATTCATCGGCGCTGAAACACGGCTGGCCGTTCTCCCGCAACATTGTCAGTACGGTCGACTTGCCGCTGCCGGGCATACCGACGATACCGACGCGCAGACATTCACGCATCAAGCCACGCAGAAGGCGTTGAAAATCCGCAGGCGGCGGTTGCCACAATGCGACAGGTTCCCCGCTTTCAGGATGAAGGAAGGAAAGGTAAAAGGCATGGAGCATCTGGCGCGGCGCAAGCTGAGCCAACCTGTCAGGTCGACGACGCCACTGTGCCTGTCGTTGTGATCCGTAAACGGCATCCCCTAATAAAGGATGCCCGATATGGGCCAGATGCACTCGAATCTGATGCGTTCGACCGGTATGAATCCGAACCGCCACAAGGCTGGCCAGCCCACGCGGCTCGGTCCACAGGACGCGGTAATCGCTCCGGGCTTCACGCCCTCCCTTTTCAACCACGGCCATGCGCGTCTTCTGCACCGGATGCCTGCCGATAGGGGCTTGAATGGTTCCGCTTTCCTGCTGGGGCTTGCCGTGAACAATGGCGAGATAAACCTTTCGCACCCTGCGCTCGGCAAAATCTGCTGCCAACTTGAGCCGAGCCGCCTCTGTCCGCGCAACCGCAATCAGCCCGGACGTGTCCTTGTCCAGCCTGTGGACAATACCGGGCCGTTGACCGTCCATACCCGAGTGCTCCGGGGCCATGCCAGGATAATGGTGCAACAGAAAATTGACCAATGTCGGGCCAGGTTCACCGGGAGCGGGATGGGTGGTCAAACCGGCACGTTTGTCCACCACCACCACCTGCTCGTCCTCGAAAACGATCTCCAATTCCCCGTCAAACGGTTGAGCCGCATCTGCGGCAAAAGTGTGCTCTGCCTCACCAAGGGAAAGGACTTCATGCCCGCCAAGTTTATATTTTCCCTTGACGACGGCACGCCCGTCCACCCATGCCTGCCCAGATTCGATCCATGCCTTTACTCTGGCCCGCGACACGCCTTGCTCTTTGAGTTCTCGCCCCCAGAAGGCATCAAGCCGCATCCCGACATCACCGGGACCGGCCACCCGCTCCCAGGATACTTTTTTTTTCTCATTGCTCATGCAGTAGGGATATACCGGGAATCATTGGAAAGTAAATTTTTATCTCACGAAATGAACTGTAAAGCCCTCAATTTGGGTCTTGACCTACCCGGTCCTTCTGACTAGAAAAAAAAAGTTTTACGCGATCAACAAGTTCGCGTCCTCATATCACCCATAGCCCAAGGAGGAAGAGCCTGTGGCCCTGCATTTGGTTGACCACCCGCTTATCCGTCATAAAATCGGCATTTTGCGTAAAGCCGACATTTCCACCAGCCGTTTCCGTCAACTGGCGAACGAGATAACCCGCCTGCTGACCTATGAAGCCACCAAAGACTTTGAGACAGAAAAAACCACCATTGAAGGCTGGGCCGGTGATGTCGAAGTCGATACCATCAAGGGCAAAAAAGTAACGGTTGTTCCCATCCTGCGTGCCGGCCTCGGCATGATCGACGGGGTATACGACATGATTCCGGGCGCAAAGGCTTCGGTTGTCGGTTTTTACCGCGATGAGGAGACCCTCCAGCCCGTTGAATACTACGTTAAACTTGCCGGACAGATGGAAGAGCGCACCGCACTGATCCTCGACCCCATGCTTGCCACCGGCGGAACCCTTGATGCCACCATTGATCTACTCAAAAAATCCGGTTGCAAGTCCATACGCGGCCTGTTCCTCTGTGCGGCCCCGGAGGGTATTAAACGGATCCTGGATAAACATCCAGACGTTGAAATATATGTCGCTGCGGTTGATGAAAAGCTCAACGACATCGGATATATCATCCCGGGTCTCGGCGATGCGGGAGACAAGATATTTGGCACCAAGTAGTGTTGGTAATAAGGCAGGCTGATCAGCCTGCCTTTTTTTAGGAACAATGTTTTTGCTATTGGCTTGCGGAAACTGTCCGGTAAGGGCGTGGGTAAACAGGCCAAAATCTATTAATCGTCAAAGGAGTTGATTTGATGAGTGACATCCATTCCACGGAGTATAGTTTTCAACCCAAAGACGCCCTGCTCGGGGCACAAATGTTATTTGTGGCATTCGGCGCGCTGGTTCTCGTTCCCCTGCTGACCGGCCTTGATGCCAATGTCGCCCTGTTTACCGCCGGTGCAGGCACGCTGATCTTCCAGGTCATCACCAAAGGTAAAGTGCCCATATTTCTGGCGTCCAGCTTCGCCTTTATTGCTCCCATCATTTACGGCGTGCAGACCTGGGGTATTCCGGCCACCCTGTGCGGGCTTCTCGGAGCTGGTCTACTGTACATCGCCTTTAGCTTTCTCATTCGCTTTTTCGGCGTGGACATGCTTCGCCGGGTTCTGCCTCCGATTGTCACCGGCCCGGTCATCATGGTTATCGGCCTTATTTTGGCCCCTGTAGCCGTCAACATGGCTATGGGCCGTTCCGGCGACGGCGGGGCATGGCTCGTTCCCGGCACCACCGCCATGATCATCTCCGGTGTGGCACTGGTCACCACCATCCTGGCTTCACTACTCGGCAAGGGCTGGATCAAGCTTATCCCTATCCTCCTCGGTATTATCGCCGGATACACCACCTCCCTCATTCTGGACGCCACCGGATTCAGTGCGGCCACGCAAGCCGCTTTTGATCCGGGCCAACTCCAAAACTGGACAGCACCGGCACTGGTCGATTTCAGCAAACTGTCCCATGCGCCTTTCCTTGCCATTCCCAACTTCGTCTTCCCGACCTGGAACCTTGAGGCCGTCCTGTTCATCGTCCCGGTAGCCATTGCTCCGGCCATTGAGCACTTTGGCGACATCCTCGCCATCGGAGGCATCTCCGGCAAGGACTATGTCAAAGACCCCGGCATCCAGAATACCTTGCTCGGCGACGGTGTCGCCACGTCTCTGGCAGCCGCTCTCGGCGGACCGCCAAACACCACCTATTCCGAAGTTTCCGGCGCAGTGGCCCTGACCCGCGCCTTTAATCCGGCTATTATGACATGGGCCGCAATCACCGCCATTGTCCTTGCCTTTTTCGGAAAAATCGGGGCCATTTTGAACACCATTCCCGTTCCGGTCATGGGTGGCATCATGATCTTGCTCTTCGGGGCCATCACCGTCATCGGCATCAATACGCTGGTCCGTGCGGGCAACGACCTCATGCCCCCGCGCAACCTCGCCATCGTCGCCATCATTTTGGTCTTCGGCATCGGCGGCATGAGTTTTGATCTCGTCATCGTCAAACTCGGCGGCATCGGTCTCGCCGGTGTTGTCGGTGTTATTTTGAATCTCATTTTGCCCGGTCAAAACAGCAATACGTCGCAGCCCGACGAAGTCAATTCCGTTGCTCCGGACCATCACACCGACCAATAACAACACGACGAGACCCTCTATAAGTATAGAGGGTCTCGTCAAAGAGACGGACAAACCGCCATCTACTGAATTATTTCAACAAGCATCACTTCCCCGAACGCCTTGCAACTGACGGCATCTCCATAGCCTGTCGGATGATTTTTTCGACAATTAATCAGTTGACAGGAAGAGTCGCTACATATATCTAAACCTTCCCTGATCGTGCCGAAGTGGTGGAATTGGTAGACACGCTAGGTTCAGGGTCTAGTGCGGGTTCCCGCGTGGAGGTTCGAGTCCTCTCTTCGGCACCAAATCAGAATCCGGCAACGTCCGGGATTGTCCAGAAAGCCCCCGTAATCCGGGGGTTTTTCTTTTTCTGTTGTCCGGGAACGTCCGGCACAATCCGTTGACATTCACCCGACAAAGTGAGTAACTTTGTGAGTAACATCACCCCCTGTGAGTAACATCACCCCCTGTGAGTAACAGTCTGTGTGAGTAACTTTATTTTGTGAGGTCAATATGGCTCTGACTGTCAAAAGGATTGAGAATCTCAAGGCTAAAGATAGGCTCTACCGTATGCCTGACTCCAAGGGCCTTTGTTTGGAGGTTCCCCCAAAAGGTAATAAGCGTTGGAGATACCGCTACCGCTACGAAGGAAAGGCCAAAATGGTCAGTCTGGGAACATGGCCTGACACCAGCTTGGCCGAGGCGCGAGACAAAAGACGGGCAATGAGGCAGGCTCTTGACGAAGGGATAGACCCCGCCGTGGCTATCAAGTCACAAAATGCGCACAGTAGCAGTGAAGGAGCCTTTGAAAACGTGGCTCGTGAATGGTTTGGAAAACACAAGCACAAGTGGTTAGATAGCACTGCCAGCCGAAAAATACGCCGTCTTGAATGTCATGTCTTCCCGCTGATTGGGGCTATTCCTATCGACCAAGTAGACGCTCCCCAAATACGCCGAGTCCTACTACGGCTTGAGAGTTTGGACAAACTCCATACCGCCCACAGAATCAAGAATATCATTGGCGAGGTCATGGCGTATGCCGTTGCTATGGGGCTGATTGTTCACAATCCTGTTCCCGATCTTGCTGGTGTACTCCCCCCTGCCAAAGTAAAGCACAGAGCCAGCATTACCAACCCTCATGGTATAGGGGGGCTTCTCCGTGCCATTGATGGATATACAGGCAGCCCCGTCACCCGTTGCGCCTTGAAGTTGGCGGCAATAACCTTTGTTCGTCCAGGGGAATTGCGACACGCTGAATGGACTGAGGTCGACCTCGATGCAAGAGAATGGCGAATCCCCGCTGAAAAAATGAAGATGAAACGTCCTCACATTGTTCCGCTCTCCCGTCAGGCCGCCGAAGTCCTCAACGAATTGCAGTTACTCACAGGCCACGGGCAATACCTCTTCCCATCTGAGCGGTCCTCGGCACGGCCCATGAGTAACAATACCGTCAATGCGGCCTTGCGGCGCATGGGCTTCACCAAGGAAGAAATGACCGGTCATGGATTCCGTAGCATGGCGAGCACGAATCTCAATGAGTTGGGCTACCACCCCGATCATATTGAACGGCAACTTGCCCACGTTGAAGAAAATAAGGTCCGAGCGGCCTACAACTATGCCGAGTATATGCCGGAACGAAGAAAGATGATGCAAGCATGGGCCGACTATCTGGACGGCTTGCGGGAGGGCGGCAAGGTCACCCCCATAAAGGCAGCAGAAAAGCAGTGGTAATAATATTTGACTTACTACCTTTCAGAGGGATATTTGAACCATATTGGACATAGGGGAACCGTATGGGATGGACTATTGAATTTACTGGTAAAGCCAGAAAGCAAAAAGGGAAGCTCCCTGAACGCTTCAAGGATGCGTTGGATGCCTTGACCTTGGAGATTGAAGCAAATGGTCCAGTGGTTCCTGCGTGGCCGAACTATGGAAAGCTGAAAGGAAAGTCAGGCTACCACCACTGCCATTTGAACAAGGGGAAGCCTCGCTATGTGGCGGTGTGGAAGGTGGCGGGTAATGCCATTCAATTGGTGGAGGTAAGATATGTTGGAACTCACGAAAAGGCAGACTACAGGAAGATACGCTGAGATTTCTATCCGTGTCCCTATTAAGCAAGTTGGCAAAGTCATGGAGGCGACCAAAGGTTTTTTAAGCCTCGCAGGGCATGAGGTCCGAGAGGTCAACGAAGAAGGCGAGAATCTTTACTCCAGAGCCGAAGTTTTTCCCGACAGTCACCCCGGCAGAATATTACGGGGGATGCGTGTACGCGAAGATATGACACAGGCCGTGCTTGCCGAAAGAACAGGACTCAAGCCACACCATATTTCCGAAATGGAGAATGGCAAGCGGCCCATCGGTAAAGAGGTCGCAACTCGTTTAGCCGAAGCCCTGCACACGGACTACCGGATATTTTTGTAAGCAATCTTTCACGCCCTAGCCGTGGCCCGTACAGCCATTGATGAAAGCCCCGGTCTCCCTCCGGGGTTGGGCGTGGTCCTTTAAATGGGATAAACCGAGGGAGGGTCTACAGTGGATTTTCCTAAAAGAATTATTTCCGCAGAGAACTTGTTAAAACGGTGGGCTGGCATTGGTGATGAAGGGCTCATGGAGCTTGCCTTTCCAGCTGGGGATACTGATCCAATCCTCCTCCCATATTGGCACAAAACAACAACTATCAATGACGATGGCATTAAGAAACATCACCTTAAAAATGAAGACCTCCCCTATCCTTTAGACCCCTTTGCCAGTGGCGGTCCCGTATACGAATGGACTTCTAGGGCAGAGGAGAGCCTGGGAATTGTTTTTTCTCTGGATGAAGTAGAGGAACTGGAAAAAATCAGACCGGAATATAAGGGTAGAGCTGTGACAGGGCCGGACCTCACAGATGATTCTATGGAAGAGCCTAGCCGGTGAAGTTGCCTATATGCTCGCCAACGGTCAAGGCAAGACCAGAGCGAGCCGGAGCGGTGGGGGTCGCCCCCCTCTTCAATGGCGTATCCTCTTCCTCAGTACCGGGGAAGTGACTCTTTCCGACAAGATCAAGGAAGACAAATTCAGTAGGGCTATGGCCGGTCAAACTGTTCGCATGGTTGATATCCCCATTGATGCAGGGGCAGGTCTCGGCGCGTTCGAGAACCTTCATGACCTCCCCGATGGAGATAGCTTCGCCCGTAGGCTTAAAGAGGTCTCAGGTCGGTACTACGGCACTCCCTTGCGTAAAATGGTCAAGCGGATTGCCGAGGACCGAGAAGGCGTAGCCGAGCGCGTAAATGCAGGTATTAAACAATTCATTGCCGACAACTGCCCCACCGGGAGTGACGGACAGGTCCAGCGCGTAGCCGCTCGTTTTGGTCTGGCGGCTCTGGCGGGGAGTCTCGCCGCTCTATGGGGAATTGTTCCTTGGGACGTCCACGAAAGCCAGAAGGCAGCGGGAGCGTGTTTCTCCGCATGGTTGGGCGCAAGGGGCGGTATAGGTTCGGCAGAGGTTCAGGAGGGGCTGGACCAAGTCCGCACCTTCCTCCAGCAACATGGAGCTTCCCGCTTTCAAAATCTGGAAGCCGAAACGGAACAGCGCATTATTAATCGAGCAGGATATTGTCAGCGAGTCAACGGCGAGTTGCGTTATTGCATCCCCCCTGAAATCTTCAAGCGTGAGGTCTGCCCCGGACATGACGCCAAAGTCATTTTGAGGGAACTTGATCGGCTTGGATTGCTCTTCCGTGAGTCAGGAAGATTTACAAGAAATGTCCGTACAGCGGAAGGCCTTCAAAAGCTCTACGTTATTTCTTCTCGTGTATTGACAAAAACTACCGGGAACAGCGGGAACACCGGGAACACGCCCGAAATAACAGGAGAAAATCTGTTCCCAGTAGACCGGGAACACCGGGAACAACCGGGAACAAGAAATGGGAACCAAGAGCCTGTTCCCGGTTGTTCCCGGTACGAAAACGGCTACCGGGAACAGAAAAAAACTAATAATAACAGTTCTGTTCCCACTGTTCCCGCTGTTCCCGGTAAAAAAAACAAAAACGCAACTAGAGAAGCCGAGGCCGAAGAAGCCTACAAGCGTGGGAGGGTGACTATATGAGCGTGTTAAGTTGGTTCACTGACCTTGGACTGGAAGTTTCACTTGATGGAGAAGACGCACTCAAAATTGAGGGCTTGGAGAAGTTACGGCCCAACCATGTGAAGGTTGCCATAAATTACGCCAAGCAAAATAAACCGACTCTACTTGCCGAGCTTCGCTCCCAAGAGCATGGGGAACCCGACCCGCTGTCCGGGGCCATGTGCAAGCATTGCGTCCATCATTCTGTGTTATGCGTGTGCAACGGCCCTTGCACGGCAAAAGGCATGGTCCGTGACCCTGAGTGCTTTGCTTGCCATGCGTTTGTGGACAAGGAGCCGTGGAAAGAGAAAAGGCCAGCATACTATGGCAATGGGTATGAGGACTATTTGCAATGAAGATTGTCCGAGACAGCCGGGAGCAATCGCCCTTTCATTTTGATGGTGAACAGTACAAAGGTTCCGAGGTCCGAGAGGGGAACCTGACAACTGGTGACTACTCCCTTGTCGGATTGGAAAACCGTGTGGCCGTCGAGCGGAAATCCTTGCCTGACTTCATGGCGAGTATAAGCACGGGCCGAGAACGCTTTGAACGAGAGTTGGTCCGGGCAAGGGGCTTGGATGCCTTCATGGTGGTTATAGAGGCTCCATTCAGTGACGTGGTGGCCGGTAAGTATCGAAGCCATATGAAGCCCAAGGCCGCAACCCAGACAATCTATAGCTTCATGTCCCGATACCGAACAACCTTTCACTTTGCGCAGTCTAGATCGTGGGCCGAGTATGCGACCTTCCACTTCCTGAGACACTACGCCAGACAGGTGGAACGGGAATACAAGGCGGCGGTGGCGTGACTTTTCCCCAAAAATGAGAGGCTTTCCCGGCCAGAATCGGAGAGATACGCGCGCACGCGCGCACGCGCGCGTAGGCTGGTCGGAAAAAGGTTGTTAGTAAATGTTAGTATTCAAGGAAAGACGCCGTAGTGGCTGGAGACTAATAGGCGCAGAGTTCGGCTTGTCTTCAAAGAAGGCCCGTGAATGGTACGACAAAGGCGCACCTATCATCATGGTGGGGGAAGTACCTGTAGCCGAAGCGTGGGAGTTGTGGCGGTGGATACAGGAGGAGTACGGGTAAGGAGGGGGGCGGTCAAATGTCTGCGGCCTCTTATACCCTAGACCGGTTGGGCCCTCAAATTTTTATGACCGCGAAATTGGATAGGGGGGGGGTATGGCCCCAAAAGGTAGGAAGCCGACACCAGCGCAAATCAAGATTGTTAAAGGCAATCCGGGGAAAAGACCCCTCAAGAGCGGTTCTCTCAAAACACTGGCGAAACCTGACAAAAAGTGTTGAAAGGCCCGAAAACTTGACCGGTCCTCGGCGCAGTAATCACAGTTTGAACCCTAACTTTCCCTAACAACCTATCACCATACTAAAGAAGCTCCTACCCGATATAGAAATCAGGGTTCATAGACTTTTGCTACCCACCCCCTCGATGACCTCAAAGTTGCAAAATTTTCGGACGATGTGAGTAACTTTGTGAGTAACTTTTTTTGCCACGCGATTTCACAACCAAATCAGAATCCGGCAACGTCCGGGATTGTCCAGAAAGCCCCCGTAATCCGGGGGTTTTTCTTTTTCTGTTGTCCGGGAACTCCAGTCGACCATGACCAGTCATGTCGAAAACCGGATAGTTCAGCGCGGTAGCGAGTTGTTTGACGTCATTCATGATTTTCTCCTTGAGAAAACAGAAAAGACCCTATCCCCAAATGGGACAGGGGTTTTCCGCAGTCTCTGGTTTTTTACCTGCTAGTTTTATTCAATAAATAGGCCTTCCAGGTCACGATGTGTATGCAAGATGCGAACAATGCGAACCGCGTCCTCATCGACTTTATACAATACAAGGTAGGAACCGATGACGAGATACCGCATGCCGGGACGAATATCGTC
>PDWI01004565.1_pt1 | contig 21822 bp, 17 predicted proteins | sample 1430891 | NCBI WGS metagenome assembly PDWI01 (sample SAMN01162508, study PRJNA174530) | Oral metagenome, whole genome shotgun sequencing project. | biome: Marine environment; feature: Marine mammal; material: Swab sample of the gingival sulcus; isolation source: swab sample of gingival sulcus... | reverse complement strand
TACCCTATATCTGTATTTATAGGCTGACTTTCTCTTTTGTACGTTCATTGTCTCATCTCTTTTTAACATCCACTGGTATAGGGGTTCAGCTATTTTATCCAGTTCTTCAGAATCTTTTCCGGATATTCTAACATCTATATTTGGACCTGGGATATTGATTTCCAAGAGTTTTGCAGTAGCGTATCCACCTACAAACTCTGCGTCAAATTTCTTTTGCAATTCGTACATAAAGTCGTCTCTTTGGTGGAAGTTTTCAGATTCTGATAAGTCAAATTTTGCCAGAATTAAACCATTGCTTTCAGCCGGCATCATATAGTCTGCCATCATGTAGTACCTTGGGAGTCCGCCGCCTACAGAGTTGATTGTGTCAGTTATTTCGGGATAGGCGTGTAGCATCCTGTCCGCTTCTAAAACTAGCTCCTCTGTCTTTTCTATATCTCCTATTACTTCGTTGCTTATATTTACGTAAACCCAGTCTTTATCGACATACGGGAACATTTTTACCTCTATTTGCGTAATTCCGAGCCAAATTGTAGATCCAAGTATTATAGCTGTTATTCCTAGGCTTATAACGGGCTTACTTATGTTTATCCTCATCAGTTTGGTGTACGCCTTCTGTACGGATTTCAAGGGATCTATAGCCTTTGTTCTGGATTTTAGGAAGAGACTGCTTATCGACGGGGTCACAAACATCGCCACAAAGAATGATGCACTGAGTGAAACTATTACTACTAGTGGAAGGGATGATACGAATTCACCAGCGGATCCTGGCAACCCCATAAGTGGTGAAAATGCAGCTACTGTTGTGAGGGTTGATGTAAATATTGGAAGAGCTTGTTCCCTAGCGCCCCTAAATGCTGCTTCTTTCTTTGAGAGGCCTTCGTTTATATGCACCTGTATGGCATCTGATATTACTATTGCGTTGTCTACGAGCATTCCTAGGGCTATTATGAGGGCTGATATAGAAACCTGTTGTAGTTTTACACCGCTTTGGAACATATATATAAAGGTCATGGCTATAGACATAGGTATGGCTAGAGAAACCACGAGGGCATTTCTGATTCCCATTCCTATAAATATTATAATTATTACGAATATAATTCCTTCAAACAGGTTTAAGATAAAGGAATTAACCGATAGTTTTACGTCTTCTGGAAGGAACAAGACCTCGTCTATATCCAAGGTGTCTGGGTATATTGGTCTGAGCTTGTCTATTTCTTTTCTTACGTTTTCCCCTATGAGGACTACGTTTTTATCAGTTTCAAAGTAGGCAGTTATCAGGACGCTCGCCTTGCCGTCCTTGATGTAGTAGTTATCGCTCTCTACCTCTTTTATTGATATATTGGCTACATCCTTGAGCTTTACCATAGCGCCAGTTTCTGGGGATATACTTACTACCAGATCTTTGAAATCCTGTAGCTTTTCAAAGGATTCTGGGACATTTACGTTTATTTTTCCGTTGTCAGTTTGTATGGAACCCGCTGGAATAACCAAGTTTTGGGCTCTTAATAGCTTGTGTATATCTGATATTGACACTCCTATTGGATCCAGTTTTTCTTGTATTATTTCTATCTCTATGCGATTTTTTCTTATTCCGTTTATATCTACTCTTTTGATTCCGTCTAAAAGAGACATTCTATCCTTATAGTCCTCAGCAAAGTCAGCCAGCCTAGTGGAATCGTATTCGGTGCTGCTTAGGGATATTATTATCCCTGCGGTGTCTGTGAGGTCTGTATTTATTTCTGGAGATTGGACTGCTTCCGGAAAGTTTGGTTTAAGGTCATCTATTTCGGTCCTCAGCTTGTCCCATTGGACGTCGTAATCCACATTTGTCTTTAATAGGCAGAATATTATAGACGCGTTATCTTGGGAGTAAGATTCTATAAAATCAACCCCGTCTAGTTGGGCGAGTTTGTCTTCTATCTTTGAGGTTACTAGTTTTTCAACAGATTCAGCTGATGCGCCAGGGAATGGTGTTACTATAATGACTGCAGGGCTAGCTAAATCAGGGTTTTCCTGTCTTGGCATATAGTAATAGGAATAAAATCCGTATATCAATATGAATATAGAAAATAAAATGGTGACCTTCCGTTCGGATATGGCAGATTTTATGAGCTTATTCATCGTCACTGTCCCCTGATTTTTTGTCGTCATTTTTTTCTTTAGAATCTTCAGAATCTTCGTCGTTTACTATCTTTATCTTATATCCATCTGAAACAGAGGCATATCCAGCAACTATGAGTTCATCCCCGTCATCTAAGCCATTCACTAGTGCTTTATCACCTACAATCGATTGGATTTCTACGTTCTTTTTAAATGCCCTACCGTCTTTAACAACGTATACGTAGTCAAATCCATCGCTTAAAATGTAGTTTATATTTACCCAAATCCCCTTTGCGCTTCCGGTTATTATTCCGGTTTCTATCAGGTCTCCTATGTTAAATTTGTCTGGTTCGAGTACGGATAGTTCTGCTTCGTAGGTATTTGTATCTTGGTCGGGAACGGAATTTATGCTCGTAACCCTTGATTTTATCTTTATTCCATCTATTATCAAGAATGCAGGGTCACCTACACCTATTCGGTTTTTATCATCAGAACTCAAGGCTATTTTTACTTTTAATTCCTCTGTTCTAATAACTACTACAGGGTATCCAGGTGGAGCCAACTCGCCTTCTTTGTACATGACCTCAACCACATAACCGTTTATATCGCTGAATATGTCTGAGTCGCTCTGGAGGGTCTTGTTGTATCTGGTTTGTTCTGCTGCACTATAATATACTGACTGAGCTTGGGCAAGGCTTTTTTCAGCTAGGTCTAGCTTTAGTTTCAAGTCATCTACCTGTTGTTTAGAAACCGCTCCCGCATTAAATAAGGTCTCTGTATCTGCATATTGTTTTCTAAGGTAATTGACTTGGTCCAACGCTTTCTGGTAGTCTTGGTATGCAGCTGAGGCTTGAGAACTTGAAGAGCTTACTGCTATATCAGCCTTTTCTGCATTTAGGCTCGCTAAACTTTGACCTATTTCAACCTTGTCGCCTTTTTCTACGGAGATAGTCTGTATTGTTCCTCCTGAAACGAAGGATTTTTTTAATATATCTTCAGGTACAACTGTTCCTTTATATTGAATGACATTGTCCCTCTGTTCAGCTTTTAGAATCATAGTTTTCACGGGCTTTTCTTTTATGATTACTTCCTCTTGTGTATCCTGACAAGAAGTCATCAGCGAAAGTGCTATAATTATAAAGATTATTTTTGTAAGTCTTTTCATGATACCTCCGGATAGGCTCTGATATTAGAATTTATTGTCAGTTGAATTATACTATAATTTCAGACTGTCGACACCTAGAACTTAGGCGTTTTCGGCAGTCTGTATATAATTGACTTTGTTGGGTGCTCTGGCATTATACTGTAAATCAAGATTTAGGATTCAGGGTTAGGGGGGTTACATAAAGTGTCTTTTGTTTTACGTATATTACCTTTCCTGGTTTTGCTCCAGAGGGTTTTGATACGTTTTTGATTAAGGTGTAATCCACTGGCACGTTTTCTGAATTTTTAGCCTTTGAATACAGTGCGCATACCCCAGCTGCATATACTAAGTCTTCATCTGCCACCTCTTCCATTGTAGCTTCCATTACTACGTGAGCTGATGGGATTTCCTTTGTGTGAAACCATATATGGTTTTTGTGAGATTTTTTAAGGGTAAGCTCGTCGTTCTGTTCGTTGTTTCTTCCGACCTTTATTTTGAAACCACTCGGAGATATGTGTTCCCTAGGCGGTAATTTTTTTTGTTTTTTATTTCTGCTTTTTGAATTAGCTCTTAGTACCCCTACGGATTCTAGTTCTGCCCTTATGCTTTCTATTTCTTCAGAATTCTCAAGCCCTTCTAGCATGTTTAGTACGCTATCTAGGTGTTCTATTGAGTTTTTTGCATTTTCTATTTGTTCCCTTGCAACCACTAGAGTTCGTTTCATTTTTTGGTACTTTTTGTAGTGTTTTTGTGCGTTTTCATTTGGGCTTATGTTTGTCTGTAGTGGTATATCTATATATTCTCCTGTGTAGTAATTTAAGATATTTGCGGAAGACTCTCCGTATTTTATTGCGTGAATATTGGCTGTTATTAGCTCTCCGTAGAGTTTGTGTTTTTCAAGCTTTTCTGCCTTTTTAATATCGGATTTTAGGTTTTTTATCCTCTTTTCTTCCCTTTTTATAGCTTGATTTATTATGTCCTTTAAGCTCCTGGTCTTCTCGCTAAGTATATCTATCTTTCCCTTTGTTAAAAAGTACCTTTCTGCAATATGGCTATAGGTTTCGCTTGCTGTAATGCTCTTTAAATTCTTTAGTTGTGTGAGTTCTACAGAGCTTATATCTGATATTTCTCCATCTTCAAAATAAATATGGGGTTTCATTCCCTTAGATATTTCTTCTGCCATCTCCTTTATTGATGTGACCAGCAAGTCTTTGCACCTACACCTGTCGGCATTTTCTATCACCGTATATCCTTCGATTCCAGCTTTAAACAGTAGGCTCTTTGCTACCTGTGGGCTGAATCCCGCTAAGTTTTTATATAACAGCTGTTCTTTGGAATCTGATTCTATAAGTTCTTCGGCTAGTTCGCTTATCTCTTCATCTGTCATCTTGCAGATGTCTTTTTTTGCCTTAAAAGGAGGTTCATAGGTATACCCAGGTCCCATAGCCCTAGAACTAGTAAGTGGGTTTACATGCTTTAACGAATCCATTACCGACCCATTTTCTTCCACTAATATGGCGTTTGAATGCCTGCCCATTATCTCCACAATAAAGCTCTTTTGGTGGGTAAACTTCATCTCATCCTTGGAATCAAAGACAAATTCTATTATCCTATCTCCATTTATTTGCCTTATGTCCTTTAGTATGGCGTTTTTAAGGTGTTTTCTAAGTAACATAGAGAACATAGGAGCCTGTTTGGGATTTTCCAGCTTGTCACGTGTCAGGAGTATTCTAGGAGCGTGCCCTGATATCTCAACGTATAGTCTGAGGTCCTTTAAACCCGAAAAACCAAAACTTAGGCTTTCATCTGAATGTTGGAATATCTTGTCTAATCGTTTATTTAATAAGTGTTTTTTAAATTCGCTTGTTAGAGCGCTAAAAAAGAGTCCATCGTAAGCCATTATTTTATTTACTCCACCTCAATCTAACTAATGTAATTTTAAATGATCTGCTGCGTTATTTTAACATATATTTGTAGATTATTCCGCATTTTGCGTTATTTGATTAGCTCGAAGGATAAAGTTTTTTTAAGTTGTCTTTTCTTTTAGGTTTTGAACGTGGGTCATAGTGTTTTGTAGAGTTTGGTGCACTATATTTATTCCTTTAATCGTTTCATCTATAATTTGAGCGCTATTTTCAGTACTTGCGAATAGCTCTTCGCTAAAAGCTGAAAATCGCTCAACGCTTTTACTCAAATCGGTGTTTCCTTTTTGAATATCATTCATTAGAACGCCTTGTTCTTTGATATTTTCGCTAAAGTTTTCTATGTTGTTCATTATGTTTTCAAAGTTATTGCTGGTTTCTTCTATAAGCTTATATTGTGTTGAGTTTGCTTTGTTAAGTTCTATAACTGTTGAATTTGCTTTGCTTGTTTCTGAATGGAGTTCGTCTAATAGTATCTGTATTTCCGCCGTAGCTTCAGTTGTGTTTGTAGCCAATTGTTGAATTTCTCCAGCTACTACAGCAAATCCCTTACCTGCCTCTCCCGCTCTAGCCGCTTCTATGCTAGCGTTTAGAGATAAGAGTCTGGTTTGATCCGCTATGCTGTTTATAAGATCTATTATTTTGTAAACGTCGTTCATCCTATTAATCAAGATTTCGACTGAATTATTTACAATTTTGCTGGATTCATTTGTAGAATCTGCACTTTGGTTTAGTTCATTCATTATTTTAATTCCATTGTTTGCGGCTTCCCTAGTATCCTTAAAACCTTCTGCAACTTTGTTTGTCAACTGGAAAGAAGTATCCAATTTTTTTGATACATTCTGAGTCATCAAAAGCTGATTTTGAGCCATCTCTGAACTTTCTTTTGCTCCATTTAAAATATCTTCAGTGCTCAATTTAACGGAGTTTGAATTATCGCTAAGCTGGTTTGACTGAAAGCTTAGCTTATCTATGTTCTCTATCATTAAGTCGCTGATATTTATAATTTCTGTAAGCAGGTTTTCGGACTTTGATTTTTCGCTATTTACGTTTCTTATTTGATGTGCGTTTATCTTTTTCAAAGTACTTGCAGATATGTATGAAAAGGCGTTTATGAGAATAACTGCAGCAATTTGTGTTTTATAAATTGCTATGTCTTCATGGGTGTTCATACCTAAGTAAGAATATGAATAGAACACATCTGTTGCGACCATAAATGTGGATATTATACCTACTCTCACAAATAATTTTGGATTCATAAATAGGGTTGCTAGAGAAATTATTGGGAAGATGTACACAAAGGTTGTGGGGGTAGTTGAGGTTAGCATCAAGTAAAAATAAACTATTCCAAAACTTATGGATAAGAGAATAGCTACAGCTGTCGTTTCAAAATCTTTTTTATATATTAGAAACGCTATTATCCAACCTGTCCAGAATCCTGCAATGGTAATTATAAGTTGTGTTAAAGTTTTTGCTCCGCTTGTGTATTCCGATATATAGGCTGCTGTCAATGTTCCTATTATGATTGCCCAACAAATTAAAACGGTTTTGTTAACTTCTTTTTTTGCTGAAAACAAATTGTTTAATTCGTTATTATTTTTCATTTTGTGTCTCCTTAGTGTATTGTGTTTTTCTTCGATAATGGTCCAAAAACAAGAATCCAAAAAAAGTATCGGTAAAAAAACAAATGATTTTAAGTCTTTAAAGCGAGATATACTTGGCGATTCACTTTGCTGCGCAAAGCTTTAATATGCAATTTTTATGTTTTCAAAGCCTGTTTTATTTTTGGGATTAAAGCTAGATTATTGATTTTTGATAGCGTTTATATTAAACTATTAGAGCACACTATTCACATAGAGTGCTCGAGGCTCAGGGGAGGTGTAAAAATGAGTGTGAGAAAACATATAACTTTAGCAGATAATGAATATCAAGTTATTTATGACTTTGCTCTTAAAAATGGATTTACTTTTTCAGAGCTTTTAAGACGGTCAGCCTTAGATTTTATAAAAAAGAGTGAAGATATAGATTTGTTGGATTATATGAACGCTAACTTAAAGGCTATATCCCCAGAAGAAAGAAAAGAGTTAGACGCTTTAGATATAGATTTCAACGATTTGAACGGGGTTGAGTTGAGGGTTGAAGATGTATTATAGGGTTGTCTATCATAAAAGAGCAGAGAAATTTATTAAGGCTAATAAAGTTATAGGATTAAAGTTTATGCAAGCTTTTGATGAAATAGCCTTAGATTCTAAAAATATGCATAAATATGATATTGTAACGTATCATACCAAGGGCTTTAATGACAGTTTCAGGATTAGGATTGGTAAGTATAGAGCGATATTTAGGGTTATAAAAAATGATTTGATTGTGTTTGTTTTTGATATAGGTAGTCGTGGTGATATTTATAAATAACATCCTCTGTACTTGCTTATCTTGCATTTCTTTTTTTGACAAATCCTCATTATGTGATAGAATTAAAACACATCATAGGCGGCACAGAAGTGGTCGTGTTTTTTGTTTGCCTATCTCTAAGGTTTTATAGACGCTTATTGAAATTAAGGGGAATTTATTTTGAAGAGCATGACAGGTTATGGAATGGGAGTTGGCGGTACGCCTGAGTTCAAGGTTACTTGTGAAATAAAGGGCGTAAACGGCAGGTATTTTGATGCAAAGTTTCACATTCCTACAAGGCATATGAGGGTAGAGTCTGCACTTAGAAAGATAAGTAAAAAAGAGGTTTCCAGAGGTAGGATTGATGCATATTTTAGGTACGAGGTTCTAGACTCTGATAGGATTGATGAACACTTAAAAGAAAAGATCAATTTTATGCTTGAGGATATGAAGCAGATAGCTGAATCTGAAGGTGCTGATCTGCAAGTAGGTGCAGGCGACATCCTGTCTATCATGAAGTATGTCAGCGAAAGCGGGGCTTCTGACGAAGAACAGTGGGAACTAATAGAATCTGCATACGTTGAAGCTACACAAAACGCCCTTAAAGCCTTTTCAAATATGCGTCAGAAAGAGGGATTTTCAATAGCCTCTGAGCTTGAAGAAATACTCAAAAAGGCGGTTGAATCTATGAGGGTTATAGAGGAGAGGGCGCCAGAGATAAGCTCTCTTTACAAAGACAAACTTTATGATAGGGTAAAAAAATTATTGGATGGTCACAAGGTTGATGAAATCGTACTCCTTAATGAAGTATCCGTTATGGCGGATAAGACAGATGTAAGGGAAGAGATATTCAGGTTTTTTGAGCACGCTGAAAGGTTTGAATCCCTACTAAATTCAAGTACTGTTGGGAAAAAACTGGATTTTTTGATACAAGAGATGAATAGAGAAGTTAATACCATAGGTTCAAAGACCCAAGATGTAGATATATCTAATACAGTAATAGATATAAAGGGATATGTAGAACAGCTTAGAGAACAAATTCAAAATGTAGAATAGGTACTGAGAGGTGAAATAACATTGGGCAAGCAAAATCGTGGACATCTAATAATTGTATCTGGACCTTCAGGAGTTGGGAAGGGAAGTATCTGCGACAAGTTAATTGAAGATCGTGTTGACATAAAAATATCGGTTTCTGTAACTACTAGAGAACCTAGGCCAGGTGAAATTGATGGAATAGATTACTACTATGTTTCTGAAGATGAATTTAAAAAAATGATAGAAGACGGTCAGCTTATAGAGTATTCTTACCACTTTGGCAACTATTACGGAACGCCTAAGGATAAGGTCGATCTCATGCTTGAGAGGGGCGAGAACGTGATACTCGAAATAGATGTAAACGGAGGAGCTCAAGTTGGTCAAAAGTATCCGAACACCGTATGCGTTTTCATCTTGCCTCCCAACTTGGATGAATTGAAAAAGAGGATAAAGGGCAGGGGGACAGAGGACGAAGACCACATAAATATGAGGTTACGGCGTTTGGTAAAAGAACTTGAATACATGCAGAAATACCATTATGCAATAGTAAACGGGTCTTTAGATCAAGCTGTTAAGGATTTAGAGTTGATAATAGACTCTTTAAAGTTAAAGGTAAGTGAAAATCTAGATGCGATTGAACTTATGAAGTCTGAATTTGAAGCGATGATGCAGAAGTCATAGTTTAAATATGTGTTCTTTATATAATTTTTATTAGAAAGGGAGAAAAAATGACAAAACCATCTATTGATGAAATGCTTGAAATCACAGATAGCAGGTATACTCTTATAACTGCAGTATCTAAGAGGGCGCGCGCAATAGTAAGGCTTGAAAAGAAGACTGATGAAGAAGTTGTAGATGAGATGGCACGTGATGACGAGGACCAAGAAAAACCTGTTATAAGAGCTATAAAAGACATCTACCAAGGCAAATACGAGATAGTTATAAACGATTAATTTGATTGATAAAGTCGTTTGTGAAAGTCTATTGTGTACGCTAATCTTATAGTAGATAATGGCGCTGGCCAGCCAGACAGGCTGTTTACCTATTTAATTGAAGGTGCGGAATTTGATGGGGTAAAACCTGGAAATAGGTTGGTTGTTCCATTTGGTAGGGGTTCTAAACCCAAGGATGCAATTGTCTGGAGTCTTAGCGATGAAAAACCTGACTTTAAGTGCAAGAAGGCGATAGCTATTCTCTCAGAAGAGTATTCCTTTACTAGGACCCAGTTGTTCTTGATGGCATTTTTGAGGTCTAATTATGCCTCAACTTATAGGAGCGCTTATAGGACGATTATGCCCATAGGACAAGAACTTATTGTAAAAAAAACATACACCGTCTCTAAAGACGGTTTTTTGCAGTTTAAATATGGATCAAAATTATCTGAAAGACAGGTTCTAAAATTAATCAAAAAATCGGAAGTTAAAGACCTCATAAAAGACGGAACCCTAATCTGTGAGGAATCTTACAGCATAAAACACCTTCGAAAAAAGACCCTCTTTGTGAGTTCTAAATTTGAGGATTTATCTGAAGTTTTAGATAATCTGAACCCTCGTGCTAAAAAATTACAAAGAATACTGAGGTATGTGGATTCACATGGTAGAGTTGAATATTCTAAGCTGAGGAGTGCTTGTTCTGCCCAAAGAGCTGATGTGAATAAGCTCGTTGAATCTGGGTTCTTAGAGTATTCTGAAGTAGATAAACCCATGAATATCAAAAAGTATTATAATGACGAGCCTGGCTCAAGACCAAGTGAGATAGAACTCAGCCAAGACCAAAAAAAGTCCCTTTCAATATTTGATAATGCTTTAAAAAATGGGGTTTTTAGAGGGGTAGTAAACGGGGTAACAGGTAGCGGGAAAACCAGGCTATACATAGAGATGGCGAGGAGAATTTTATCTCAGGGAAGACAGGTTTTGATACTCGTTCCAGAGATAGCTCTTACAGCACAGCTAATATCGAGGATAGGTTCTGCATTAGAAGAGGATGTAGCTGTATTACATACCCATGTTTCTATATCAGATAAGGTATCTGCATATTTTGACATTAAAAAGGGTAAGACAAACATAGTTATAGGAGCTAGGTCTGCTTTATTTGCTCCATTTAATGATCTGGGATTGATTGTTATAGATGAATCACACGAAAAAACCTACAAATCTGAACAGATACCCAGGTATTCTGCCGTGAGGCTTGCAATGGACCTTAGCGAAAAAATGGATATTCACATAGCCTTGGGTTCTGCCACAACTACTGTTGAGACCTTTGCTTTGGCAAAGTCTAGGGGATACTTGCATTTGCCCTTAAAATCTAGAATAGGAGGAGTTTCCCTACCTAGCATAAGTATAATAGATATGGCTAGTACTGAAAGGGCTGGGGGCAGGATAAGTACAATTTTGTACGAAAAGCTATCCGAGGCCTTTCAGAATGGAGAGCAGGCAATAATACTTCACAATAGACGTGGTCATTCAGCATATAGGCTTTGCCCTGAGTGTAAGCACATAGAAAAATGCGTAAACTGCGATGTGTCTATGTCTGTTTCTAACAAGGGTGGAGATTTGTACTGTAGGTACTGCGATTACAAAATAAGGTCCTATACCTCTTGTTCTCAGTGTGGAAATCCCGTTGAGGATAGGATGCCAGCTGTTAAATCTGTAAAAGAGGACTTAGAAGACCTCTTTCCAGATAAAAAATTCGTTGCCATAGATAGCGATACTACTAGGGCTGGCGGCGAGTATTTGGATATTTTATCCGACTTTGAATCAGGTGATATAGACGCTATAGTTGGAACTCAGGTCATAGCTAAGGGGCTTGATTTTGAAAGGGTTGGGATAGCTGCTGTTATAGATGCTGATTCTATATTTCACGCTCCAGACTACACCGCTTCAGAGAGGGCGTTCGCCCTCATGTACCAATTGGCGGGTAGAGCTGGTAGGCGAAAAACCCAGGGAAGGGTATATATACAGGCTATAGATACTGAACACAGGGTTTTAAAATACCTTACAGAAAACGATTATATAGGTTTTCTAAGGTTGGAAAATAATCTTAGAAAGGCTGCGTCGTTTCCTCCGTATTCGTCATTTGTATCTGTAAGATTTGTTTCTGAAACGGATATACTTGCAAAGAATCAGGCTGAAATAGCTGGTGATTTGATTCGAAACTATGCGGTTTCTAGGAATTTAAGGTTGAAGGTTTTTAAGGCAACTGAGCAATATTATCTCAGGATAAAGAACAAGTATAACTATTACGTACTGATAAAAAATGAGGGCGAAAATTCGCAAAAACTAGTGAAGTTGTTGTATAATGTGTTTGTAGCAAATAAATACGGTATTTTGAGGAAGGACGTAAGCGTTTCGCTCGATTTTGAACCCTCCTCATTTTAATAATTAACTAAGTTATAAAATTGAAAGGAAGATACTTATGGCATTAAGAACTATAAGGGTTGATGGGGATGAAATTTTAAGAAAGGTTTCTAAACCTATAAAAAAGATAACACCAAGAACAAAAGATCTTATAGAAGATATGAAGGAAACAATGGTTGGAGCAGATGGAGTAGGTTTGGCAGCTGTTCAGGTTGGGGTATTAAAACGTCTCTTCATAGTTGATATAGGCTCAGATGAGGGAACTACGGTTTTTATAAACCCTGAAATCATTGAAAAAGATGGGGAACAGATTGGAATTGAGGGCTGTTTGAGCATTCCCAACGCTAATGGAATAGTTAAGCGAGCCAACACCGTAAAGGTAAAATACCTAGATGAAGAGTGGAATGAAAAGGAATTAGAAGCTGAGGGTTTCTTTGCCAGGGCTATACAACATGAATACGACCACCTAAATGGAGTGCTATACACCGATATAGCTGATGTAATGAATCCTTCTCAAGAGGATTATCCAGAGTACTTTGAAGGTGCTAGGAGGGTTCAAGAGCAAATTGAAGGTGAATAGATGAAGATAGCGTTTTTTGGTGCTCCTGATTTTGCTGCTCTTATACTAGAAGATCTTATCAAAAGCCATGATGTTGTCGTAGTGGTAACTGCTGAAGACCTTCCAAGGGGAAGGGGGAAAAAGGTGAGACCCACTCCTGTAAAGAAGGTTGCAGTTGATAACAATATATTGGTTTTACAGCCTAAATCCTTAAAGGGTGGAGAATTTAAAAAAGCGTTTTCTGAACTATCTCTAGATATCGCCATAGTAGTCGCATACGGGAAGATAATCCCTCAGTCTGTGCTCGATATACCTCCCCTTGGTTTTGTTAACGTTCACGCCTCTTTACTTCCAAGGTGGCGTGGGGCTGCTCCTATACATAGGGCTATTTTATCTGGTGATCTTGAAAGTGGAGTTTCCATAATGAAGATGGATGCGGGGCTTGACACAGGACCCGTTTATTCCATGGCAAAGGCTGAAATATCTATTGAAGATACCACTGGAACCCTTCACGATAAACTTGCAGACCTAGGTTCAGATGAACTCTTAAAGGTTTTGGATTCTATATCAAATGGAGAAGTCAAAGCTATACCTCAACCTCTGGATGGTGTTACCTATGCTCGTAAGATACATAAAAATATGGCTAGGATAGATTGGGGACTTTCTTGTAAGGAAATATCTTTGCTCGTCAGGGGCTTAAACCCCTATCCCTGTGCCAAGACTGAGTATATGGGAGATATGTGGAAGATATATAAGGTCGATTTTAAAAAAGAAAGTCATTCTAAAGAACTAGGGGAGATAGTTTCAACCCAGGATGGCATTATAAGCGTAGCTTGTTCCGACGGTTTTGTTTTAATTAAAGAATTACAGAGGAGTGGTTCTAAGAAGATGAAAACATCTGAGTTTTTGAGGGGGAAAAACGTTGAGGTGGGGGCTAAACTGTGTTAGAAAAAACCCTTGATTTTTCAATTAATCTCATAAACAGGGTCATGTACGAAGGTGCTTATTCTTCTGTAATATCATATTCTCTTGAAAGAGATAAGACCTTAAATAAGGCTCAGAAGAGTTATGTTTCTGCGCTTTCGTTTGGTGTTATTGAAAACTGGATACTCCTAAATCACTATATAGATTTGTTGGCGAAAAAGAGGATAAAAAAGAATATTAGAACCCTTCTTTTATGTGCGCTTTACGAAATAGAATTTATGGAAGAGAACCTAGAACATTTAAGTGTAAATGCCTATGTTTCGTATGTGAAGAAAAATACCCCTTACGCATCTGGCTTTGTAAACGCTATACTCAGGTCACACTTGAGGTCGAGACCTGTTTTGGATACTCCTAGGTCCTTAAAGGATTTTGCCCTACTTTATTCCCATCCATTAGAATTAGCTAGGCTTTGGGCTGATGCTTATGGATTGGAATCTGCAATAAAAATAATGGCTGAAAACCAGAAGAAACCACCAATCTCACTTAGGGTTAATTCTAAGTATTTTAATCGTTCTGATTTAAAGTTTGCTTTGGAATCAGAAGGGGTTAGGTCCATTGAAAGCCCTTATTCAAAAAGTGCCCTGATCGTTGAATCCCTTGGGAAAAATAGTATAGATTCCCTAGACGCCTTTAAAAAGGGGATGTTCTATATACAAGATATATCTTCTATCGTGCTTATAGATGCTCTGAACCTTAGGGGAGATGAAAGGGTTTTAGATCTTTGTAGTTCTCCTGGTGGAAAGGGGCTTGGCGTTGCTGAGAGGCTTAGTTCTGGAAGGGTTATGCTATGCGATGTATCTCAGTCAAAGGTAGGCTTAATAAATGATAATGCTAAGAGGCTTCGTCTTGGTAGAGAGTTTGGGAGTGATGTAATTGAAAATATTGTAATAAATGATGCATCTTTGTATAACGATGAATTCGAATCAGGTTTTGATGTAGTTTTAGCTGATGTTCCTTGCTCTGGATTGGGGCTTATAAGAAAAAAACCTGAAATAAAATACACAAAAAAGATAAAAAAGCTGAAAAGTATGTTAGAATTACAAGAGGCTATCTTGCGCCAAGCGTCGAGGTATGTCAAGCCTGGTGGTGTTTTAGTGTATTCGACTTGCACTATGAACCCACAAGAGAACGATGAAAGAATAGACTGCTTTTTAGAAAAGAATTCAAGTTACACAAATGAAGAGTTTTCGTTAGGCGAAATACACGGAAATCCAAATATGAGTTTTTTGACATCAAATGGATATTCTGATGGATTTTATATATCCATGCTTAGGAGGACTTAGGCTTTATGGACTACGCATATATTTCTGATAAGGGTTTAGCTCGTGAAAACAACGAAGATTATATTCTTATAAATGATAAACTTACCGTGTTTTTACTTGCAGACGGAATGGGAGGGCATTCTGCTGGAGAAATAGCTTCAGAGAAGGCCTGCCGTTTTTTGATGGAGTATATTTCTTCTAGATCTGACAGGTTGAAAGAAGATCCAAGAGAACTTTTAAAAGAATCTCTTGAAGTAGCTAACAAGCATGTTCTTTTCTTGGCTAACGAAGAACCTGAATACAATGGTATGGGAACTACTATGGTGGTTTTATATCTTGAAGGTAGGAGGTATATAATAGCCGGAGTTGGAGATTCTAGGGCATATAAGTATTCTTCTGGAGAGCTGTTAAAGCTTACAAAGGATCACAGCTTGGTTCAGGAAATGGTTGATGATGGAATTATAAGTTCCGAGGAAGCTAAGACCCATAAGCTTAGGAACGTTATAACTCAGTCCCTAGGTATGCAGCTAGAAGTAGAGCCTTGTTTTGCGGAGGGAGAGCTAAAAGATGAAGAGGTAATTCTTTTGAGTACAGATGGACTTCACGATTATGTGGATATGGAATTTGTAAGGAAGACCATAGAGGCAAATGATATATCGGAAGTAGCTAATAAATTGATTCAAATAGCCAATGAAAAAGGTGGTAATGATAACTGTAGCGTAGTGCTAGTTAAGGTTTAACCTGTTAGGGTTGAGCAAGTTTTTATAATATTAAGAGGGATGTTATGGATAGAACTATTAACAATAGGTATGAACTGTTAGAAATTATAGGTGAGGGCGGTATGAACACCGTCTATAAGGCAGAAGATAAAGAAACCGGTAATCTGGTTGCGATAAAAATTTTGAAAAGTGAATTCAATGATGACGAGGACGTGATCAAACGATTTCATATGGAATCTGAAGCCATACAAAATTTAGACCATGAAAACGTAGTGAAGGTCTTAGATGTCGGCGTAGATGGAGATGATCACTTCTTGGTTATGGAACTACTAAAGCTCCAAACTTTAAAAGATGTTATAACAGAGAATACCGTATACTTTAATAATGAAGACATAATCAATATGTCATTACAAATCCTGAGCGGTATAAAGATAGCTCATGAAAAAAACATTGTTCATAGGGATATAAAACCACAGAACATTCTGATTGATGATGATGGAAATCTAAAAGTTTCTGACTTCGGTATAGCTAGAGTTGCGAGCAGCAATACTATGAAAAACACCAAGGATGCAATTGGATCAGTCCACTACGCATCTCCTGAGCAAGCCAGGGGCAGTGTTGTAGACAAACGCTCTGACATATACTCCTTTGGTATACTGTTATATGAACTAGCTACAGGAAGGCTTCCCTTTGAAGGAGATACAGTTGTATCTATTGCCTTAAAGCATACACGTGGTGATGTTGTGGACCCATGTTATCTAAATTTAAATCTAAACCCTTCGATAGAAGCCATAATCAAAAGGTGTATACAAAAAGAACCCTCTCAGAGATTTCAGACTGTAGATGAAATTATAGATCTTTTTAAGATTTTAGAAGAAAATCCAAATGAAGAACTTGGCCCAGAACACAAGGAGCTACTCATAGTTCCACTGGATACAATAAATATGAGCTCGGTTTCCCCCTTCCTAGATGGAGAGAAGGAAACAAAAAACAATGTGGAAGTTACAGAAGTAAAACAAAAATTAAATATACTTCCTATGGTTATAACCGTTGTTTCTGCAGTTGCAATAGCTGCTATGATACTTTTTTTAACTTTTTGGAAGCCTTTCAGGGATACAGAATCTGCAAAACCTTTTGAACTTCCCAATGTAGTTGGTCAGAACTTCACTGAGGCAAGTGAACTTTTAGTAAATAAGAAGTTAAATGTAGAAAAGACCGATGCTGTAAATGACGACAAAATACCCAAAAATGCGATTATATCTCAGATTCCAGCAGCAGGTGCAAAGGTAAAGGCTGGTCAAACTGTAAAGGTTGTAGTTAGCTTGGGTAAGTTTGAAATATTGGCTCCTAAGTTAATTGGTGAAACGTTGGAGAGGGCTAGGGTAGCTGCTCACAATGAGGGATTGGAGATAAAGGTAGAGAAGGAATTTAGTAAAAAGCCTCAGGGAATAGTCATAAAACAAGAACCTAAGGATGGAGAGCCAGTAAAAGATGGACTAGTGGTTGTAACTATAAGTTTAGGCGAAGAATCTGGAACTCAGATAATGCCTAATCTTTACGAAAAATCTAGAGATCACGCAGTTAATACATTAAGTGAACTTAAACTAATAGTAGGAGTAATAGAACCAGAATATCACGAAACAATAGGAGAAGGGTTTATAACTTGGCAGAGTGTAGCTTCAGGAGCTGAGGTCTCAGAGGGAACGATGATAAATATGAAGATATCCCTCGGACCTGATCCAGAAAAAAATAAAGAAGATGACGGTATGGCTACAGTAGATGAAAACCCAGAGGCTGAAAACAATTCTGGAGAGAATGAGGGAGAAAACGAGGGCGAAGGTTCTGGTAATAACGAAGGTGAGAACGAAGGTGAAGGTTCTGGTGATAACCAAGGTGAAAACGAAGGTGAAGGTTCTGGTGAAAATGAGGGAGAGGAAAACACAAATACAACTTCCTATTACATACCATTAAAACAGGAAAAAGAAGAATACGCTGTAAAGGTTATAAAAGAAGTAGATGGAGTTCAAGAAGTTCTATATAACCAGGTTCATGATAGCTCTGAGGGAGTTGTAAAGATAGATGTTGTAGGTAGCGGATCTATGAGATTGATGTTCTACATAGATGACGAGCTCTTTGATATTAAGGATGTGAACCTATAATGCTAGGTCTTATCACAAAGTTGATACCTAGGATGTATTATGTTGATGTAAACGGTAAGACCTTTAAGTGTTCAACCAAGGGCAAGCTCAGGAACATTGATGTAAGACCCCTTGTTGGAGATTTTGTGGAGATAGAACCAGATCCATTAAATGAAGAATTTGCAATTATAAAATCAGTTTTAAATAGAAAAAACGAGCTAAAGCGGCCAACCATAGCTAATGTGGCTTGTGCTGTACTCGTTTTAGCCGTAATGGAGCCTAAGCCAAATTTTGAACTTTTGGATAGGCTCTTAATACAATGTGAACGTAGGAATATAGCCCCCTTAATTTGTATAAACAAGATAGACTTAGATGCCCATGGCGAGCTTAAACGGAAAATTGAAGAGCGGTTTTCCTATGTGAATTATGATGTAGTCTATGTAAGCTCTTTTGATTGGCAATCCATAGAAAGCTTGAGAAATTCTTTAAAGAATGGTGTAAATGTATTTGCTGGTCCTTCTGGTGTTGGAAAATCTACACTTATAAATCACCTAAATCCCTCTGCTCAAATGGAAACAGGTAATATAAGTGAGAAGTTAAAGAGGGGTAAACACACTACTAGACACAGTGAGCTTCTAAACCTGGGAAAAGACATATACCTATGTGATACACCTGGATTTAGCGGTTATGAGTCGGATTATCTTAAGCCACAAGAAATACAGGAATTTATGCCGGACATCAAAAGAAATGCTTATGATTGTAGGTTTTCAGACTGTATGCATATTGCTGAGCCAGACTGTGCTGTACGGATTGAACTTGAAAACGCTCGAATTTCGAGGTCAAGGTATCAGTCATATGTCAACTTTGTGAATGAGGCTAAGACGAGAGAGAATAATAGGAGATAATAATATGAAATTAATAGCGCCATCACTTCTTTCAGCGGATTTTTCGAAACTTTCAGATGAGATCTTATGCATAGAAGAAGCGGGAGCTGATTGGTTGCATTTAGATATAATGGATGGGCACTTTGTTCCCAATATAACCTTTGGACCTGGGCTTATATCCAATATAAAAAATGTAAGCAAACTGTTTTTTGATACGCATTTGATGATAGAAGATCCTTCAAAATACGCTGAAGATTTTGTTAAGGCTGGTTCAGACATGATAACTGTTCATTATGAGGCAGATAGACACCTTCACCGTACAATAACTAAGATAAAGGCTTTGGGGGTTAAAGTAGGGGTTGCTCTAAATCCTGCCACGCCAGTAAGCGTATTGGCTGATGTGATACCCTACCTAGATATGGTACTTATAATGTCTGTTAATCCTGGATTTGGTGGACAAAAATTTATAGATAGGTCCTATGATAAGATAAGGACTTTAAAAAAAATGATATTAGTTGATAACCCAGACTGTCTAATAGAGGTAGATGGCGGGGTGAATCTCGAAAACGCCCATGCCTTAGTGGAAGCCGGCGCAGATGTATTGGTTGCCGGTTCAGCTATATTTGGTGTTGAAGACAGGTTAAAGAGAATTAAAGATTTTAGGAGTGCTATAAATGCCTAGGTTTTTACTGTCTTGCAATGGTGATTATTTTAATTCAGATGATTATGACTCCATAGTTAAATCCTGTGATTATTTTATGGCTGTAGATGGGGGGATAAGACATCTTGTAAACTTGGGTATAAAACCCGACCTTTGGGTTGGAGATATGGATTCTTCCGTTGACTATGATATTCCGAATATATCTGTAAATACAGAAAACTTAAGGGAAAGGAAGGACTACTCTGACGCTGAATACGCTGTAAATAGAGCTATTGAGCTTGGTGCAGATAGCATAGTTATGATAGGCGGAATCGGAAGTAGGATTGATCATTCTATGTTCAACGTAAACATTTTATTAAAGCATGGAAGCTTAGGGATGGATTTTGTTATACTTGACGGAAGACAGGAAATAAGGTATTTAAAAAAAGAAAATCTAATACTAGGGAAAAAGGGGAAAACCCTTTCTATTGTTCCCTACAGTGAAATAAATGGTTTAAGTATGAATGGCTTTTCCTACCCCTTAAAAGACTACAATGTTAAACTGTTTGAAGGACTTACCCTTTCAAATGAGGTAACTGATGATAGAGCTACCATAAGAAAACAGTGGGGGTGTGGGGTTATTGTAATAAGTGATGGACACTAAACTTCAGACGTCGATAAATGGCGAATTTCGTCGGAAGTACGCAAAGTTCTGACTTTTTATTGTAAGTTGGTACGAGTAAATGAACTACCCTAAATTACGCAGCTAATTTAAGAATTCTATGAAGTTATCAAGGAAAATGTTGAGAGAATGTAGTAACTACTTGACCGAAACGTTTATCTGCAGATAACAAAATAGAAACTTAAAGGAGCAAGTAATTTGCTAGTTTCTGGAAACTATAATCCATTTATTATAGCCTTAGTGGGATAATATAGTTTTAATCAAAATTTTATGCTGTATCTTCCATTTGGCTGGATTTAAATACGTTAATAGGGTTATTTTGTAAAAACCCTATTAAATTTTATAGTGTAATATAAATATAATATTCTTTTTTGTATTATTTTTCTCTTTTAAAGTCAATGTTTATACTATGGTCCTATATGTTTTTTAGAAATGAAATTAAAGTTGGGTCTACTAAAATGTAGACTTTTGTGCAATAATTAATCCAAAGGAAAAAAATGAAAAGATTGCAAAAAAAGTCACTTTTTGGATTATTTTATGACGGTTGGCAAACTTAGGGAAATCTAAGGACGCAAAGCTACGATTCTAAACCTTACTATTGAGTAAGATATGAAAGTCGGGTTGCACTTCATTTATTGAAAGGCAACCTTTTTATTTTTTCTTTAATTGAATTTTTTAGTAAACCTAGGAGGTTAAAGATGAAAAATATTTTAAAGAAAGGGATATCTTTGTTAGCGGTTTTAGCATTGATAATCTCAATGTTCCCGGCTAGCTTTGCTCACGCAGCAGTTAATCCGGATTCTACTAATTCGATCGATGACCCAGAATATCCGAGGAATATAATCGTCAAGTATGTAGAAGTTGATAAAGAAAGCATACGAGATATGAAGGGTGGAGCGTTTAATAATAATCAAAATTTGGATATAAAGGTGGCGGACTTACTAAGAACTGGTCCAGCACAATTTATATACACTAGCGATACAACCCAAATTACAGAAACTAATAAAGATAATTTTTTTAATGGAGAAGGAAATTATGTAATATCTGCTCCTGATACATATACTGCAGGCGACGGTTCAGTATACAAATATGTAAGACTTGAAGAAATACATTATAATGGTCTTCACATGTATCATAGTGAGTACACAGATGATGTAGTTCCAACTGGATTGGGGCTTTCACCTCAAGCAATAAGAATCGATAAACTTTACCATGGTCGTACCGGCAACAACAATGAAGAAATAGTATATTTTCCGTATTATAAGGTAACAGGTACAGCTGCTAAGTTCTATCTAAGAGCGGATAATAAAATAATGGCAGAAGATGGCACAGTACAGTACCCGGTATCTGATTACCTACCAAGCACAATTGCTGACGGTTTTGATGGCTCTATAAAAGAAGAAGAGGATTTCTATTATCCGACACATACTTTTGATGAAATCAAAGCTAATATTGCTCAAGAACCTTCACTAGATACTATAATGGATTGGCTTCAAATCAATAAGCCAGATGTATATGACCAATATAAATCAGCTTATGATGCGGGCAACCTAGAGGTAGTATGGTATGTGATAAAGGATACTTCAAATCAAACTTATAAGTGGCATGTGGATGGCATTTTGAGGGATAATAGCGACGTTATGTTGACGTATAGAGATGGTTTTACAAATGGTGATGCTGGGAAACTTATGTGGGTTTCAATTGAAAAGAATGCTGACTTTAATGTAGGAGAAACAGCAACTCCTGGAACGTATTTGGTACCAGAAAGAACAGGGTATACGTTTACTGGATGGAATACAGAAGAAGATGGTTCAGGTATATCTAAATTAAATGAAGATGTTTGGAACATAAATACAGACGTTACCCTCTATGCGCAGTGGGAGCAAAATGCAGTAACTTTCACAGCTAATAGTGGAAGCAAAGTTTATAATGGTTCAGAGCAAACTTTAACAGGTTACACCCATAATGCTGGTGATGGAATTACATTTAGTGGAATATCAGCG
>PDWI01003568.1_pt1 | contig 21824 bp, 18 predicted proteins | sample 1430891 | NCBI WGS metagenome assembly PDWI01 (sample SAMN01162508, study PRJNA174530) | Oral metagenome, whole genome shotgun sequencing project. | biome: Marine environment; feature: Marine mammal; material: Swab sample of the gingival sulcus; isolation source: swab sample of gingival sulcus... | reverse complement strand
ACTTTAAAAATCCCCATGCCACCCATACCATCCATGGGTTTGACGACGGCGCGCCCTTCAGCTTCGATAAAAGCACGGATTCTCCCCATGTCGCGGCTGATTAGCGTTTTGGGGGTAATATCGGGGAAATAACTGATGCTGAACTTTTCGTTGACCGCTCGCAATGCTTGCGGCGGATTGACGACTAGTGTGCCTTGTTGTGATGCCATTTCCAGCAGATAAGTCGTGTAGATATACTCCATATCAAAAGGCGGGTCTTTACGCATCAAAATAACATCAAACTGTGCTAATTTCTCTGTTTTAACTTCGCCTAGTTGGTAATAATCCGCGCTGTTGTCCTTGACGCAAATGCTTTGCATGTTGACGTAGGGCGTACCCTCCTCAACAAATAAATCCTGCTGCTGAAAGTAATAAAGCGCATGTCCGCGCGCTTGCGCCGATAGCATCATGGCAAAGGTTGAATCTTTGTAAGCTTTGATGGTGTCGATGGCGTCCATCAATACGCCGATTTTTAAAGTCATTATAAAATTACCGCGGGTTAGGTGAGTTAGCTGAGTTAGCTGACAGATGCAAATCTTCCTCGGGGCGTTGACTATAAACCTCAAAATCTAGGGCATAGGCATTTTTCTCATCTGCCTCGTGGTGGGTACAGCTAAGGCGTTCCCATTGCCCCCAATCAATTTCAGGAAAAAAAGTATCGCCATCAATATCTGCCAACACGCGATTGATATAGAGTTTATCCACCAAATTTTGCGCCAGCGCTTGGCTAAATAGTGTCGCTCCACCGATAATGTGAATTTCGCAGGCATCGCTTTGCTGAGCGCGTGCCAGTGCAATAGCGCCGACTAGGTCGTGAGCAACTTCGGCATCGTCTAAGCGCCATTGCGAATTGCGAGTTATAACAATATTCAAGCGATTCGGCAATGCCTGACCAATTGATTCATAGGTTTTTCGTCCCATGATAATCGGACAGCCTGTGGTGATACGCTTAAAATATTGTAAATCGCGCGGCAGATGCCAAGGCAAGCCATTGTCTTTGCCAATAACGCCATTTTGCGAGGTGGCAACAATTAGAGTAATGGGGTTAGTCATTTTTTTGTTCCATTAAGTTTATTGTGTTGTATCGTTTTGTTTTGTTTAGTTTAGCGTGGCTTATCCTGCTATCGTGCAAAGGTGTGGGCGAGTAAAGCCAGCTCCATATCATCAAACCCCGCTTGCAAACGCGCTTCGGCGTTAAATTCAGTGTTCATGCCGTTTTTAAGGTATTGCTGCAACAGCTGTCTAAAGGTTTTGTAAACGCTCAAGCCGCGCTGGGCGCACAAAAACTTAAACCATTTTGAACCAATAGCCACGTGCCCTATTTCGTCGGCATAAATAATATCCAGCAATTCTACCGTTTCCATGTCGCCGATATTTTTCAATTTTTCCTGAATTTTCGGGGTGACATCCAAGCCGCGAGCCTCCATCACTCTAGGCACTAAGGCCATGCGCACCAGCACATCGTGCTCGGTGTCCACGCACATTGCCCACAAACCACCGTGAACGGGAAAATCGCCGTATTCGCAATCCAAAGCCTGCATGCGATTGGCGATTAAGGAAAAGTGGTAAGCCTCCTCGGAAGCGACGCGCATCCAATCAAGGTAAAAGTCATCGGGCATACCGCGGAAACGATAGACGGCATCCAGCCCCAAATTAATGGCGTTGTATTCGATATGGGCGATAGCGTGTAGCATGGCTTGATGCCCCTCTTTTGAACCCAATCCGCGGTGTTTCATTTTTTTGGGTGTGCTTAAAGTAACCTTTTCAGGCAGGGGCGGTTGATGAATGGCGACGGGAGCATCGCCGTCAATAATAAGGCGTTTTTCTTGTGCGGCGGCGTACAAAGCCTCTACCAAGCGAGTTTTCTCGTCAATAGCGGTAGTGACTAAAGCGGTATAAACAGCATCTAAGTTTAAAGATTCCATAGGTGTGTGTCAGTAAGGGTAAAAAATAATGCTAACAAAAAAGCGCGTAGAAAAGCAGAATCTGCTTCTCTACGCGCTTAGTTTATGCCCACTACTACCTAATGGCTAGTGGTTTTGTGGTTTTTTGCCTCATTTTTTGCCTTAAAACTCGCCAGCAACTGTGTCCAGTGTCTCAATTAAAGCATCAATTTCCGCCTCTGTAACGATAAGCGGCGGCAAGAAGCGCAAAGAATTACCACCCGCTTTAACCACCAAGGTGTGATGCTTATCGCGCAAGGCAACTAACATATCAGTGTTGGGTGGCGTGACTTTAATGCCAATCATCAAGCCTAAGCCAGAGACTTCGCCGTAGATGTTGGGGTATTTTTCCGTCAGTGCGCGGAGCTTATCTTGTAAATACGCCCCTTTGTCTTTGACGCTTTGCAAGAACTCAGGCGTGGCAACAATATCCAGTACGGCATTGCCTACCGCGGTCGCCAAGGGATTGCCGCCAAATGTTGAGCCGTGTGTGCCCACCACCATGTGTTTACCGACTTTGTCATTCGCCAAACAAGCCGCTAGCGGGAAGCCACCGCCAATGCCTTTGGCAGTAGTCAGTACGTCAGGGGTGACACCTAGGGCTTGGTAAGCATACAGCTCGCCCGTACGCGCTACGCCACATTGTACTTCGTCAAACATCAACAAAATGCCGTGCTGGTCACACAGCTCGCGCACCTGTTGCAAATAAGTTTTATCGGCAACGGTGATGCCGCCTTCGCCTTGGACGGGTTCTAAAATCACTCCCGCGGTTTCCGCGGTAATGGCATTTTTCAGCGATTCAATGTCGCCAAAAACCGCTTGGTCAAAGTGATAGTCGTTGGGAATAAAGCCCTCGCAGTAGCTATCGTTGCCTGAAGCGCCCACGGTAGCAATGGTGCGGCCGTGGAAGGAATCCGTCATGCCGATAATGCGCGTGCGCTGTTTATCGCCATTGTCGTAGTGGTAGCGACGCAGGGCTTTTAAGCCACATTCGTTGGCTTCCGCGCCCGAATTGGCGAAAAACATGACATCGGCAAACGTCAGTTTCGCCAAGCGCTCGGACAGGCGCTCGGCAGGTGCGATGCGAAACATGTTAGAGGTGTGCCACAGTTTTTTCGACTGCTCGCTCAGTGCCTCGACCAACGCGGGATGCGCGTGACCTAGCGCATTGACGCCAATGCCTGAAGTAAAGTCCAAATATTTGTCGCCGTTATCGGCAAATAAATACAGACCTTCGCCGTGTGTGAATAAAACCGCAGGGGGGGCATAGCAAGGCATAATGGCTTCGCGCATAGTAAACTCCTAATTAATAAATAATAAAAAACAATCAGTAAACAAAACCTGCACGAACAAGCACCGTTTGTCGCGCCGCTTATCATGCAAATTGAGAATATTTGACATTATACCCTTGACATAATAACTTGGAATCAATAATATCTCGCCCACTTTATAATGTTTTGTTATTAGGGAGCCACTATGGTTAATCCGCACAATCTACCCAGCACTACGGCCTTGCGCTATTTTATTGAGTCGGCAAAGCACGCCAGCTTTACCCAAGCTTCGGAAAAGCTATTTGTGACGCAAGCCGCCATTAGCAAGCAAGTCAAGCAGTTGGAGGAGACTTTGGGGATGGATTTATTTATTCGTGAAAAACAGCGCATTCGCCTCAGTCCCGCGGGAGAAATTTACTACAAGGACGCGGTGCGCATTCTGAAAGAGTTAGAGAAGCTCACCCTAAAAGTACGTACTTACGATAATGAAGTCGATGAAATCCACATTGGCGTGCTGCCGACATTTTCCTCGCGCTTTTTAATTCCACTATTGCCCAAGCTGTATAAACAATACCCTGAAATCCGCGTTAAGTTGACGACTGAGCTGGGGAAAATAGACTTTTCCCAACAGCCTTACGACATTGTTATCAGCTTTAACGAATTGGTGCAAGACGATGTCTCTACCTACGACATTATGGATGAAACGCTGGTGGTAGTTGCCTCGCCTAAATTGGTGCCACAAGAAAAACTGTTGCTCAACCAATTGGAAAAAATCCCTTTGCTGACATTTTTGGCGCGTCCTTACTTGTGGAATGACTGGTTTGCCAGCGTTAACCGCACCGCGCCCGCGCCGCAGTCTGGGCTAATGTTTGAAAACTTTCAAATGCTGATTCACGCCGCCATTGCGGGTTTGGGGGTTGCCCTACTCCCCGAATTTATGATTCAAAACGAATTGCACAGCGGACAGCTCAAGCAAATTCACAGCCGTCCGCTACACTCTAAGCCCTATTACTTTATGGCCATTCCCAACGAAAAAATCCAAGACGAAAAAATTATTAAATTTCGCGATTGGTTGTTGGCACAGCGCAGTGAATAATAAAGTAAATAAGGCTAAGTAGCGATTCATAACATTCCCCTCAGATTAATTAAGATAAGCCAACAAAATCCCAATAAAAATAAATACGCCCACCCATTGATTATTCAAAAAGGCCACAAAGCAAGCATCGCGCTCGCGCCCGCGGGTGATAACGAGCTGGTAGGTAAAACAGCCACAGGCAAATAACAACCCCACATAATAATAGCCACTCAGCGCGTTGAGCACGCCCACCCACAACATCAAGGCGACAAATACCGCCATTAACAAGGCATTGATAAGCGTGTCGTAAGTGCCAAACCACAAGGCGCTGGAGTGAATGCCGATGGTGATATCATCTTCTCTATCCACCATCGCGTAGTAGGTGTCATAAACAATCGTCCACAGCGTTACCGCGGCAAACAACACCCATGCGCGTAGCGGTAGCTGTTGCGCGATAGCCATATACGCCATCAACACCGAACAAGAAAACGCCATCCCCAAAACCAGTTGAGGCATTTTAAAAAAGCGTTTAGTGAAAGGATAGAGACAGGTCAACCCCAAGGCCAACAGCGCGGGAACAACTGATGCGCGGGGCAATAGACAAAGCAAGATAAGTGCAACGACAATCAAAATGGCAAAGCCGATTTTAGCATCGGTGGTCGTCAGTCGTCCGCTGGTCAGAGGGCGCGCTTGAGTACGCTGGACGTGGCGGTCAAATTTTCTGTCGGCAAAGTCATTAATCACACAGCCCGCGCTACGCATCACGAAAGCCCCCAACAGGAAAATAAGTACCATGTCCGCGGGTGGATGCCCCTCGGCAGCCAACCACAGCGCCCACAGCATGGGGCAGGCGAGTAAAACCGTGCCGACAGGGCGGTCAGCACGCATTAATTGCAGATAGGCGACAAGTTTGTTTTTCACGTGTAGTGGTCAGCCCGCAAAATCCTCAGGAAAATCGGCATTGGTCGAAACCGTCTGTGTATCGTCCAATTCTTCTAAGGTATCGAGTAGCTTCATCAACGTCTCGGCATCGCTACCTGAGACAGGGACGAGATTCTCCGCGCGCTGTGTGACTTCGGAATCGTCGGGCGTCAGTCCCGCGGCAACCATGGCATCATAAACTTCCGTGTAGGCTTTGGGGGTAGTAATCACCTCAACGAGACCTTCTTCACTGAGGATATCTTCAGCGCCTGCGTCTAGTGCGGTTTCCATAATGACCTCCTCATCGCCGTTTTCATAGGTCAACACCCCTACTTCCTGAAACTGGAAGGCCACCGAGCCATCGGTACCCAAATTGCCGCCAAATTTAGAAAAGGCGTGACGCACTTCACCCACCGTGCGGTTTTTGTTGTCAGATAAACAATCAACCATGACAGCAACCCCGCCAGGACCGTAACCTTCGTAGCGGATTTCATTGAGCACCTGCCCTTCCAATTCACCAGCACCGCGTTTTACCGCGCGCTCTAGTGTGTCCTTGGGCATATTGGCGGCTTGCGCTTTGGAGATGGCTAAGCGCAGGCGTGGATTCATATCGGGGTCAGAGCCTCCATTGCGCGCCGCCACGGTTAATTCGCGGATGAGGCGAGTAAAGACTTTGCCGCGCTTAGCGTCTTCTTTGGCTTTTTTATGCTTAATATTTGCCCACTTACTATGACCTGCCATAATTGACCTCTCTCTATAAAATACTTGTAGAATTTTTGCTTAACATGCTCGATGCTTATCGAGTCATAACTATAGTCGCGCCAAAAAAATCTCGCCACAAGGCGCATCGTCGCAGACAGTACAATCAGTACGGCAAGACGGTGCAACGCCGTAGTGGAAATTTTTTGGCATGACTATACTTGTTTGAAAGCGCGCTATTCTACTGCAAAACGCCCTATTTTCCAATACGTGGACAAGTACGCCGAAAAAATCTCTGTAAAATAGTAGCGAGTAATAGCGAGATATCGGCAAAATATCCATTCACATACCCCCTGTTGCTAGAAAAAGTGTTAGAATGCGTGGCTTCTAGTGCCAAAAATGGTAAAGAATCATTCACACCACGACAACAACATTATGAAAATTAGAGAAATTCGCTTCCAAGAGAAAAATAGTCACGTTATCAAGGAGCTGGTTGCATGGTCGCCCAGTTATGATGTCGCCATAGAAGAAACTGTCCGCGGCATTATCCATCAAATTTACGAATTGGGCGATGTTGCGCTACTCGACTACACGCGTCAATTCGACCGCAACGATGCCGAAAATATCAGCGAATTGATTATCTCTAAAGAAACCTTGGCTGAGGCGTGGGAAACCATTACTGACGAAGAGCGTTCCGCCCTCAACCTCGCCAAAAAGCGCATCACTATACATGCGGAAAAACAGAAACTGAGCAATTGGAAACTTACCGAAGATGATGCCTCGTACATGGGACAAAAAATCACCCCGTTGGACAGTGTTGGTTTGTACGTTCCTGGTGGTACCGCCTCTTACCCCTCTTCGGTATTAATGAACGCCATTCCCGCCAAAGTCGCTGGCGTGAAACGCCTCGTAATGGTTAGCCCTGCGATGCAAGGCGAGTTAAACCGCCTTGTCCTCGCCGCCGCCTTTTTGTGTGAAGTCGATGAGTACTATAGCATTGGTGGCGCACAAGCCATTGCTGCCCTCGCCTACGGCACGAAAACTCTTGCCCCTGTGGACAAAATTGTTGGGCCGGGGAACATTTATGTCGCCACTGCCAAAAAGCAAGTTTTCGGCAAAGTGGCCATCGACATGATTGCTGGCCCGTCGGAAATTGCCATTATCTCCGATGGCAGCGTTGATGCCCAGTGGTTAGCTGCCGACTTGTTTTCCCAAGCCGAACACGACCCCAACGCCCAAGCCATTCTCATCACTCACGACCAAGCTCATGCCGATGCCGTCGTCAAAGCCATGCAAGATTTGTTGCCTAGCATGCCGCGGCACGAGATTATTGAGCAGTCACTCACCCAGCGTGGCGCTATTGTCCTGACGCAAAATATTGATGAATCCATTACTGTGGCCAACCTTATCGCCCCCGAACACCTAGAAATCATGACCCAAGATGCTCAAGAGCACGTTGAGAGCATTCGCCACGCGGGAGCCATTTTCATTGGCGCACACACTTGTGAAGCCTTGGGCGACTACATTGCAGGCCCTAACCACGTCTTACCAACATCGGGCACCGCGCGCTTTTCATCGCCACTAGGCGTTTACGATTTCCAAAAGCGCAGTAGCCTAGTTTACTGCACTGCCGACAAGGCCGATGAGCTCGCCCACTCGGCAGCGATACTGGCCAAGAGTGAACGTCTCTATGCCCACGCCCTTTCAGCAACCTGTCGCCTAAAGCCCGACGAAAATTCAGAGGATTAACGAGGAGTTATGATGCCCTTAACAACTATTTTCACCGATAAAGTCCAGTCTATGCAAGCCTACGCCGTTCCCGATAGAGGTGGCATGATTAAATTGGATGCCATGGAATCGCCCTACAAATTGCCTGACGACATGCGCGAAGCACTGGGTACGATGTTGTCAATGACCAACATCAACCGCTATCCCAACCCGCGCTCCACCTCCGTCATCGCCAAGATTCGCAAGTGTTTTGCCATTCCCGACAGCTGTGGCATGATTTTAGGCAATGGCTCGGATGAATTGATTCAGATTATCCTTATGGCAACCATGCGTCCCAACAGCGCGGTGCTATCACCTGCGCCCAGTTTTGTGCTCTATCAGCAGTGCGCGGAACTGTTGGGTATGCGCTATGTTGGCGTGGATTTAAACGCCGATTTTTCCTTAGATGAGTCCGCATTTTTAGACAGAATGCAAAGCGAAAATCCCGCGGTGATTTTCCTCGCTTATCCCAACAACCCAACGGGAAATTTGTTGGACAAAGACTTTGTCAGAACGGTTTGTCAGCGCGCCACAGGACTGGTGGTGCTAGACGAAGCCTACACCGCCTACGCCGATGATAGCGCCCTAGACATGGTCAGCGAATACGACAACGTCGTGCTCATTCGCACGCTGTCAAAAATTGGCCTAGCAGGTATTCGCTTGGGCTATATGGTGGGCAGCCCCGCGCTGATTGAGCAGTTTAACAAGGCGCGTATGCCTTATAACATCAATTTATTCACGCAACGCACAGCGCGTTTTATGCTAGATCAAATGGCCTATCTTAACGATTGTGTCAGTAAAATTCTCCATGAAAAGGACGGCCTGTATCAATGGCTATCAGCGCGCGACGACGTAAGCGTTTTCCCCTCGCAAACCAACTTCTTACTGGTTCGCGTTGACAATGCGACTGCGCTTTACACCCGCTTGCGCGACGAGCATAAAATTCTGGTGAAAAATTTGCACGGCGTGCACCCAATTCTCGATAACGTGTTGCGTATTACTATTGGCAGTGCAAAAGAAAATGCCCTGTTGCGCGAGGCATTAACTAAGTTATTAGCCTAAAAAAGACGCGCCATGAAAACTTTCTTAAGCGTTGAAGATGTCGCTTTTCACATTGGTGACAAACCGATTTTATCCGATATTCACTGCCAATTAACGCGCGGACAAATTGCCACCCTATTAGGGCCTAGTGGTTGCGGTAAAACCTCACTACTGCGCCTTATCGCTGGCTTTGTAGCGCCAACACGCGGACAAATTGTTTTAGATGGTGAAGTCATTTCTCGCCCACACGCCGTATTAGCCCCCGAAAAGCGCGGCGTGGGCATGGTCTTTCAGGATTACGCCCTCTTCCCCCACCTATCCGTTTTTGACAATATCGTCTTCGGCTTGAAAAACACCGATAAAGCCAATGCCAAGCAGCGCGTCAGTGAATTGCTGGAAATGGTCGGCTTGTCAGGAGTTGAGGCACGCTATCCGCACGAATTGTCAGGCGGACAACAACAACGCATTGCTATCGCCCGCGCAGTAGCACCGCGTCCGCGCCTGCTGTTGCTTGACGAACCGTTTGCCAGCTTAGATACCAACTTGCGCGAACGCCTCGTGCGCGATTTAGGTATTTTGCTCAAGTACCTCAACATTGCTACCTTACTTGTCACTCACGACCAACGTGAAGCTTTTGCCGTGTCCGAATACGTTGGCATGATGTCTCAAGGGCGCATTTTGCAATGGGATAAGCCCTTTAACCTTTACCACAATCCAATAAATCCCACTGTTGCCAACTTCGTGGGGCAAGGCGTGATGGTCAAAGCCAAGGTTGTTACCCCACATGCCGTTGACTCCGCCCTAGGCATCATCGAAAGTCAGGTGGCGTTATTTGAATCCATCGGCGAAGCACTATGCGTATTGGTACGCCCTGACGACATTGTTGAAGACAAAAATTCTCCATTGGTCGCCTCCGTACTGCACAAGTTTTTCCACGGCGCAAGTACCTTATACGAATTGGATTTTAACGGTGTTAAATTAGTGGCCAATCTCAACAGTCACGCCGATTACAATGCGGGTGATTGCCTACACTTTGCCGTTCGTGCAGAGCATTTGGTGACGTTTTCTCGTGGATGTAAGCAATGCGTGTGCTAATTGCCACAGATTTTTATCGCCATATGTGCTATGATTCTCGGGTTAAATGAACCGCAAGAAAAACCTATTAGGAATACCTCTATGTCACGAGAATTACCATCAGTCTTAGACGAAATTATCGCAAAAAAACGACTTGAAGTTGAGTCGCGCAGTAGCACAACGCCTATGTCGCTGCTGGAACACCTCATTGTCGAACAAAATGACGAACCTCGTGGCTTTTACCGCGCTATGCAAAAGCAATGCGATAACGAGCGACCCGCCGTCATCGCTGAAATTAAAAAGGCCTCACCCAATAAGGGCATTATTTGCGAGCACTTCGACCCTGTTGAAATTGCTAAAGCTTATGAAGCGGGCGGCGCTACCTGCCTGTCCGTATTGACTGACGAAACCTTTTATCAAGGTTGTGACAGCCATTTAGACCTCGCTAGAGAAAACACCCAGTTGCCCGTTTTGCGAAAAGATTTTATTATTGATGCCTACCAAGTTTTTGAAGCGCGCACCATTGGTGCTGACTGTATTTTGCTAATTGCCAGATGTCTGAGTCGGGAACAACTGTACACACTGACCCGTCTGGCTTATGACTTGGGCATGGATGTGCTAGTGGAAGTTCACGACATAGCCGATATTGATAAAGTCGCGGGGCTACCCATTCGCATGATTGCTATCAATAACTGCGATTGGGATACTTTTGAGGTCGATTTATCAACCACTTTTGACTTATCCCTAATGATTCCTAATGATATTCTGGTTGTCGCTGAAGACGGCATCAGCACTTCCGAGGAAGTGCGTTTGTTGCAGTCAACCAATATTAATAGTTTTTTAGTTGGCGACAGTTTGATGCATCAACAAAATCCCAGTGAAAATTTACAACAAAATTTACAACAATTATTTGGAGAACAACATGTTGAAAAACCTTGTATGTAGTATTCTTATCGGTCTGATAACTGCTCAGGCTGCCCTTGCTGAAGGTTACAGCGCAAGCTATAAGGCCCATTATAAAGATGTGGAAGGCGAAGCAAAATACACCATTAGCCAAGACAGTGATGGTCACTACAGCGTTGAATTATCCATCGTGCCCGATAATTTTCTACTAAAGCTGACAGTAGGTGATTTGGTTGATAAAGTCAGCGGACAGTTTAAAGGGGGGCATTTTTACCCCGAAAGTTACCAACGAAAAACTGATGGCGAAGTTACACTAAATGTTGATTTTATTGATAATATAGCCTATGTTTTCGATAGCAAAGGCAAGCGTCAATTCCCCGTTTCCCAATTGGGACAAGATCCCCTGTCGCAAATCGCTCAAGTTCAATTCGATATGGGAAATCGCCGACTACAACCTAGCTATTATTTAGTCACTAACAAAAATCAACGCCGCTACGATGCCATACGAGAAGGCGATAAAGTCGTTTTGTCCGAGTATCCCTCGCGCAAACGCCAACTCACGCTATGGTTTGACACTTACGCAACAAGGCTACTCAAAATGCAAAAAAATAAAGGTCCTAAAAAGAGTTTTTTCATGGAAAAAATCAAATAAACGGTCAATAAAAAATAGACGATGAAAGTTTTGTTACTTACCAGTAAGAACTACGCAATCCTGTACAAGGAGTTCTATGTAGGACTGCACAAGCAGATTGGCTCGATGGATATACGTCGCTTGGGTGACGAGCAAATGAATTTGCGCGCTTATTTTTCTGATTATGTCAATCTCAATCAATATGACCGAATTTTTATCCACTTGGAATTTGCAGTTATCAGTCAACAATTGCGCTTTTTAAAACTTATAGATAATTTGGTGTTTTACGATACCACGGTTTACCCAGGATACGATGGCAAACATGACACCGTTACAACACGCGCTAGGTTTTACCAAAAAATGCCGTGGGCGCGTATCATTGTAAGTAACTATCAAGCGATGATAAACTTTCAGCACGAAGGCTTGGATGCTTGGTGCGTACCCAAGGGGTTTAGTAGTCATTATTGCCACAAAAGCGTACCAGAAGCACGCGATATTCCGTTACTGTTGCTGACAAACACAACGGATAGTCCTTCCGATGACAGCCATAATATAGAGGCGACACTCAAACAGCACTACCCTGATATAAAGACAGAAAATACTGATATCAGTGTTGATGATTCACTACTCAAGCAAACAAAAACTATCATTTGTGCCGATGTTGCTCGCGGTGAATACGGTCGCCACATTTTCCGCAGTATGGCGACGGGGTGTTTGGTGGTTTGCTACGATCAAGGCGATGAAGAAAATCGCTATTTGTCATTGCAAGACATGGAGAATGTTGTGCTATTTGAACATACCGACGCGTTGTTTGAAAAACTTGACCTCTTGAATAAACGCCCTACTCTGAAGGATTTTATTAGACGCAATGGTCAAGCATTAGCTATGAGAAACCACCAAGACAGTACCCTAGGTCGAAAGGCTGCTCATTATATCGTTGCCAGTCTGCGCAACTGTCAAGATTACCACATAGGCATTTCTGCTTTTGGCATGAAACTTTGACTACGTCGCGGCGCTTCCATGCTCTCTATTCATACTTTTTTGGCGCAACTACTCCAACAGTACCTACTACCGTGGGGGAAAGCCTGCTACCGTCGCCCTTTGTTCACGGGCGTAGTATTATCCCTGTTAACCAGCCTATATTTAATTGCTGACTACGCCGTCATTAATCGTTCAGTTCTGCCACTGTTGTGGCAACTGCAACACGGTGATGAAACCTCCCTTTTCGGACAACTCATCCTAGGAGTGAGCAACCTCCTAGGTGTCGAGCTGATTACCGCGGGACATTGGCTGATGGTCATCTGTCACGCGGCAATTACCGCGCTGTTGTTGCTTATCGCCAAACAGCTGTTTTTTTCTAAACTATCGCGTTGGGCATTAATTTTTCTGTTGCTCGCCAACCCCAGCTACGACGATTTTCGCACCTATATTATGGTGGAACCGCTCTTTTGGTGCTGTTGGTTGTTGGCCGTCTATGCCTTACTGACGCTTTATAAGCGCCACACGGTGATGGCAATTGCCATATGGTTTACGGTGTTTTTATTGGCAACCGAACTCACTTTGGTCGCTTGGTTTTGGTTATTGATTTTCCCCTTTGGTGCGCTGTTCTGGCGACCTTGGCGCCGCCGTAGCGTTGCCTATGCCTTGTTGGGCTATGCGGTGATTGTCGGTATTCTTCTGCTACTCCCTGTGGGAGAAAACGGCATTACCCCACTGCAGTGGTGGATTAATACGCTGGTGAATAGACCCAGTAGTTTGTCAGATATTCTAGGGCTGAATCAGAGCAGTTGGGTCAAGGAGGAAAACTCCGCCATGGCCAGTGTCTTTGTTTTCTCTGGCGCGATTAGTTTAGTCGTCGTTCGCACCCTTATTTCTCTAGGTATTGTTTGCACGGGATTAGCCGTTTATGCCGTGATACGGCGACAGCACAAAATTGTTGACGAGGAGCATTTGCGCATCCTGTTCTATCTTATTGGTTTTGATTTATTTATTTCTGTCGTTGTCTTTGTCATTAACAAAGACAGCGGTTCTTTGGTGCCATTTTCCATCTGTTTCTTACTGATTTTACTGGCGGCATTGGGTTTGTCTTACGTGTTTAAAAAAATGGCGACAGCACGCTATTCGCGCCTGACCGTTTTGGTGATTGTTTGGTGCTTGGTGGCCTATTTTGCCAGTGGAATGATTATTTTTGGCCCGCGCCGCGGTTACGTTAAAGAGGCCGGACAATACGCCAAAACACTCAAGGAGTTACCTTTGTACGCTGACAATGCACTATTTTTATACTACGCTGGCGCCGATAGTGGCAAGACGACTGAATGGAAAGCTATACAGCCACAGCTTGGGCAACAAGCTTTTTACTTTGCCTACAGCAAGCACCGTCACAAGCTTTTAAATAATGGCTTAGAGCACTATCAGCCCCTTGCGACCTTTGGCAATCCCCGCGGGGATAAATTATTGATTTATCGATTTTCACAAAAGCACAACAACCAGAAATAGCAGTGTTTTCCAAGGATTGGTGTAGATAAGCATCGACGACAAGGTTATTGGCAAACTCTATTTTTCTTGACAATTCACTCAAAGGTCTTATCATCTTGAATTTCAAAGAGTCCTTTGTACTATAAATTGGTAAGCAAGGGAATTTTTATCTCTTTATTGTTAAACTTAACCGTTACAGGAAAAAATTATGAAAAAACTTCTTTTATCTTTGGGTGTCACTTTAGCGCTTGCAACAAGTGCTTGTGCATCGGAAAAAACTCACTGGGGTTATGAGGGCGCGGAAGGGCCTGAAAATTGGCAAAATCTCAGCCCTGAATTTTCTGCTTGTGGAGGAAAAAATCAATCGCCCATTAATCTAAGCGGTCTTACTGAGTCTGAACTCCCTCCATTGCAATTTCTTTACAAAGACGGAGGCGGTAAGCAAGTAGTCAACAATGGCCACAGTGTACAGGTTAACTACGCACCGGGAAGCGTGTTGGAAGTTAATAATAAACAGTTTGAATTAAAGCAATTTCACTTTCACAGCCCTAGCGAAAATCAAATCGACGGAAAGTCGTACCCATTTGAGGCGCACTTTGTGCATGTAAATAAAGAGGGAGAAATTGCAGTTGTTGCCATTCTGTACACGAAAGGAGCAGAAAATAAAGCACTATCCCAATTTTGGTCACAGTTGCCAGAGCATGCAAACGAAAGCAAAACGCTCGAAAAACCCGTCAATGCCTCTCCATTTTTGCCAACTGACAAAGATTACTACTACTTCAACGGCTCGTTGACAACCCCACCCTGTAGTGAAGGCGTGAAATGGTTTGTTTTCAAGAAAACGCTTCCTCTTTCTGAAAAACAAATAGATGCGTTCTCCCATGTTATGCACCACGCGAATAACCGACCTGTGCAACCTGTAAATGCGCGCCTTATCTTAAAGTAGCAATTGTAGCCAATTAAGGTAACGATAAAAAGCCCTACATTTTTGAAAAAATGTAGGGCTTTTTCATTCATTGAAATATGAATTTTTTATAACAAACAAAACAATTAATTAAAAAACACGAATTGCTGACCACCAGAGAAGACACTTCATTTTCACCTAAAAATCTTCTATAATGCCAAGTGGTTGTCCCGCTGTTCTACTGTTCTACGCGAGACCATAAATATCCACCCACCTCAACCCAAAGAGGAAACTATGTTATTCACAGCACGCAAAAAACGCTACAAACTCCTTTTGCTGACTTTGCTCATTGCAGGTATCTGTCCCAGTCTTTACGCTCGTCAGTGGAATGCTCAGACCATTGATAATTTCAGCCGAGACGCACGCAAACAGCTCAATCTATTTATCCGTGGCGACAACGCTTCGAACCTCCGTAGCTATTTGTCCAACAGCGATGCGGCAACCTTAAAAAACAACTTACTATTTGAGGGCGATGTCGAGCGCAATTTTGCCAATCTACAGAATAAAGAGAATATCCTCGACTGGATTATTAAAAACACCTATGGCAATACCAGTCTGCGCTATGCCGCCCTGCTTAAACAGTCGGCCAGACCCGCGCTACAAGCCCGCGCCGCAGTAACCTTTTACGGCGTCGTATTAAAGAATGATGACGACGCTGCCAAATACGCCTTTGAGCACTTAGACGCGCTGGCTTTAGAGGATAATGCACAATTGCAAGAATGGCGCAAAAAGCTGCATGAAAAATATGGCTTTAAAATCCGCAATGCCAACAGCGATAGCGAGCAAGAAAAACCCAATGTGTGCGTTAACTTCAACAAGACCGTTCGCCCAGAACCCGCGCAACACTGGCAATCGCTACTCACCATTACCCCTCAGCCCAGCGGCAAGTTGTCTTACCGCGGTGACTCCCTGTGTTTTACGGGCGAATGGCAAACCGAATACCGCATCACTGTCGACAAACGCCTGCAATCTGCCGAGCGTTTGACCTTAGAGCCCAGCACCACCGCCGCGGAGTACGTACAAACGGGTCAGCGCGACCCCATGATTCGCTTTGCGGGCGCGGGTAAAGTCCTCAACGCCTATAGCGACGGACAACTGGGGCTCAGCACGGTGAATATGGACAACGTCAAAGTTGAGTTGTGGCAAATCCCCGCCAACAATTTGTCTGCCCAGCGCATACAGTCGCTGATTGACGACCCCAACGATATGTACACGTGGCGCTTTGAAAGCACAGTCAGACAAAATGCCGAAAAGCGCTTTTCAGGCACTTTCAACGTCGGTGAGTACAAGACCAATGAAGTCATCACCACCAATATTGACTTTAAAGAATTGATGAAGGGTCAAGCACAACGCCCCGGCATTTACGTCGTACAAGCCAGAAACGCCGATATCAGCAGCGATGACGAGCAACAAACGCGCTTTGCCTTTGCCTTTAGCAACGCGGGTTTTAGCGCTTATTTGACCGATGAGGGTTTGTGGGCGGAGTTGCGCGATTTGTCGTCTACCGCGCCAGTCAGCGGGCAAAAAGTCACCCTGTACGCAAAAAATAACCGCATCTTGGCCACAGTGACCACAGATGACAAAGGCGTGGCACATTTCGACAAACCTTTGGTAACGGGCGAAGGTAGCCTAGAACCCAGCCATTTAATTGCTGAAGACGACAATTACTTTGCCTTCTTAAAACTGGATAAACCCGCGGATTTATCCGACAAAGGCTTATCTGGCAAGGTGGTTAACAGCGCCCCCTTGCGTAGTTGGATTTGGAGCGACCGCGGTGTTTACCGTCCTAACGACACTGCCCACGTCATGTGGTTGTTAAAAACGCCGCAAGGCAAAGCTTTTAGCAATGCACCCATCTGGTTGAAATTGCACCGCCCCGACGGCAAAGTCGTACACAGCCAAATGGTCAAAGCCGATGCCAGCGGCGCGTATAGTTTTGATTATCACTTTAATAACAGCGCCCGCCAAGGCGAATGGGTGATTGACTTATCACTAGGCAAGGACGGCGCATTTTTAGCCAGCAAAACCCTGCCCGTTGCCGCTATCACCCCGCAACAAATCGAAGCTAGTATCAAACCGCTGGAAAAACCGTTACGCGCTAAGCAAACGCAAATGTTGACGGTCAAAGCCGATTGGCTTTACGGCGCACCCGCCAGCGAATTACCCGCCTACATTGAGCAAACCATCAGCGTGCGTCAAAATCCCGAAGCGTGGAAAAATTGGCAAATCGGTTTACACGATGAGAAGCGTTACCGCGCCACCGCGCAAAGCGATGAAAAAAACACGGATTCACAGGGTAAGGTACAGTTTAGCCTCAGCACGGAGGAATTGGCGTTTACCACCAGACCCTTGAAGGTAAAAGTCGTTGCCAAAGTCACTGAGCCCAGCGGTCAACGGGTGCGCGCCAACTACGACAAAATGATTGAGCGCGAAAAGCCTTACTTAGCGATTAAAAAAGATGCCAGCCAAGACGCGCAAGTGGCGTTAATTAACGACCGCGGTGAGCTACAAAATGGCATGGCCAAGTGGAAGCTCTACCGCGTTCACTACGACTATTATTGGTACCGCGCTGATGGTAGCTGGAAATATCAGCACAATGAAAACCGTCAGTTGGTGACCTCGGGCGAAGTGCTGTTGTCCAATGATAAACCCAGCGTTATTAAAAACCTACCTTTGGACGATGGCGCATGGGTGTTGTCGGTGCGTGGCGAAGTGCCCGAGGTAGCCAGCTCTGTCCTCTTGGAGTTTGGCAGTTACGCCCGCCCTGTCGCGGGTAGCGCCCCCGACCGCATTACCACCAGCAGTAGCAAAACCCGCTACCGCGAGGGCGAAAGCGTCAGCGTGCATTTACAAGCGCCCTTTGACGGTCAAGCTAGCATCAAGTTCGCCAGCGCCGAACAAATTATTGACAACCGCTTAGTCACCTTTAAGGATGGACAAGCGACCCTGACATTCACCTGGAAAAAAGCCTGGGATGAAGGCTTATGGTTATTGGCCAATGCTTGGAACAAAGACCAGAAAAACGCCCATAACCGCCGCGCGGTAGGGCTACACTGGCTGGGAGGCGATTTAAAACCTTACACCCTAGATGTCAGCATGCAAGCGCCAAAAACCGCGCTACCCAATACCGCGCTGACTATCCCACTCAGCATTCCCGCCGAGCAAGCGGGACAGCCCACATGGGCGCGGGTCGCCATTATTGACGATGGCTTGTACCGTTTGGCCAAGGCGAGTTTTAGCAATCCGCTCAACGCCTTCTGGGATAAAAAGCAACTCAACGTCGAGTTCTTTGACGTGTGGGGCGAGATTATTCGCCAAGTGAAAGGTCGTCAAGCGGCGTTGCGTAGTGGTGCAGGTGGCGATGAGAGCGAGGACTTAAGTGCCCTCAAAGCCCTACCCGAATTAGACGTGCAACTGGTGACGTATTGGTCGCAACCCGTGCGCTTCGATAGCGCGGGCAAGGCCACAGTAAGCATGGATTTGCCGCAATTTAACGGTCGCCTGCGAGTGATGGTGGCAACGTGGAGCGCCGATAAACTCGGCGCTGTCGAAGACACAGTGCAAGTGCGTGCGCCGCTAGTCACCAACCTGTACAGTCCGCCGTATTTGTCGCCCAAAGACAGCAGTAGCTTGCGTCTGCGCCTGCACAATACGACGGCAAAACCCATGACTTTGACCACGGACTTCCAAGTACAAAACTTGCAATTATCCAAGGGCAATAAAGCTCCTATCACCCTAGCGCCCGAACAAGTGGCGTGGGTAGGGCGTCAATTTAGCGTTGCCCCTTATGCCAAAGGGCGCGCCAATATCACGGTTCACATCCGCGGTCAGCAAGCGGGTAGCGCGGACGACAAGCAAAACGTCACCATTAAGCGCTTTGCCGATATTCGCTTGCCAACGCTACCGCGCAAGAGTCAAGAAATGAAAATACTGACGCGCAAACGCAACAGCGCGGAAAGTATGTTGCGTAGCAATGTCACGCGCTTTGCCGCGGTCAGCGAAGGCAAATTGGTCGAGCGCCATTTATTCCTCTCGACCCGCGCACCGTTTGACCCCAAAGCCGTACTGGCGCAACTCAATGTTTATCCCTACGGCTGTGTGGAGCAAACCACGAGTAAGGCGTGGAATAACTTGCTGTTGCCTAAGCTAAAACACTACAACAACCTACCCAAATCGTGGTTTAATTCCACGTTGCAAAAGCAGCGCTTGTTTGAAGCGCACAGCAAGCTGGCGAATTATCAGCATAGCGATGGCGGTTTCTCGTTGTGGAGTTATGGCAGTGAGGACTTGTGGCTCAGTGCTTATGTCAGCGAGTTTTTATTAGATTCGCAACGCGCGGGTCGCTTGGGCAATGAGGGCGTGCTAACGCGGGCGCTAGACTATCTGCGCTACGCCGTTATGCAAGGTGGTGGTGATAGCGATGATGGCATAGCCTACGCCCACTACGTGCTTGCTAAAGCGGGCAAACCCGTGCAGGGCGCGGCCGTGCGCTTTGCCGAATCCTTGTTGGAGAAAAAAAACAATGGCCTACAGCTAAGTATTGTGCACACCACCGCGGCACTAGTACAACACGGTGAGTTGCAGTTGGCAGAACGCTTGCTAAGTACCGCGGTAGGCGAACCGCTCAATAGCAACAAACTCACCGACTACAGCCACTACGGCGCGGGGCTACGCAATTTGGCACAAATGTTGACGATACTCTATCAGCTGGATGAGCAACTCACGCAGATGGCTGTTAAAGGCACACTGAAAACGGCTACGCAAAAGGCGATGACGAAACTGTGGTCGCGTTTGCGTCCGACGTTGGCGAGCACGTCTTATTACAGTACCCAAGACTTGCACTGGTTGGCGAATTTAGCCGCGGAACTTCCCAAAGGCGACAAGGCTGCCGAATTGCTGGTCAACGGCAAGCGCATTGTTGTGAAAGGCAACAAGCGTATGAGTTTCAAGGATAACGGTGAAATTACTGTGGAAAATCTCAGCGCTGGCGCGGTGTACGTGACGCTGAGCGAATGGGTTGCACCTGACACCCAACAAACGCAAGAAAACCGCTATCGTATCCAAATGCGCTACGAAAACAGCAAGGGCGAGCCTGTGGACATTACCCAGCTCAAGCACAATCAGCAAGTGTTGGCAGTTGCTACGATAACCACGGCAAGCCTAGGGAATTATTCATCAGATATCATCTTTGTCTATCCGTTGCCCGCGGGATTGTCTATCGTGCCCATGGCTGAGGACTTTGAGGATAAGGCTGACCGCCCGTGGTTTAAAAGCCTTGCGCGGGCGACCTTCAGCGAGAACCGCGATGATCGTCACCTTGCCGCCTTTAGCATTAACAACCTTACCAGTGGAGAAGATAAAACCTTCACGCATGTGTTTATGCTGCGCGCGAGTCGCAAAGGCGTTTGGCACGCTCCTGAATACAGCGTAGAAAACATGTACGAGCCCGAGTACCGCGCGGTATATCCCGCGCCCGTGATTTCGGTGGAGTGATGTTTTTCTCACGTAAAAACAGGTAAAACCTAAAAATGCGGTTTAATCACTTAAACCGCATTTTTTGCGTTTAGGATGCGCGTGAACGCGCCGAGTTATTGTGTTGATTGTATTGACGGCAGTGCATTTAGCGCGCCGTCAAGGTCTTTGAGTAGCGCGCAAACGCTAGTCGTTTCTTGAGGGTAATCCTTAAACACATGACTCGCCATTGTATGAATAGCTGAGCGATTAGGCAATCCCCTAAAATGTGGGTTGGCGAGCATTTCTTGCAGTTTGGGAATAAAAATCCACTGTAGCCACTGCTCAAAGGCGAGCGTATCTACGCAAAACGGCTCGCAACTAGCGAGCCGTTTGCTGTTAGACACCTGACTGTCCCACAAGCCCGCGCGCTGTAGTTCGCGCGCCAGCTGTTCAAGTTGCCGTTGCAACTGAGTGATGGTCTGTGTCATTTAGCGTAGCCCTAAACCTGCACCGACACCGAAAATAAGAGTCCCCACAATCAATATCACCATAATCATATAAACAATACCCATGATTTTCAAGTAGCGACCTTGGTAGAGACACGCGATTTCTAGCTCTTCTGTAGGGTCGGCATCCTCCTCCGCGCGGTTAATCGCATTGGAATAACGAAGCAAGTAAATTCCCGGCAAAAGGTTGGAAAAAACTGCCATAACGATGGAAAAAATTCCTGCAAATAGCATCATCAAGACTGGCATGCGAACCATGTCAATCAATTGTGAGACGACACTTAAAGCAAAAGAAATCAATAAGACAATACCGACAAGCTTAGCCCAAAAGCGCCCCGTTTTAAAGGTTTCAAGTAAAATATCCACAATTATTCCTCCTTAATGCATAAGCAAGCCTGCAAACAGACCTACCACAATTAACACAGCCATAAGTAGAACGATAACACCCGCCCATTTCATGTATTTGGCAAAATATTCCTGCGCGTCGAGCATATCGCCGATATCACCAGTTTCCTGTAGCATTTTTACCGAGCGACTATATTGGAGCAAAAAATTGGACATTTTAACGACAACAAAGGCAGCTATGATAAAAAAGGCTCCCATGATAATAATAGCTCCCATTATCCCCGTAGTGAATAGCGTCACGATAGGCGCTAAGACTAAGAATCCCGCGCTAATATAACCCAGTATCGCCATAAACTTCGCCCAAAAGCAACCATTCGCCAAGTTATCAATCATTTCCTGTGTAACAGGATTGCGTTCATTCACGCGCTTAGGCTTTGGCGTTAAATCTGCCTGTGGCGCTTGGTAAACATTACTCATAAAAAAAGCATCTCCTAATAAAATATTAACGTACATTATCAACCACTCGTTTCGTTTAAACGAGTCAATTAAGGCGAGGCATTATAGCCGACATTCTCTCTACAAACAACAGTTTGCCAATGAAATAAAGTTCTTATGCTTAAACCTAAAAACGGCAGTTGAACGACTCCCTCTCCCTCAGGGAGAGGGCTGGGGTGAGGGTGAACAGGTTGGAAAAGCAACGAAATTACAAGTAAAAC
>PDWI01003566.1_pt1 | contig 21830 bp, 20 predicted proteins | sample 1430891 | NCBI WGS metagenome assembly PDWI01 (sample SAMN01162508, study PRJNA174530) | Oral metagenome, whole genome shotgun sequencing project. | biome: Marine environment; feature: Marine mammal; material: Swab sample of the gingival sulcus; isolation source: swab sample of gingival sulcus... | reverse complement strand
AATCGCCATTGTTGACCATTAACGCCTTGTCATCTGCAAAATCAAAAAATTTAGACATCTGCGCCTTAAAGCGTTCACCATTGCTGTCAATTTGTTCTTTGCTGAGCATTTTACGCATATCGGTTTTATTACTGGGGTCGCCTACCATTGTAGTACCACCGCCTATTAAAGCAATTGGCTGATGCCCGGCGCGCTGTAAATGGGCCATTGCCATTATTGGAATAAAATGACCGACTGTTAAACTGTCTGCAGTTGGGTCAAAACCAACGTAAAATGTCACCTTTTCTTTGTCAAATAGTTCTTTTATTTCTTGTTCGTGCGTGTACTGGGCAATAAAGCCACGTGCCTCTAATTGTTCAATAGCGTTCATACTTGCTCCTTTCATTAAATAAAAAACCACATTCAAACAAGGACGATTGAACGTGGTACCACCTTTCTTCACACTAAATGCCTTTAGTGCCTTTGAAATCTATAACGCGATTAACCGATATGCTTTCACATATGAGCTCAAAAGCCGTAATTTGATGCCACACTTCGGCAAGGCTTGCAGCAACCGCCCGCTCTCTAAAAACCCGTCTGACATCTCAGTTCTTTTTCAACGCTCTGTTTAATTGAAACCAGTATAGCCGATATGGAAGGTATTGTCAAGTAATCTAACGTCTTATGATAGCAAGCCTTGTGCGACGCACCATGTAAATTAATATTAAAATAAACCTTATAAAATAAAAAGTAAAGTTATATTATCATATATATATTAATTTATTTAAAGTTTTTTTGTGATTTTCCTTGCATTATAAGGTTGCGAGGTCTATACTTGACTAAATAGCTAAACCCCATACTATACACGGAGGCGTTATGAAACGGAAATTTGGTTTTGAAATAGGTAATACAAATCTAAAAATAGATAATAAACAACATATTCAATACATTAATTTTAAACTGGCGATTTTGGGTCAACCAACGCTGGAATGTACCGATGACAGTGATGGATTTATAGAATTATTCGATGATATTATTGTCAACTACCGAGAAAAATCACGCATAGCAAATGACAATAACGCACCAATTCACAATAGAATAAATGCCTTTTTTAATCATTATTTTGCAGATTGCGACAATGTACCCGCTGCGATTTGTGATAGTTTTCACCTCGACTATCACGGCCTAGCACGTGTATTGTCTTTGCCAGTAAATAGCAATGTCTATAAGAATGACTATATCAGCAGCTACCGCATTAAACAAGGCGTGTTACATAACCCCAAGAATGACCGACGTACGACCAAGGGATCTTTTCATATAGTTGAAGGCGATTTAGCAATTCCCTACGACAAAAAAATTGTGCCTAAGAATACTTTTTGCAAGCTCTACGAAGCTGCCATTAGTCCGCCACAAGAATTGCTGAAATTTCCATTTACAGCCGATCAAAAACAATCGGCTTACGGCTTTGTTTCACTGTTGGTAAAGCCAATTGTCGTGCCAGAAGTACCCAATTTTGCCTCAGAAAGGTGCAGTGAAATACTATTTGTTGCACCAGCTGGCAACGTGTCTAACCTCGATTTTGTCGAATCTGTCTTTGGTAACGCTGGCGACCCAAGTATTCATTCTAACGACGCCGGCATTGACATTGATGGTTGGACCGGATTAACCGGTTATATATTACTTGCGCCGCATTTAACTAAATTGAAAAAAATTGATGTGGGTCTACCGCACTACAACGACGCAACTGAAAGACAGCGACGCGATGGCATGTGCTACAAGTCAGAAGACGAACTTTACAACGACGGCATACCATTTAAAATAACTTGCCGCGATCATTCAGGCATTGCCGTTACGCTAATTGCCGATAACTACTTTGGCTATTCTAAAAAGGAAATCAAGACGCAAATCAGCTTTGCCGCCAATTTATTTGGCAATGTCGAAGAAGAACACGCCGGCGGCACACTGGCATTTCAGCGTGTTAATTTAGGTGAACAGTACTACGCCAGCCGCGATGGTGAACTGACCGGTTATAACTTTGATGAAGTAAAACAGTTATTCGCTTATAAAATGAACTTAAAGCCGCAGAATTATGGTGTTGACAAAACTTACGATAATATTATTTACTTGCCAGAGAATATCAACATCGATTTAATTAGCGCCAAAATAAACTGGCAATATTTAGATGAAGCACAGCAGCTAAAATTACTGCCAAACCACTACTATATTTTACCAAATGGCACCAAAATACACTTGGAAAGACACCCCGCTGCACCAGCATGGAAAATGGTAAAGACAAATGCTGAAGGCAAATTTATGCACAAACCCTGTACTGTTTCAGGTGGTGGTAAAAGTGAAATATCTAAAGTTTTGGACAATGCTATTATTTATGGTTCTTACTATGCACAAGATTTAGAAAAAGACCTCGACTTGGTACAACAAATACTAGATCACGACTTTGCGGACCGCTTTATTGTAAATCCCAATATCGATCGTCCGTCACGCCCTATTTTATCTGTCGAACGAACATTGGGCTCTGTTATTAAGCTGTTAACTCCTTCGGTGCTGTTTACAAAGCAGCATAATGACTTTATCAAAACCATACCAAGCCATATAAAAGCGTTGGTGTTTATGGTTAAGCGCTTTTATATGCCCGAATGGGGCGACGACTGGCGCAGTCATTTTAGTGTTGACGAAATCAATGGCAAACCAGGCAATGCAATTAACTTCAACAATCGAAAGATTAGACCAAGTCACTTGCGTGTTGGTTTTAAGCCAGATGGTTCTTGGCGTATATTTAAATTGCGAATGGACTTTATGCCAACTGAAAAGCTGCAGCTAGAAGATGATATTTCAGCTTCCATTACCGTACCAGGTAAGGCAATTGGCATGCGTGCCGATAAAAGCTATAAGTTTACCACTAATTGCGAATATCGCTTTTTTCAACGTCCTGATGATGCTATACACAAGGGATTTGACAAGCGCGCCGAACGCGATTTGTCAGGTGACAACCTATTTGTCACTAACTATCGCCCACTGACAAAAGCTGATGCCCAAGAAATAAAAGACGATATCATGAGCTATATCGCCTATTCAGAACCCGTTGTCAACCATATTGAGGCTTTTTTAGAAAACGATGATGAATATTGCATTATTTCTTCAGAACCGCGTATCGTTGACGGTAAAATTAGTAAAAACCCGCGCTATTTGGAAAACAGACGTGATATTAGTTGCCCAATTAATACTTATCTTGCCGATATCGGCATCCGTTTTTCTAGAAAAGTACCACTTAATAAACCAATTTATCATCCGGTTGATGTCGTATTACCCGGCAGAAGAAACAACCCCGCTAGTGTTGATGGTGACAAGCACATTCGCCCACTTAGCGTTTATAATCCACTACATTATCAAGAATTACCTGAACTGTTTATGGACTACATCAGTAGCTTAACCGGTAAATCGCCATCGACAACTGGTGCCGGTTCTGAAGGCGCCTTAACCAAAGCGCCATTTAACATGCTACTGCCAATTTATGATTTAAACAGTGCGCTTCTCAGTTATATTTTAAGTGGTTACAACACGTTTACCACACCGGCTGGTTACATAGGAAACAAAGCGCGTGTTGACCACGATATCACAATGTTAATACCCGAACTATGGGCGCGTTTTGATAAAGATGAATACAATCCTCAAAAATTAATTGAAGAAGGCGCTTTGGAAAAAATTGAAGACTTTGAGTACAACGGCAAAATGATACCTGCCAGTATACTTGGCTATCGCATTACCAAACACTTTACGACACAATATTTTGGTAAAATATTTGACGAACCGCAATCAATTTTTAGTGAAGATATTTTAAAGCCGGAAATGCAAAATATGAAGGATTTTGTCGATGGCGTACTCAATATTCACGAAGCACATAAAAAAACTGCTGAAAGCTACTTTATTGACGGTAGCATTGAAGCAGCGATCCCACCATTAAAAGCGTTACTTCACTTGATGACAGATAGAGATTATCAAGGCTATACTTTACAAGATAAGGCATTTAGACAGCTATTTGACAAACAATATGTACTGACAAGTGATTGGTATAAAAAACGCTTACGCAACAAACAGGCTGTTAATATGGTGATTATGGACCGTAAAATTAATAACTTGAAGGCGTTTGTCAATGATCCGATTAATGCAGAAATTGTCAAAGAATGCAAATACACTGAAAAACTAGAAAGCGCCATTGCGCGTAAGGTACACTACGCCAGTGCGGCCTATTTAGATGAATTAGTTGGCACAATTGGTGCCGAACCCATTATGTTGGGCCAATAATGCGCCAACAAAAAAGCGACTTAACGTCGCTTTTTTGCTATTATTTACTTTTTTACAATTTGAAGTTTGCTATTTCGTCTTGCAATTTATCGGCAATTTCAGCTAAATTACTGCTGGCATTGAAAATGTCGCCGATTGAATTCGTTTGCGTCTCAACATTGGCACTAACCTCTTCGGACGTTGCTGCATTTTGCTGAGCAATTGCCGACAGATTTTGAATGACACCAATAATTGTATTATTCTTTTCTTCAATCGACTTAGAATTTTCACTTATTCTGGCAACGATCGCTTTACTCTTTTCAACTGCTTCTTCAATTTCATTAAACTTGTCTCTGGTTAGTTTGTTTTGGGCATCTTGCTTAGCTACAATAACACCAGCTTTTTCCATTCTTTCAACGGCATTTTTAGCCTTGTCTTTTAATTCTTCAATAATAATCTTAATTTCTTCAGTAAACTTAGTCGAATTTTCAGCTAGTTTTCTAATTTCTTCGGCGACGACGGCAAATCCCTTACCAGCTTCACCGGCACGTGCAGCCTCAATAGCTGCATTTAATGCCAATAAATTAGTTTGATCGGCGATCGACTGGATCATTTCACTCGCTTTACTGATCGATTCAGCACTCTTATTAGTTTCAGAAATAATTTGTGCAACATATTTTGCTTCTTCTTTGTTTTGTTCAGTTAATTCTGCTAAGCCGCCAAGTACACTTTTACCCTCATCTTTTTTAGCGGCAATATCCAGTGTTGCTTGGTTGAGTTCCTCCAAAATTTTTATCATTTCATTGAGTGATTGAGTAATTTCTTCAATACTACCCGCCGCGTCAGATGTATTATTAGCCTGATCAGTAGCACTATGCGCTATATTTTCTACAGCATTGGCGACATCTTTAGCCAAGTTATTGGTATTTTGCGCATCACTCGTCAGTTTTCTTGCAGTGACAGTGGTATCATTTGCATGCCTGCTAATGTTTGCTGCCAGTCTTTTTAAATTATTTACCATTTCAAATATAGAACTTGAAATAACACCGATTTCATCCTTATCATTTGAATAATCGTGTTCCGGCTGATAAGCCAAATTATAATTGGCCACTTCAGCAATATGTTTTTCAACATACTTAAATTTAGTATTAAGCGATTTTGCAAAGAAAACTGAAAATACAATACCAAAACATAATAAAATACTAGCGATTATGATAAATGAATTTCTAATATTATTACTGCTGGCATGAATCACTTTTTTTGGCACTACAGTAATGATATCCCAGTTTAGGTCATCTAATCTTTGATGATAATAGGCATAATCACCCACAACATGCATATGTTCTTCTTTGATAACTTCTTCATAGACATTAGTCAGTAACGGATCATCTTTAACTGTCTCTTTTTCATAGTCCTGATCACTATTATATAGAATATTAGCAGTTTTCCCCGTCAAATAAATTTTGCCTTTACCATCAAATGATTCTAATTCACTCATAAATTCAAATAAACGTGTTAATTTAATATCTGCTGCAATAATACCTAATATTTTACCATCATCAGATTTAAGTGGCATCGACACCGTAATAATTTTTTCTAGTGAATCGGTATCCATATACGTTTCAGAATAATAAACAGTATCTTTTTCTACTGCTTCAATATAATAATCCCTTGTTCTAAGATCATCACCTGGGTTAGGCTGCCAACCGGCATTCTCAATTACAGCGCCATCTTCTAAAATAAGATATACTGAATAAATGCCATTTTCTGGATTAAATATAGCCAATTCTTCTGGTTTGGTTTCCTTTAGGCGCGATCCATGAACTAAATTTAGCTGATGTGCAATATTTTGTAAAGTTGTCAACTTTTCATGCATCCAATCATTGACTTTGATACCAATAAGTTTACTTTCAGTCTCTATAATATGGTGTGTACTATGATGTTCTGCTTTCTTTGAAATACTGTATCCAAAAAATGAAAGAACAGTCAAGGTAATTCCCAGTAACAACACCAGCGCTACTACTATTTTATGCGATAATTTCATACACCTTCTCCTTGCCCATTGCAAAATAGCTGCTAATATAACCTATAAAACTTACACCATAAAACTGCTGTGTAATAATAACTATCTAAATTATCGTCAGCTGACAAATAAATGTTTAGAAATAATAAATAATTTTCTGGTAATTATAATTTTCATCTCATTAATCACAATCTTAGACAAGGGCTTTAGGCAATTTATTTAAAAATAAAAAAACCTCAGACCCATTCACGTTAATTTCTTTAAACCGCGAATAGATAGAGGTTGGTTAAATTTTAAAAAACAATCAACGCATTTTCCCCTGCGTTAATATATATCCGGAAATAATACCTGTACCACCACCAACAATATGGGTAAACTGCGATATATTGTCTTTTATAAATATGCCCTGATAGATTTCTTGACCTAAATAAGTGACAATGACCAGCACTAATGTAATCGGTATCTCACCTGCTTTCATTTGCGTAAAAGAAGATAACAAAATAAAGGCAAAGACAACACCACTACCACCCAATAGAACTGTATTAGCTGAAACGATCATGTGAAAAATACCGGTAATAACAGCAGTAAATAAAATGACAATCGCAATACTTGAAGAACTATACTTTTCTTCTAGCATTGGTCCAATTACCAATATAAGTGTAATATTGGCAAATAAATGCGACAAATTGGCATGACCAAACACGTGACCAATTAATCTAAAATAAGTGAACGGATCAGTTAACGAAGCACGATAAACACTAAACAAATTATCAATTAACCAATCGCCTGTCACTGTATTGAGTGCAAAGACCACTATACAAATAATAAAATATGTCAGTATCACTGGTGAATTAAATGAAATTTTTATTTTTGGCATTATCTCCAAGACCTCCTTTTACATTATATCAAAAAAAATAAATTCTGCCCATTATGACAGAATTTATTTTTTTATTTATTACTTACTTAACCGAATTAAGGCCTAAGTTAAAAGCTTTTATATTGAGGTCAATAAACTTTTCTTTAACCGTTTTTTTAATAACGCTTTCCCAATCAATATCAGTTAAGCCAAGTCCTTTGATAAGCGCACCGACCATAACGACGTTCATCGCTTTTATATTGCCTAGTCCCTTCGCCAGTTTAGCGGCATCTAACAACTGCGTGTCTTTAATTTTAGACTTAACTTCATCAACGACACCAACTGGGTAGTCAGCTGAACCAATTAAAATTGGTGCCGATGGTATGCGGTATGTATTGATGACAATTGTGCCATCTGGTCTAACATATTCGATCCACTTAGCGGTTTCCATTTCTTCAAATGATACTAGAATATCGGCTTGGCCCTTACCTATAATTGGTGAATAAACCTTTTCGCCAAAGCGCACTTGCGTCGTTACCGAACCACCACGCTGTGCCATGCCGTGCACTTCTGACATTTTTACATCATAGCCACTAGACAATAAACCCGTTGCAAGTATTTTACTGGCTAATATAATACCTTGACCGCCGACACCTGATAATAGAATATTCGTTGTTTTACTCATATTAGTTACCTACCTTTTCAATTGCATCAAACGGACACGCCTGCAAACAAACGGTACAGCCTACGCACATATTGGGGTCAATTGACGCCAGCTTAACAGTTTTGTCAAAACTGATCGCCGGGCAACCTGTACGCGTACAAACGCGGCAGCCGCGACATTTATCTTCAACAACATGACAGATTGGACGTTTTAAAGCAAATTCATCGATGTCTTCTGGTGAAAAGCGCTTTAATACGCAAGGCCAGCGTGTAATGATAACCGATGGCCCATCAAAGGCAAATGACGCATCAAGGGCTTTAGAAACTTCTTCTAATTGCAATGGATTAACTGTTTCGACATGCTCAATACCGATTGCCTTACAAAGCGCCGGTATATCGATTTCTTTAGTTTTATTGCCCATTAAAGTATAACCAGAACCTGGGTTTTCTTGGTGTCCTGTCATACCGGTAATGCGGTTATCGAGAATAACATTAACTGTATTAGATCCATTATAAACGACATTCATCAATGAGTTAACGCCAGTATGGAAAAAGGTAGAATCACCAATAACAGTAACAACTTTTTTATCGACGCCATTTTGGGCAAAAGCTTGCGCCGCGCCGTGCCCCATTGAAATAGAAGCACCCATATCTATTACCGTATCAATTTGTTTAAGTGGCTCAGCTGCACCCAAAGTATAACAGCCAATGTCACCGGTTATCATAACATTGCGTTTTTTAGTGAGCGCATAAAAGAAACCACGGTGCGGACAACCAGCACATAAAGTTGGTGGTCTACCAACGATATTTTCTTCGCTGATCACTTCACTTGGACGGTCTTCATCCAGTAGCGCCTTGGCAATAATATCAGGGTTTAATTCGCCAATATTAGGAATTTTTGCCTTACCGATACAATCGATGCCAGCAACTTTCATTTGATCTTCAATGAAGGGTTCCAGTTCTTCAATGACGTAAAGCGTCTCGACCTGATCGGCAAATTCTCTTATTTTGGCCATTGGTAACGGATTGGTAAAACCTAGTTTCAAATAAGATGCTGTATTGCCAAATACTTCTTTGGCATATTGATAAGAAACCCCCGAGGTGATTATGCCGATTTTTTTATCGTTCCACTCAAAGCGGTTGAGAGGCGATTGATTCGATAATTTTTCTAATTTAACGAGTTTATCTTCGACAATTGGGTGTAATCGTCTTGCAGTGGCTGGCGCTGCAACGTACTTTTCAGGCATTTTTTTATATTCTTGCATTGGTACGTCGATGCGCTCAGTTTCTTCGACAAGCGACTTAGAATGGCAAGTGCGCGTCGTCATTCTAAATAAAACGGCAACGTCGTTTTCTTCAGAAATCTTATACGCCTCTTTGATAAAGTCTTTACATTCTTGTGAATCAGATGCTTCGATACAAACAATCTTGGCATGTTTAGCATAATACCTATTATCTTGTTCGTTCTGCGACGAATGGCAACCCGGGTCATCTGCCGATATTAAGACCAAACCGCCAGTAATACCGGTGTAGCCAATTGTAAATAGCGGATCTGCCGCAACATTGACGCCAACGTGTTTCATGGCGGCAAGTGATCTTGCACCTGCTACCGATGCGCCAATTGCCGATTCAAGCGCCACCTTTTCATTAGGTGCCCATTCGCAATACAATGCATCTTTGTACTGAGCAATGTTTTCCAGAATTTCAGTGCTAGGCGTACCCGGATAAGCCGATGCAAATGTCACACCAGCTTCATAGGCACCTCTAGCAACAGCCTCGTTGCCTGTCATTAATTTTTTCATCATGCACTCTCCTTATACGTGACTAAACCACTCCCATGTTTAATCATGCTATTATTATCTCATATTGATAACCGCCTATCAATAGTTTATTTGTTCATTTTGTTTTTTTTTTAACACATTGACTACAGCTACCTATGCAACTGCTTAACTATACTTTGCGATCACACTACCCAATGCGATTGAATTTAACTTTGTTTCATAATCATCGGCGCGCGATACCAATACAACGGGTACCCGCGCACCCATGATAATACCAGCAGATTTTGCACCTGCCAAATAGGTCAGAGTTTTGCCAATGCCATTGCCAACTTCGATATTGGGCACCAATATCACATCAGTTTCACCTGCGATGTCAGATTTAAAACCTTTTGTTTCGGCGGCTGCTTTAGAAAATGCCAAGTCTACGGCCAGTGGTCCTTCTACAATTACGCCCCTGCCAAATTCACCAGCTTGGCACTTGTCTTGCAGCGCTCTAGCATCAACAGTTGCTGGCATTTTAGGGTTAACCTTTTCTTTGGCAGCAATACAGGCAACTTTTACCATTTTATTGCCCAGCGCTTTAGCGACATCAACCGCATTTTGCAATATTTTTGCTTTTGCATCTAAGTCAGGGCTTATGTTCATGCCACCGTCTGTCATATACACTAATTTATGATAAAGTGGTATTTCATAGACCATAACATGTGATAACTGACTATCAGTGCGCAAGCCAATTTCTTTATCGAGTACCGCTTTTAATAAAATAGCTGTATCTATTAGCCCTTTCATTAAGAAATCAGCCTCACCAGCACTAACCAAGGCCACGCTTTTGCTGGCCGATTCTTCAAGCGATTCAGTAGCGATTAAACGATAATTGCCAATAACAAGGTTATTCGTTTTGGCAATTTCTATTATTTTAGCCGTATCACCAACTAAAATAGGCGTAATTAAATCTTCTTCTGCTGCTCTAACAACGGCATGTAATACTTCAGAATCTTCTGCCGCAGCGACAACTAGTTTCATTTTTTGACCTGATTTTGCTGCTTCTAGCAATTGACTTAAACTTTTAATCACGGTATATCCCCTTTCATTTTTTAACTAATAAACACAGTTTAATTTTACATTATTATATATATAAATGCAAATGACCAGTTTATTAAATCAATCGATCATCTTCAATAGAGTTGTAAAATCTTCAAGGTAGTGTAATGCATTGCTGCTCAGTTCTTCTGCATACGCGCGCGAACTGTCATCGGCAATGGCAATAACATCCATACCAGCGCGCTTTGCCGCCATTAAACCAGCGCTGGTATCTTCAAACACCAAGCATTTATTCGGTGCTACTTTAAGGTCTTTTGCAACGCCCAAAAAGACATCGGGAAACGGCTTGCCGCGTTCAAATTCAGCCGCCGTGCGCAAGGTTTGAAAATAACATGCAATGCCATTTTTAGCAAGCGATAGCTCGGCTAAATCTCTAAAATTAGATGTGCCAATACCCATTTTGATATTGCGCTGTTGTAAATAATCTAATAATTTCTGTGCACCTTTCTTCAGACCTATTCGATTGGCATAGTAGTCATATGCCATTTTGAGCCATTCGGCCTGTATGACTTCAATCTCATCTTTAATTGAAAACTTTTCTTTAAAATATAGCGCAACTTCTGTCGTCGACATACCCTCAACTTCGCGTTGTAAATTATCAGGCATTTTATAATTGTGTTTTCGCAAATATTCAATATCGATATCTTTCCATATCCACATTGAATCGACCAGTGTGCCATCTAAGTCAAAAATGACGGCTTGATATTTAGAAATGTCAAACATGTTTTTCCTCTAATATGGTTGGTTTATATACATCTCAATGCGTGATTTTAACTTGTTATACTTAAAATATTTTTTGCGCTTTAGTATTTTTATCACCTGTTTATCTAGTGTGTGTAGGATTACTTTATCGCGTTCTAAAAAAATAATTTCAACCAGCTTATTTTTTAAGCGCTGTGAATTGACGTCAACATAATAAGCTGTAATCGGTTCGTTATACTCACGGCTAATAATTAACTTAGTTATATTCTCTTTATCGCGATAATAAGCACTTGACTGATTACGCATTTCAATGGCGTCAAAGATGTTTTCATCAAGTAAATACTTATATTTAATTTGATAGTATTTTGCCATTGTATTATAATACTGATAATAAAAGAGACCTTCTTCAAGTGAGCTAATTGTACTTGGCAGTTCGATTATATAGTCATTATAAAGCTGAGTATTTAATTCAATAAACTGCACTTTATCAAGTTGACCGCTTTCTAGTTGTTCAATTAACTGTAAGCGACGCTTGGCATGCGCAGCAAAGTCTATTGTTTTCATAATAGCCTCTTAAATAATTTTATGCAACTTAAAGCCAAGATAATCGCATGATATTAGCTTGTAGCTAACACCATTAAAAACACCTTGCTTAACCGCCTGATAATTGGCATGTATATGACCAAAATAAACCTGTTTAATACCACTTTGTTCTATTATTTCGGTCATCGGTGTAGCGCGACCAGCCTCATCAAAAGGTGGATAGTGTAGCACGCAAATTTTTTCTAATTGCCGATCAGCTGCTTCGATTGACAATTTTAAGCGATTACACTCGCGTTGATATATTTTAGCATCGGCACTAACGCCATTTATTTTTGCCGGCACATCCCAACCACGCGTACCGACAATACAATAGTCTTCAAATATACGTGCATTATTTTGCAAAAAGTCAATTGTTTTAACTGCTGCGCGCATTTTCTTTAACGTCGTCCACCAGTAGTCGTGGTTGCCTTTTAACATTAATTTTTTACCTGGCAAAGCATCTATCCAAGCTAGATCTTTTGCTGCTTCTTGCAAAGTGAGTGCCCAAGAATTATCACCCGCCAATACAACCAAATCATCGGCTGCGACGCGTGCCTGCCAGTCGGTGGCAATGCGCTCATAGTGTTTAAACCAGTGTTTGCCAAAGACATCCATCGGTTTTTCACTATTAAAACTAAGGTGTAAATCTCCAATAACATAGATTGCCATCGGTATCTCCCTAAGCTTTTTCCGAATCTTTAAATGGCTGATAGCGCGGTAATACTTCTTTTATTTCTTGTAATAAGCCTTCAATTTCTTCGATGGTGCCGTTTTTCCACAACTTTTCAAACTGCAACTGAAAATGCATCGCTTCATCTGTGCGACCAGCAACCATTAAAACGCGAATGTTCTTGGTAATATCTGACACCAAGTTTGATTTTAACTCAAATAAAAGCTGCGCATTGATGACTTCTTTTCTAATTTCAGTCATTTCTGCATCTAGTGCGGCGGCGGCAACGGCAGATTTTTTTAATCGCTCTCTTATTTCTTCTGGTATATCCGATTTATATTTGTAATTTAATGAGTGCTCAATGGTCGCCCAAAAATTCATTGCCAATGTTCTTATTTGTAATTCTGCCAGTACTTCTTTGGGTCCTAGCGCAGTTTGAACAGGGTATTGAATAATCATGTGATAACTGCGATAGCCAGATGGCTTGGGGTATTTGACATAGTCTTTTTGATAGACAATTTTTAAATCTTGTCCGTCACGCTTTTTTAAAAGATCGACAACGGTGTAAATATCGTCGCTAAACTGACACATAATGCGTAGCCCTGCAATATCTTCCATCAGCGTTTCAATTTGATCAAGTGGTATTTCACGCCTTTTCGCCTTTTCTAATATCGATGAAACGCGCTTGACCCGTCCAGTTACAAATTCTATCGGCGAATATTGATTGAGTTCTCTAAATTCTTTGCGAATCGATTTTAGCTTTACCTTGAGTTCTGCAACCGTTTGCTCGTATGGTATCAGCGTCGCCTTCCATTCTCTAACATTTTTCATTTATTCCCTCTTATTTTTACCTCTTATAGTATGGCTGCTATCCCAACTTAGTTTTTATAATATAAAAAACAGTCAGCATAGCAATGATTGAAAAGACAATACAATAGATAAGTGTATTGTCTGTTGTACGGCGTCTACCAAAGTGCTTAAACGACATATAAAGGCCCAATGTCGCTAAGACAAACGTCGCGCCTGAAATAGCAGCACTTACATCTAACAACAGCCGATTCCAGCGATAACGATATGGCATATGAAGCATTCTCGTTATCAGATAAGCACTACTTGGGCGAGCAAATAATAGCAATGTAGCGAGTATAATTAGCATTAGCCAAATAATACTCTTTAAGTAACCTAAACGAATATCAAACTTTTGATCAGTTTGATACTGATCCATTTTCTCAACACTTAATGGTGGCATAACCGCCTCTAATTGCTCTTCGTGCTGACCATTTAACTGTTTTTTTAGGTACTTAGTTTGAATGTCATTAATATTCTTAACAATAATCTTTCTAACTTCTCGACTCGTATTGATAAACTGCGCGCGAATTTCATACTGGCTAAGCGTACCATCTATCAGTTGGCTATCTAATACAACTGCATTGACTGAAATGGATTCAATTTCTTCAAAATTGACCAAACAAATTATTTGTTCATCTTTACTAAGCTGATAATTGGCGACAAAACGCATACCACCTAATGATATATCCTTACTTAGTGCCGAAATTTGTTCAGCACTTTCATTGATGATCACTTTCATTTCTTTAACATAATTAAGTCTAAAGAAATCACGGCGCTGCACTTTTTCAACTTCGCCAATTTTACGCAATGTCAGCATGGCAATGCCTTCGATTAAGTTGCGGTTTTCAACACTTGCCTTAAACCGAAAAATATCGTAGCGATCATTTGTTTCATCGTATTTTGAAAATAATACATTGACAGTTTGAGCTGGCTGCAGTATTACGATTTTACCTGACTTTATTGGCGCATGTACCAGTAAAGCTTCATCAGTGAGCACTTCTTCAACCAATGTCTTTGCAGTTAACAGCTTACCTGACATTGAACCGTGTATTTCTAATTCAATTGATTCTCCAACAATAAACTTGTGTTCCACCATATCCTCCAATTACTTGGGCAACTCTTTTTTTATGTGACGTGTCAATTGCACTGCTACAAACGCCGTAATCGGTATACACATGACAATACCTATGCTGCCCGATAAAGCGCGTACCACTTCAGCGGCAATGAGATCCATATTCATTATTCTAATATGCGACATACGGTAAGCATTAAATAACAATATCAAGGGTAAAAAACTACCTGTATAAGCCAATATTAAAGTATTGGTCATCGTCCCCATTACATCGCGACCGATGTTCATACCAGAGCGAAATAACCTCTTAACACTAACATCTGGATTATTAAGGCGTATTTCTTCAATTGATGAAGCAATTGACATGGCAACATCCATAACAGCGCCCAACGCCCCCAAAATAATACCAGACAACAATAGTTCAGAAGCGTTAAAGATATCACCTTGCGGAATATACTTTAGCATTAAAGCCTCGTCATTTGACAATCCTGTAACGTGCATAAATTCAGCAAATATCAACGCTAAAGCACCAGCACAGACAACACCGCCTAAAGTACCGATAATCGCCGCAACACTTTTACGCGACACACCTGCAATAAAAAACAGTGTAAATACGGTGATTATTGTCGCCACGACAATTGTTACCAAAATTGGATTAAGTCCGTTGTTCAATAGTGGTATGTGCACAAAGGCAATGATTGTCAATGTCAAAAACAGCGTTATTACCGTTTTAACACCTTGCCATCTACCGACCCATAATATAGTGATGATAAATAAAAAAATCAGAACATACACACCACTATCGCGCTTATAATCGTGAACGTAGTACTCACCTTCAGATTTAAATAAAATAATTTTATCACCTTGTTTTATTGACATTGGGTAAGGATCGGTTTCTAATAAGGCATGCTCTAACTGTATAATTTGGCCCTTGTCGGGGCCGTCTAATAACTTTAGTTCTACTAAAAATTTTTTATCGGTAAATTCATCGGGTGCAACATCTAATTCAGTTACACTGAGCACTTTAGCGGATTCATATATTTCGTCTGATAAATCAGCAGTGGCAAAGTTAGCTGAAAATGTCATTAATATTACTATCGTTATTAAGATAATTCGTTTCATATATTCCCCCAATGAATTTATATTTTATTATATCATGTTTTTAGCAGTTTTTCTAAATTTAAGCAATAAAAAGTACCCAATTGAGGGCACTTTCAAAAATCTGCATTACGCACTAGACTGTCAATATAAATATGGTGTGAATATTCTGGGATAATTTATACGCTTTTAACGACGATGCGCAACGGATAATATAGCAGTACAAAAATGATTATACCACCAATGCCTTGAACCGCATTGGGAAATAAATTGGCAAGCGCAACTGCCATGCCATAGCCCAATAAAAAGGTCTCTGTTAGAAAATAGCCGGTTACCATAACAGCACTGCCAAATAAGCCGGCGATTACCAGCTGTAGCATGTTAATCTTATTATCAGCAGTTTTTCTCTTGAAAAAGCCAAGCGCCGCGGCAACGACAAAAGCGTCTAGCCCCTTTATGACAAATGTCGGAATGGCATACATTGCGTAACCAGCGGCGATGTCAGCTAATAATGAACCGATTGCAGCTGGAAAAGCACCTAATGGCCCCATTAAAGCACCACATAAATACACAAACGTATCACCTAAGTGTAGATAGCCGTAACCGGTTGGTATCGGTATTGCTAAAAATAACGTAGCAATAAAAACCAGCGCTGCCAAAACGCCAGCAATAGTTAATTGTCGTGTTGTCATTTGTTTGCCTCCCGCGTAGTAAATCTTCAGTATTGTAACAAGTTTTCAATTAAGAATTCACTTTTCTCTATTATTGATTGTTGGCCTGTTGCAATATAATCATCATAATATTTTGCCAATATTTCAATATTTTTTTCATTAAAATTTGGCAATGGAATCTGTTTTAATGGTGTTGCATATAACTCTAATAAATTTCCCTTACGTTTACCCTTATAAGATAACCAAAGACCGACAATTTTACTATTTAAGAACATGGTTAGTCCTTTTAATAGTATTTCATCGCTCAAGTTCAAAAATATTTTAACGGGCTTGGTCGATAAAAAATAAACATCTGCACTGCCGTAAAGCGGCGCCTCAACATAGGCGAAAGTATTGGTTGTCGACCGTTGTGGAGCGACAATTTTGGGGACTATAAATATGTTTTCATAACGTGGCCACTGCAGTTCATACCATGCCCTTGCGCCACTTTTAACTTCGCGACGCCTCTCAAGCAATGGTCGGTAAGCAGTTAAGTGTTTCTGCCATTTAACATTATTTTTTAAATTGCCACGCGCACTGTACAAAATGCGACGGGTTGGCATTTTAGATAATTGATATTTTGCAATATCACTATTTTTCAGAAATAACTTTAGATGCTGATCAATGTCAGCTTCATTTTCTTCAAATACAAAAATCGGTTTTTCGCAAATGAATTTTTGGCCAATTAACTTGCTGTGACGTCGCTTAAAGCGGTCTGCCCCCGAAACTAATCCCTGATTAATCGCTAGGACATCACCTAATTTTAAATGACATTTTTCTTCAATATCTTGTAATTTAATAAAGACATCTTGTGGCATAAGCTGTATTGCACCAGTATTACTGTATAGCGCCTCATTGTCTGTGCAGAATTGCTGATTGTTTCGCTGCACATAGCAACTGCTTCGTTTGGCTTTTTTAGGTGTTAGCGTAAAAATTATAAAACTTAAATTATTGACATCTTTAAAAACATTGAGTACATCATAATAGCGAATTGAACGCCACAAGGCGCGCGTTTTAATATCATTTCGCAATTTAGTTGCATTATCGGCAGTTGTAAAATAACTGGTCATTATTTGGCAGATAACGCCATATTGCGACAGTATATTCAAGGCTTGATGCACAAAAAAATAACTGTAATCCATTTTACCTTGATAATAATTAGACCAATACGCATCATTTTTTAACGGTGAAAATAACGCAGTATGGCCTCTTTCGCCAATATAGGGAGGATTACCAATTACAATATCAAAGCCGCCGTTAGATAATATTTTTTTTACATGCGGTTTGTCAGTTAATTCTAATAGAGCATCACAGGCGAGCAACACACCACTAAACGGCTCGCCAAAATACTGTTCTATAAGCGTATTAAACTGTGCCACAGAAGTGGCGTTTATATCGTTTAAGACCATGCCTTGCATGGCCATTTTCAACAGTTCAGTACCATTTTTCAGATTATAGGTTTGCTGCCATTCAAGCAATTTTAATAATCTGGCAAAACCGAATACGCCAGTGCCACAGGCCATATCAATAAAACGCAGCTGACTCAACTTATCTAAAATACACTTTGCCAGTTGCACTTTAACTTCACCTGCCATAAAGGCAAGAGCTTGCTTTCTGCTATATCCTATATTCATCAGATAAATGCAAGTAGCGTCTTCGATCATGCTGATAGCAAGCGCTAGCGGCGTGTAAAATGCACCCGTCAACACACGCAACTCGGGTGTTAATTTGGTGTCGTAATTGAGAATACTGTCAATTTTTGCGTTCATCACAAGGCGTTTTTACCTATTTATAACAGCTGCGTCTTGCCATAATTTTTCGATATTATAATAGTTGCGTTTTTCGGCATTAAAAATATGAACGATAATGTCTTCAAAATCGAGCACTACCCAATCACCATTTTGATGCCCCTCCTTGTGGTGTAAGTCAAGCTGATAGTCTTGCCAAACCATATCTTCAACGTGTTTTGCAAGCGCCATAGCATGTTTATCGCTCTGACCAGTTGCAATCACAAAATAATCGGCAATTGATGACTTACCAATTAAGTCTAATACGATGACATCTTCACCTTTTTTATCGTCGATATAATCTGCCATCGCTAAAGCTAGTTCTTTAATGTTCAAATTTAAGCCCCCTCACTACTCATCATCTGATTATAAAGTGCCAATGTATTTGGATGAATCGGTTTTTGCTGTGCAATCAAATAACAAATCGTATCAGCACTGACTGTTTTTAAAGCAGCGCGTAACGACTTTTTAGCGATTGCGCGATGTGCTTTTAATTTTGGATAATTGCGCCCTTTTTCAGTGGCGTCGGCAATGTAAATAACCGCCTCAACTGACGACATATTCGCCCGCCCCGTCGTATGATATTTTATGGCATTCAATACCGTTTTGTCAGTAATGCCAAAATCGCGCCTGGCAAGGCAGGCTCCCGCTGTCGCGTGGACAATTTGTGGCATAACAGCAAACAGCGGGTCTATTGCTTCGTCTTTATCTTGTTCTATTAAAGTAATCATATCGGCAAACGCCAGCTGCTTTGCAACATCGTGCAAATAGGCCGAAACTTCAACCGCCACTACATCGACATCGTGTAACTCAGCCAACTTAAGCGCCCAAGTGACGACGCGTTCGGTATGCTGATAGCGTTTGATTGATAAGTTTTCAGCAAGATAGCGTTTAATTTCACTGATGTTATAAGGCATATAGATTATTCTCTACAATGAGCTGTTCGACACTTTTGGTCACTAAGTATTTTATCGGCTCGCTATTTGCGTAGCGCTTTCTAATATCGGATGAAGAAATTTCTAATCGAAGCATTTTCATCATCTTTATATCAGCACAATAAGTCTTATTTAATCTGTTAATTTCATGTTTTAGTTTATCATCATTAAGACTGGGGCGTGTCGCCGCAATAAATGTAACACTACATAGTAGTTTTTGATAATCGCGCCACTTTTCAATGTCGACAATGGCATCGGCACCGGTAATAAAATAGATTGAATCGCTCTTGTAGGTATTCCTAAAATGTGTAACGGTATCGATTGTATAGCTAATGCCCTGTCGTTTGAGCTCAATATCAGATACCGAAAAATACTTGTTATCAGCAATGGCGGCTTCTACCATTTTATAGCGCATTTCGGGCGATGTCTTGACGACATTCAATTTATGGGGACCAATTTTTGACGGCACAAAAACCACTTTATCAAGAGAATAAGCGTGAAGCACTTGTTGTGCTAAAAATAAATGCCCTAAGTGAACAGGGTCAAATGTTCCGCCCATTATGCCTATTTTCATCTCTTTTTTGTCCTTGGCAGTTCAATAATCGGCTTTTCTTTATTTTTGCGATAAATCACAAATTTTCGACCAATACTCTGCACAAATTCGCTCTTAGTGCGTGCGGCAACAATATCAGCCGCCTCATCAATGGATAGCGAACACGATTCTAATAAGTGAATTTTTAATAATTCTCGTTTTTCAATCGTTTCATCAACCTGATTAATAAACGCATCAGTAATGCCCTCTTTACCTAATTGTATCACTGGTTTTAAAGGGTTGGCAAGTGCCTTTAAATAACTTCTCTGTTTGCCAGTTAACATATTTACCTCTATTCGTAACTATTCAGTCAAGTTGTCATTTCGAGTGAAAGCGAAGTCATAATCAAGAAAACTCGGGTTTTAAAGCGAGATCTCTTCACTTCGGTCGAAATGGCATATTGTCGTGCAATTTGACTGTATGTTAAATCTAATCATAGAATTCAAATTCAAAATCAAAAATTCTAACGGTTTGTCCTTCTTCAATGCCGCGCTTGCGCAATTCGTCGAATACACCACGTCTTCTGAGATAGCCCTCAAAGCGACGCAAGCTGTCGTAGTCATCAAAGTTAGTCGAATATATTAAACGCTCAATGCCTTCGCCTTCTAAAATATAAATATCGTCTTGTTTAATAATGTTAATTTCATAAGGATTATGTTTTTCTTCGAGCGTTTCTAAATCGTCTAGCGTCATGGTTTCAACCAATGGTTCAACCGGAATTGTCGCCAGTTTTTCAGTAACATAACGCATTAGTTGATCGACGCCTTCGCCAGTGGCAGCTGAAATGACGAAAAGTGTCAATGCTTTAGATTCAACGAACGCTTTAAAATCATCAAGTAGCACATTATCGCTTGCGATATCACTTTTATTGGCAACTACAATCGTTGGTCGCTGCGCCAATTTTTCATTGTATTGTATTAGTTCTTGATTAATCACTTGATAATCTTCTATTGGGTCGCGCCCTTCGCTACCGGAAACATCGACGACGTGAAGAATTAGGCGCGTCCGTTCAACATGCCTTAGAAAATCATGGCCAAGTCCGACACCGTCTGCCGCGCCCGAAATCAAACCCGGAATATCAGCCATCACAAACGATTCGCCTTTAATTACTTCAACAACACCCAAATTGGGTTTAATGGTCGTAAAGTGATAATTGGCAATTTTTGGCTTAGCTTTGGTAACGCGCGCCAAAAGTGTTGACTTACCGACATTTGGGTAGCCGACTAAACCGACATCAGCGATCATTTTAAGTTCTAAGAGAAGTTCTTTTTCAACACCCTTAAAACCAGCCTCAGCAAAGGTCGGTGCGCGTCTAGTCGACGTTTTAAATTCAGCGTTGCCGCGACCGCCTTTGCCACCGCGCGCAACGATAAACTGATCGCCAACTTTAGTTAAATCAGCAATCACGATGTTGCTTTTAACATCTTTAATAATCGTGCCAGCCGGTACTTTAATGACTAAATTTTCACCGTCTTTGCCAAAGCATTTTTTCTTTTCGCCATTTTTGCCGTTTTCGGCGGTATATTTCTTTTTGTATCTAAAATCCATTAATGTGCGCATACCACTGTCAACGACAAAGATAACATGCCCACCCCGACCGCCATTACCACCATCGGGTCCGCCATCGGGCACATATTTTTCACGCCTAAAAGACACGACACCATTGCCGCCATTACCGGCTTTAACCGTTATTTTCGCGTGATCTACAAACATATTTTCCTCATTTCAAGCGCAATAAAAGAGGCCGCTCTCGGTGGCCATCTGATATTCCTTATTCGCGATGCAGTTTGCGCGGTAAAGTGCTCACCACATCGCAAATAAGCCTATTAATTAGTTTTCAGGATAAACGCTAACTTGTTTTCTAGTTTTATCTTTGCGTTCAAACCTTACGACGCCGTCTACTTTAGCAAATAGCGTATCGTCGCCACCAATTCCTACATTATTTCCAGGGTGTATTTTTGTTCCTCTTTGACGAACAATGATGCTACCACCGCTGACAAACTGACCATCGCCACGTTTGACACCAAGTCGCTTAGCATTACTATCACGTCCGTTTTTAGAAGAACCAACACCTTTTTTAGAAGCAAATAATTGCAAATTTAACGTCATCATCTTACAACACCTCCCTTGT
>PDWI01004269.1_pt1 | contig 21851 bp, 16 predicted proteins | sample 1430891 | NCBI WGS metagenome assembly PDWI01 (sample SAMN01162508, study PRJNA174530) | Oral metagenome, whole genome shotgun sequencing project. | biome: Marine environment; feature: Marine mammal; material: Swab sample of the gingival sulcus; isolation source: swab sample of gingival sulcus... | reverse complement strand
CAGGGAACCAGTATCCAGCGAGAGCGGATAGTGGAAACCGCTACGTCTATGGAAGAGATGAACTCCACTGTTCTTGAGGTGGCGAAAAATGCTTCGGGTGCAGCAGAGGGTTCAGATACAGCCAAGACCAAGGCCGAAGAGGGCCAGGAGATTGTTGAAAGTGTCATTGGCGCTATAAGACAGGTACAGGAGCAGTCCCAGGTGTTGAAAACAACGATGGAAGCCCTGGGGCAACAGGCTGAAGATATTGGCAATGTGATGAATGTTATCTCCGACATTGCTGACCAGACCAATTTGCTGGCCTTAAATGCTGCCATTGAAGCGGCCCGTGCTGGCGAGGCAGGCCGGGGCTTTGCGGTTGTGGCCGATGAAGTCCGCAAACTGGCAGAAAAGACCGTGGGGGCCACCCAGGAGGTTGGCACTGCCATCAGCACTATCCAGCAAGGCACACGAGAAGCATCCTCGGATATGGACAAGGCCGTGAATTCGGTAGAAGAGGCCACCACCCTTGCCGGACGCTCCGGCGAGGCCCTGCGTGAAATCGTTACCCTTGTGGACAGGGCCAGTGAACAGGTGCGTTCCATTGCCACGGCCGGCGAAGAACAATCGGCCACATCCGAAGAAATCAGCCGTGCTGTGGACGAGATTAACCGTATTTCTACGGAAACTTCTCGATCTATGGAAGAATCTGCCCTTGCGGTTGTGGAATTGGCGGAAGCGGCCCAAGATCTGAATCAGTTGATAGCTGATTTGAAGGATACATAATATACAAGATGTGCTGAAGCCAACTATAAAGCGGCCCCGCCACCGATAAACAGTCTCGGTGGCGGGGCCTTTTGCAAGACGTTTTTGCCAGGCAGTGAGCATCTCTGGGATAACCCGCAAAGTATCCGGCTATAACAACTTAGAACTTAACACCCTGTCCGCGTAGATACGGGTATCCTGGCCTTGTAGCCACTCTTCCTTGACGCGCAAAAATGCTTCATGCAAAATTCTTCAAGACGTTCATCCAATCTTTCCCATGTCTTCTGAATATCCCACACCCCACAAAAACGGCATCGTATTTGCCGCCCTTATGCTCCTGCTTCTCCTTGCGGGTTCTGTTCTTGCGGCCTGTTTGTTCGGCCCGATGGATATTCCGGCAGCCAAGGTTTTTTCTCTCCTGTGGGAACAAACTCTTGCCCTTACGGGCCTTGCATCCTCTTCCACAGCACATGTCCCGTCCAATCCGCCTTCCTGGGAGGTCATCATCCTTGACATCCGTTTAAGCCGGGTTCTTCTTTCCTGCCTGGTGGGTGCCTGTATGGGCGTGGCAGGAACCGTATTTCAGGGCATTTTACGCAATCCTCTGGCCGACCCCTTCACTCTGGGCGTCTCCAGCGGGGCAGCCTTTGGTGCCACTTTTGTCATCTATCTGGGCCTGACCCACACTTTCTTTGGCCTGACCCTTCTGCCTGTGGCCGGACTTATAGGCTCGCTGGGGGCCTTGGCAATAGTTATTGCCCTGGGGAAAATCCACGGCGAGCTCCGGCGGGAAACCCTTGTGCTGGCGGGAATCGTTGTGGCTACCTTTCTGGCGGCCCTTATCTCTCTACTCAAGGCCCTGGACGAAGAAGCGGTAAGTGCCATGATATTCTGGATTATGGGCAGCTTTCAGGGCCGGGGCTGGCAGCATGTCATTCTGCTTCTTCCCTATATGGTTGTGGGCTTGAGCCTTATCTGGCGATATTCCAGAGAGCTGGACATCCTCTGCATGGGCGATTTGCAGGCCCGTCATCTGGGCGTGGATGTGGGACGGGTACGCATCATGCTTCTTCTGGGGGCAAGCCTTATGACAGGAGCCGCTGTAGCCGTATCAGGTATCATCGGATTTGTAGGGCTGGTGGTTCCTCATTTTGCGCGTATGCTTCTGGGTGCAGAACACCGCCCTCTGCTTCTCATGTCGGGCCTGCTGGGGGCCTTGCTCCTGCTTTGGTCTGATGTGCTGGCAAAAACCATTCTGGACAGCGGGGTTGAACTGCCCGTGGGAGTTGTTACGGCACTGTTAGGCGGCCCGTTTTTCTGCCTGCTGCTTAAACATCGGGGACACGGAGGATTTCCATGATTCAGGTAGAACATCTTACCTGTGCCTACGGTAGCCAGACCGTGCTCAACGCCATTGATTTCCATGTGGGACGCGGCGAGATGGTAGGCATCCTTGGCCCCAATGGAAGCGGGAAAACCACTCTGCTGGGTGCTCTTTCAGGAACCCTTGCCCCTGTTGCCGGCAAGGTGCGTATAGAGGGTCAGGACGTACACGCCCTGCGGTCCAAAACACGGGCAAGGATGATGGCTTGCGTCCCCCAAAGACTGGAACCTGTTTTTGATATGCCTGTTCGTTCTCTGGTTCGCATGGGCCGTTATCCTTACACCTCCCTGTTGCGAGGATATTCCGGGAAGGACGAGGAGGCCGTTACCTGGGCCATGCAAACCACCAATATTCTTCACTTGGGCCATCGGTACGCCAATGAGCTTTCTGGCGGCGAATGGCAGGCGGCGAATGGCAGCGGGTTCTCATGGCCCGCGCCCTGGCCCAGAAAACCCCTTGCCTTCTTCTGGACGAAGCCGCTTCAGGGCTGGATGTGGGAGCGCAGGTGGAAATCTACAACCTGCTCACGGCCCAGAACCGTCAGGGTATGACCATTATCAGTGTCATCCATAATCTTAATCTGGCGGCCCTGTACTGCAACCGTCTGATTTTTCTTAATAAAGGTTCTGTGGTGCTGGACGGCCCTGTAAAGGACGTGTTCACGCAGGACAATCTCTCAAGGATATACCATGCTCCTCTCTCGGTTGTTCCCCACCCTGTTACGGGTACGCCCCAATGTCTTCTGGCTCCAGACGTGCTGGCTCCAGCCATGCTGGTTCCTGGGACTGCTGCTTCCTCTGCTCATATCGGGCCCGGCACAAGCAGTAACCATAACAGATGATTTTGGCACGGTTATTACCCTTAACAAGCCAGCCAAACGCATTATCTGTCTGTACGGGGCCATGAACGAAATCCTGTCGGTCATGGGACTTACCGACCGCATCATTGCCCGCACCAAGGGCGATACCTTTTCCCAAGAGATGGCTGCCAAACCCTCCATTGGAACCCACATGCGTCCCAACGTGGAAATGGTGGTGGGGCTGCGTCCTGATGTGGTTTTACAAATGGCCGGACGCAAGGCTGTTTCCGAATCTCTACACAGCATCAGACAGCACGGCATTCCCACGGCGCTTTTCAAAGTAGCAACCATGAAAGACCTCTATGCCCTTATCACCCGCATAGGGATTATCACTGGCGAAAAGGGCAGGGCCGACAACCTTATCCTGTCCATGCAGCAACGTATCGCTCAGGTGCAAACACGGCTTGGCCCTCACCCCAGGCGGCCCGGAGTTTTTTTTGAGGTCAGATACCCCAACCTGTTGGCAGCGGGGCAGGGTTCCATTGTTTCGGAGATTATTACATTGGCAGGCGGGAAAAATTGCGTGCGCCTCAACAAGAAACTGGTACGCCTGTCAGAAGAAGAAGTGGTAAGCATGAATCCAGAGGTCTATCTTTTGCAACAAGGCCCCATGAACCCCAACCCTGTCAATCCCAAAGAACGCCCCCATTTCAGAACCATTGAGGCGGTCAAAACAGGCCGTATCCTCATGGTGGACGAACACCTTTTTTCCCGGCCCGGCCCGGAAACCGTAACCGCCATTGAACTACTGGCGGACTATCTGCACCCCAAAGATGAGGTTGTGCCTGTGCAATAACTATGAGGGCATGACTTCTTATAATTTCCTAAAGAAGATGTTGACTTGTTCCATGACGAATTCATATAGTTGACATAGTTAATCATGAAGGATGCTATGTTGGTGGCATTATCAATTTTTTAATCAAAATTTTCTGCAACATACTCATTTTTGAAGTAATATATCAATATAGATGTTTATTAGTCTTGATAAATTTTTATGATGTATATGATGTATATATTTTAAAGGCGAGGTAAAAAATGATAAGGACTCAAGTATATTTAACAAATCAACAACGCTCTGACTTGATACTACTGTCAAAAAATAAAGGGAAAAAGCAGAGTGAATTGATACGGGAAGCGATTGATCGCTTTATTGCTCAAACAATTCAACAACATAGAAAAACAATACTAAATGAAGCCGCAGGAATTTGGAAGGAGCGCGTAGATATACCTGATTTTGAAAAAAATCGATCAAATTGGGATAGGGTTGAATAATGGCAAGATTAATTCTTCCCGACACAGACGTTTTGATTGATTTTTTACGAGGACACAGGCAAGCTGTTGAGTTTGTTTATAAAAATTCTTCTCAAATTATTTTATCATCAATAGTTGTTGCTGAACTTTATGCAGGAGTACGAGGAGAAAAGGAATTAGTAGTTTTAGACAATTTTATATCACTTTTTGAAACAGTCCCTGTAAATGGTGAAATTGCTAAAATGGGTGGCCTCTATAAACGTGATTTTGGTAAATCGCATGGAGTTGGTTTGGCTGATGCAATAATTGCAGCAACATGCGAGACAATTAATGCCCAGTTAAAAACGTTGAATATTAAGCATTACCCAATGATAAGAAATATAAGACCTGCCTATACAAAACGATAGTCTAACAAGTCGTTTCGCAGGACTCGTTTCCTCACCGGTGAACTCTGAGTTATATACTGTAATGGAGAATATGTATGTAAAAAGTCGTTGATATTACTATGTAACGCAGACAATAAAGTAACAAACGATAAACGATATATCTCAAAAGTTAATCACTTTGGAAATATTATGAAACTATCTGACTACAAAACATTACAATAATTATAAAATATAAACATATAACCAACCAAAAATCATGATTGATACTCAAAGCGTAAGCCATACATTATACCTCCCATTAGTAGGGAATATATACACATCGAAACATTTTAAGGAACTATTATTTGATGCAAAAGCCCTTGAATTGGAGAAAGAAATACCAAAAAATAATTTATACGAACTCAATGATGAATATTATTATTTGGCAGCAGCTTCAAGATATTATAATATGGATGTAGAAATAAAAAATTTTATTAAAAAACATCATAAATGTAACATCATAAATATTGGAGCAGGACTTGACACATCCTATTACAGAATAAAAGACAATACAGCAACATTTTATGAAATTGATTTACCCCAGGTTATTGAAGAAAGACAAAGGCTCCTTCCAGAGCAGGAAAATGACATCTATATTGCATGTTCGTTTTTAGACGTTGATGAGTGGATGAAAAGCATAAAAGATACACGCCTGCCGACCTTGCTCATCATTTCAGGCGTTTTCTATTATTTCACCCACAAAGAGGTTGCGACCTTTCTGGCACAGATAAAAAATAAATTCCTCCTTCTTGAAGCCGTTTTTGACTGCTGTAGCCAAATTGCCCTAAAAATATCTAATAGATATGTAAGAAAGACAGGCAATAAAAATGCTCCCATGTATTTTTATATAAATAATATAAATACGTATCTAAAAAATCTTAACCTCGATATACATTTGGTCAAAGAATATACATTGTATCATCATGCAAGAAAAATACTACAAAATATTTTTCTAAGTACCCGAATAAAAATGATGATTGTAGATTATTTCAAGATGTGTCGTATGGAACATATACAAATCAATTAACTATAGAAAATCAGAATCAAGAAATATCCTATCCTTATAAGATAAATAAAGTATGCTTACAAGGATATGGTAAAAAGTATTATATCATTTTCTGATATAATATAACCTCTTACCACAAGGAGAAAATTCGTGAAAATCTTTCAATCAACAATGCTCTTGCTGTTCATCATGGTGTTATCAGCGGCAGCCTCCTGGGCCTGTACTACAACTATTGTGGGCAAGTCGGCCTCACTGGATGGCTCGGTGATGGTCTCCCATTCCGATGACGGCCTCAACGACCCAAGGATGATTTTTGTTGCGGCCAGGGATCACGAACCTGGCAGCAGGCGTCAGGTGTATGAGTCCATAGCGGCCTTGGGTTATGAAGCCCGTTTTGGAAGTGATTGTACCCATCGTTTGAATATCGACGAACGCAGCCCACGCTATAAAGCATCCAAGGACGTTCCTCCCAGCCAGCCTCTTGGCTCCATTCCCCAGGTTAAACATACCTACGCTTATTACGATGCCAACTACGGGTTGATGAACGAACATCAGCTTATGATCGGCGAATGTACGGACAAGGCCAAGGTTCACCCGGAACCTGAACCGGGCAAACGCATTTTTTATTCTGCCGAACTCTCCAGGGTAGCGCTGGAACGCTGTAAAACAGCCAAAGAAGCCGTTAAGCTCATGGGAAGCCTCATTATGAAGTACGGCTATTACGGGACAGGTGAAACCTTGCTTGTGGGTGATCCCAAGGAAGCCTGGGTCATGGAGATGTGCGGCTATGATATGGATGGAACCGATGGTGTCTGGGTGGCCCAGCGGGTGCCGGATAACGGATTTTTCGTGGCTGCCAACCAGTTTCGTATTCGGGAAGTCCGCAAAGGCGCCAAAGACATGATGTATTCGTCCAATATTTTTAAGGTCGCCAAGGCCAAAGGCTGGTGGAATCCCAAAGACGGCCCTCTGGACTGGACGGCTGTGTATGGCGATGGTGAATTTCACCACCCCTATTATTCCCTGCGCCGGGTCTGGCGGGCCCAGTCTCTGGCGGCCCCGTCCCTGCATCTCTCCCCCTGGGTCAAAGGCCCTCTCACCACAAAATATCCTTTTTCTGTCCGGCCGGACACCAAGCTCTCCGTTCGGGATGTCATGGCTATTCACCGGGATACTTACCAGGGTACAGAATTTGACCTTTCCAAAGGCATGGCAGCAGGCCCCTTTGCCAATGTTGTCCGTTTTGAAGGCGGTGCAGAGTCAACTATGTCCAGCCAGACCGGGCCAGCAGTACACGGCGCTTTTGAACGGCCTTTAAGCATCTATCGCTGTGTGTATGCCTATGTATGCCAGGCCCGAAAGAACCTGCCTGACCCCATTGGCGGTGTCATCTGGTTTGGTTCTGATCGTCCGGCCACCAGTGTACTTATCCCATTTTATCCCGGTTCCGGAGGACTGCCTGCGTGCATGGAAAAGGGTAACCCTCTTCGTTTTGACAGGGACAGCATGTGGACGGCCTTTAATTACGTGGCCAACTATGCAGGTCTTAAATATGGCTACATGATTAAAGACATCACGGAAAAACGCGACGGCTTTGAAACCCGATTCTTTGGCCGTCAGGCCGACCTGGAAGAAAAGGCCCTGCACCTCTGGAAGCGGGGGAAAAAGGCCCAGGCCGCCACACTCCTCAATGAGCAAAGCCATCAAGATGCCTGGGACGTTCTGGCTGCGTGGTGGAAGCTTTCCGAAGATCTCTACGTCAAATATAATGACGGCTATCTCAACGAAAAAGACAATCTGGCCCAGCCGCTTTTTTATCCAGGCTGGTGGCTCAAGGCCGTGGGATATGAGCAAGGGCCAACAACCTATGCCAAACCAAAGGCTGCCAATTAAGAAGAAGGTATCAGCAAAGGAGCTTTACGGCATCAAACATAACAAACGATCTTATACCGTATAAGCCCATCAATCCAATACAAAAGGCGGAGTCAATGACCCCGCCTTTTGTATTGGTAATATGATGCAATCAATATTCTCAAACACAACGACATATAGTGTGAAATCTCATTTCTTATGCCGTATTATATGTATTTATTAGTTATTTACTCCTTTAAGATATGTTTCAAAGGCTTTGAGGCCAGAACTCCCTCCGATGGTTTGTACCCCCTTCAGCCATTTTTTATACATTTCTGGATGTTCTTTTACCCATATAATCCCAGCCTGGGCGGGAGTAAGTCTTTTGTTATTGTGAAGATTCTCCATAATCTGATTCATCATAGAGACAGGGAATGTAAAATTCTTTAGAAAAACAGCAACATTGGGATACTCCGTATCGAAACCTTTTCGTATATTTGTATACACTGTTGCAGAACCATCATTTTCTCCAAAAGTTGTCCCATCAGAGCCAGCAAGATACTTCATATCAATAATCTCGTTCATGTAATGGGGCTTCCATCCAAGAAATACGATCCATCGTTTCTGTTTCACAAAGGATTTCACCTGGGATAACATCCCGGCTTCACTTGAAGGTATCATCTCAAACTTTTTCATACCAAATATATTATTATCGATCATGTCCTGTATAATCTGATTTCCATCATTACCTTCCTCTATTCCATAAATCTTCCAATCAAGTTTTTCACCATACTTCGCAAGTTGTGAAAAATGCTTGAGTCCTCCATCCACAACATAGGCAGGAGCAGCAAGTGTGTATTTTGCTCCCGGCATATTAGGTACAAAATTGATAACACTTCCCTTGTCAAAATATTTTTTGGCAATGCTGGTCATGGATGGATGCCAATACCCCAAAAACACATCGGCTTCCTTGGTATCCATAGCCTTATAGGCAATGGGCGCAGAAACCATAAGGTTTGAGGCATCATATCCCAAACTCTTGAGGATCATGACAGCCAGCTCGGTTTTTACCGTTACTCCAGTCCAGCTTACACTGACAAAACGTATGGTATCCTTGGCCAGAACGCTGGTTCCTGCAAATATCATCACAAGCAGGATAAGAGTGAATAGTGTGTTCCGCATGGTTTTCATCAATAGCATAGTTCCTCCGTAAGGTTATTATTTGCCAAACCAGTTCATGGCCTGGGTCTGAAAATTCTGGTAAATATGCTTGACTTCGCAATATTCATGCAAGCCCTCATGACTAAGCTCCCTGCCAATACCGGATTGTTTATAACCTCCCCAAGGTGCACGGGGATAATAGATATTAAAATCATTGACCCATACGGTACCAAACCGCAGCCCCTTTGACATACGTTCAATGATGCCCGGATTCTGGCTCCAAACCCCCGCAGCCAGGCCGTATTTGGTATCATTGGCTAGTCTGAGTGCCTCGGCCTCACTTGCAAAGGTCTCTACCGTAATCACCGGGCCAAAACTTTCTTCCTGTACGATCTCCATATCCGCCCGGCAGTCCGTAAATAATGTGGGCAGATAGAAAAATCCGTTGGCAAGTTCAGGATTATCCGGCCGCTTCCCCCCTGTAATGAGCTTCGCCCCTTCCTTATGAGCAAGGGCTACATAGGCCTCTACTGTCTGCCTGTGGTCATCAGAAATAAGCGGTCCCATCTGGGTCGTCTCATCAAAACCATTGCCCAGAACAATCTTTTCCATTCTTTTTGCCAGTTCTTCCACAAAGCGGTCATGAATAGAGCGTTCCACCAAAAGCCGGGAGCCTGCAGAGCAGATTTGTCCCGCATGAAAAAAAACAGCATTAAGCGCATAATCAAGGGCTACATCAAAATCACTGTCTGCAAACACAATATTGGGATTTTTGCCCCCAAGTTCCAGGGCAATTTTTTTCACGTTGGTAGCCGCAGCCTGCATGATGAGTTTGCCTGTTTCAAGGCCGCCGGTAAAAGAGATGAGATCAACATCCTCTGACCGGGAAAGCTCGGCTCCCGTAGAAGAACCCGGCCCCAGCACAAGATTGACCACTCCTGCCGGAATCTCTGCTTCTTCGGCAAGTTCGGTAATCTTGATGGTCGTCAGCGGAGTAATTTCACTGGGCTTCATCACAATGGTACAACCTGCCGCCAGAGCCGGTGCCATCTTCCACGAAGCCTGTAGCAAGGGATAGTTCCAGGGAGAAATTTGACCACATACGCCAACAGGCTCACGCACCGCCACACTTGAAGTATCGGGATACGGTGAATCCAGAATGGCGCCTTTTTCAGAACCTGCAAGGTCAGCATAAAAACGAAAAACCTGGGCAATGCCGTCCATATCCCAGCGGCTTTCTTCCACTGTTTTTCCCGTGTCCAGACTTTCCAAACGAGATAATTCCTCGTGATCCCTGAGAACTAACTCATACATCCTGTATAAATAGGCCCCGCGCTGCTCTCCTGTAAGCCCTGACCAGATTCCACTATCAAAAGCCTTTCTTGCTGCGGCAATGGCCTTTTTGCTGTCTCCAGCATCTCCCTTGGCCACCACAGCAATAACTTCGTTATTAAAAGGGTTCACAATCTCTTTTGTCTGACCGGAAAGGGCGTCAACCCATGTTCCATCTATAAACATCTTTTTGGTTTCCACGGGTACTCCTTATTGGTTTTTTTCCTGTTTGGCTTGATAAAAGGGCGTATCGTCCGGGTCTAGAGGCGTATTGCCCAAAATACTATCTGCGGCTTTTTCTCCAATCATCATTACAGGGGCATAAATATTGCCGTTTGTAATATACGGCATCACAGAGGCATCCACGACCCGCAGATTTTCCACGCCATGCACCTTCAAATCTGCTCCCACAACAGACATATCATCATACCCCATCTTGCAGGTACAACTGGGATGGTAGGCACTTTCTCCTTCCCTTGCCACAAATTCAAGAATCTCCTTATCTGTCTGAGCCTGGCTCCCAGGAGCAAGCTCCTTACCCCGCAGGTCGTCAAAGGCTGGCTGGGCAACAATCTCCCTGGATTTCTTAATGGCTTCTACCCACTCCTTGCGCTCATTGGGCGTGGAAAGATAATTAAATAAAATGGAAGGATAGTGCGTGGGGTCACTGGACTTGATTTTTACATGCCCGCGAACATCGGAATTCATGGGGCCAACATGTAATTGGAAACCATGACCTTCCCTTGGGGCTGACCCATCATAGCGGATGGCAATGGGCAGGAAATGAAATTGCAGGTTCGGGTATGCAACTTCATCGTTACCACGTATAAATCCACCTGCCTCAAAATGATTCGTGGCACCGGCACCCTTGCGCTGAAATAGCCATTGAAGTCCTATAAAGGGCTGCCTATACCATTTAAGAGCAGGATACATGCTCACAGGCTCTTTGCAGGAGTATTGCACATACAATTCCAGGTGATCCTGTAAATTTTCTCCCACACCTTTACTATCCGCAACAACATCAATACCCAGGGATTTGAGTTCATCACCATTGCCGATACCGGAAAGCTGAAGGAGTTGCGGAGAATTGATAGCTCCTCCACAGCAAATAATTTCCTTGCCATAGACCTTTTCTGTCTTTCCCTTGTGGTTACATTCTACTCCAACAGCCTTTTTCTTCTCAAACAGGATTCTGCCGACCATGGCCTGAGTTTTGATAACAAGATTGGGCCGCTGTTTTCTTACGGGATGAATATAGGCTCTGGCCGCATTATGCCGTCTGGATCTATAAATATTCTGGTCAAATTTGGAAAATCCTTCCTGCTGAAACCCGTTGACATCTTCTGTGAGGGGGTAGCCCGCTTCTTGAACGGCCTTGAAAAAGGCATCAAACAAAGGATTAGCGCATTCCGGGGTAGTTAGTTTTAACGGGCCTTTGTCGCCATGATAGGCATTGGCGCCAAAAAGCCTTGTTTCAAAGCGCTTGAAATAGGGTAGGCAATGGGCATAGTCCCAATTTTCCAGGCCCTTTTCACCGGCCCATTTTTCATAATCCAGAGCATTACCGCGAATATATATCATACCATTGATGCAGCTTGAGCCGCCAAGCACCTTCCCCCTTGGCTGATAAATTCTTCTGTTGTTCATAAAGGGTTCCGGGTCTGACTCATACCACCAGTTGTAAAAACGACTCTGCAAGGGATAGGTCAGTGCCGCAGGCATGTGGATTCTGAAATCAAGCCTGTAATCAGGGCGTCCCGCCTCCAGCACAAGTACCTTATTGCCAGAATCAGCACTTAATCTGTTGGCCAAAACGCTTCCTGCGGAACCTCCACCAACGATAATATAATCGTATTGGGTACTCATCAAAAAATCTCCTATCACTATGTTAAATTATATATTACAAGCAAAAACAAGATATCTTGAACTTACTTCTATATCACTAATTCTATTTTTCTATTCTTCACTATATCATGATAATATTTCATATATTACCATTCTTTATTTTTCGACTTTTATAGAACAGAAAACTAATTTATATATACCACTTAAAAAAATATTTTCAATTCATTATAGAATACATTATAGCACATATATTCTACAAGATCAAGAAGAGAAAGCTGAAAGGAAAAGGTTAGTATGTCATCCTTTCGCTCTTAAATGATTGGCAATCTTTACTTGTGTACTCAACCCTCCAGAGGGGATAACCTCTCAAGGAAGAACCACCTTCTTATGCCGTATAAACCTATCAATCCAATAAAAAAGGCGGAGTCAATGACCCCGCCTTTTTTTGTTACAATGGATAGGAACTTATGGCCTAGGAATCCTGCAAGTCCTGAATCAGGGCGTTTAATGTCTGGGCAAGCTCAGCCAGATCAGCGATAGCCTGGGAGCTTTGTTCCATAGCATCGGCTGTTTCCGTGGATACCTTGCTAATCTCGTCAATAGCGCGGTTGATTTCTTCGGAGGTAGCGGATTGCTCTTCGCTGGCTGTGGCAATGGAGCCCACCTGGTCACTGGCTTTGTCCACAAGGCCAACGATTTCGCTCAATGCCTCGCCCGATTGTCCGGCAAGGCTTGTGGCCTCTTCTACAGCGTTCACCGCCTTGTCCATATCTTCAGCAGCACCCCGTGTGCCTTGCTGGATACTGGTGATGGCAGTACCAACTTCCTGAGTGGCTCCTACGGTCTTTTCTGCCAGTTTGCGGACTTCATCCGCAACAACGGCAAAACCCCGGCCAGCATCGCCAGCCCGCGCCGCTTCAATAGCCGCATTCAAGGCCAGCAGGTTGGTCTGGTCAGCAATATCGGAAATGACATTCATGACATTGCCAATATCCTCGGCCTGGCTGCCCAGAGCCTCCATAGTGCTCTTGAGATGCTGGGCCTGATCCTGCACCAGAGTAATGGCCTTGATAACGCTTTGAACGATTTCCTGTCCTTCCTCTGCCTTGGTCTTGGCTGTGGCTGCTCCTTCCGCGGCACCCGAAGCATTTTTTGCCACCTCAAGCACTGTGGCATTCATCTGTTCCATAGCTGTCGCGGTTTCATGCACGCGTTCACGCTGGGTGTCTGCACCCCCGCTGGACTGTTCAATCTGGGTAGCAAGCTCTTCTGAGGCACCAGCCAGCTGTTCGGCCACGCCAAAGGCTTCCTCCGCGGTAACTGCGATTTTTTTATTCTGCTCTTCAATAAGGCGTTGCTGGGTTTTAATCTCGGTCAAATCCGCGAACATACCAAAACCGGCCAGTAAGTTGCCATCCAGATCATAAATGGGAGCGGCATCCGCCAGAATATCCACCTCGGTTCCCTGCTGGGTTGGCAACTTTCCTTCAAGGGCCACAAAAGGCTTCCTTGCCTTCACTGCCTTGTTGGTGAGGCTGAGTCGTGTGCTGTCGTTATAAACATACTCTCCAACGGATTGCCCAACAGCATCCTTTGGTGTTCCACTATGGCCCAAGAGGGTTACAAAGCGTTTATTAACTGCAATAATCTTATCGTCTTCATCGGCCACCACATAGGGCAGGGCAATGGCTTGCAAAATGCCTTCAGAAAACCCGATCTTGTTTTTGATTTCCATAACCATAGCTTTGATATTGTCTGCCAGCTCAACCAGCTCATACTGGAATTTACCCTCCAGTTCAGCCTTGTAATCACCTTCTGCAACCTTGGAAACAAAAGACAGAATATGGGACAGCGGCTCAAAAATAAGCCGACGGGAAATAAATAAAATGGCAAGGATAAGAGTGAGGATGACTCCCGTCCCAACGCCCATAAGGACATTTCGCTGATGAATGGCTCCTGCAGCCAGCTCTGTATGAACCGCATTCAGACAAACCACCCAATGGGTAGAAGGAACCTCTCTGAAAACAAGAAACTTATCCAATCCCTTAAACAGGTAATCAAGGGTGCCGTTCTTATGTGCCAGAGCGTATTTGGCAAAATCAAGGTTGGAAAGGTCCTTCAGGATGAGTTCCTTATCCTGGTGGGCCAATATTCTTCCCTTATCGTCCAGGATAAAGGCATAGCCATGTTTGCCAAAATGCAACGGCAAAACATAGCGGTCAAACAGGGCGTCAAAATTGGGCAAAATGGCAACACCACCAATGATTTTGCCCGAAGTATCCTTAACCGCAGCACCGATACTTCCAAGGAGTTTGTTGAGTTTTTTTGACTTGAGAAGATAAGGAGAGATAAAAACATCTTTTCCATCAACAATTCCTGCACTATACTTTTTATCACCGCTATGTTCTTTGGTCAGGGCATTACCGTTGATATTCGACCCTGTTACGATTTCTCCCTGCATATTAAAAAGTATGGCAACAGCTATTTTACCCTTGGAGGCTTTTATCGTCTCCTCAAAAATCAATCTTGCTTCTTCAATACTTCCACCTTGCAGGGCATGGAGCATTTCTTTTTCGTGAGCTAGTGTTTCTACTTCAAGAACAGCATCTTCAAAAAAATCTTCACATACTTTTGTTATGGAATTTGCAATTTCTTTGAGAGAATTTTCCTGAAGTTCCAAAACCATATTTTTTGAGGAGTTTGTAACGTAAATGACAAGACTCCCAATGGCGATAAAAACGATAAAAGAAATAACACCAACCATAATCGTATTGATACTTCGCCTAAACATATTATTTTACCTCCTTTTGATAAATATGTTTAAGAATAATTGAGAAAGGCAGATCGCATTACTATAAAATACATAAAATCGACACCTTATGGTATCGCAATGCTGTAATACACACCTTCAAAAATAGAAAAAACCTGTGGGCAGCATTCCAGAGCAGGAGAGAGAAGTACTCAAAAATCGGCCTCCGCCAGCCTTCTTTGATTAGTTGAATATATAAGCAACTTTTCATCCTCTGGCCCTTTTGTGCGGCTCAAATACCTTGTACAACGTACCGTACAGCCTATAATACTCAACATAGTACGTTATGTTTTAGACCCTATTTATGTATCTCCTGAATTTCGTCAAGTACTAAGGAGATATTATATTTATTTTATTCGTCAAACATCAATGTAGCGTATATTTTTATATGTGGCCGTATGAGATTATTAGATTTTCCTATGATTAAAAAAGGCACAAAAAAAGAAAGGCGGGAGTAATTCCCGCCTTTCTCATGGTAAGCCTCTAAAGGGTATGGATTTAGGAATCCTGCAACTCCTGAATCAGGGCATTTAATGTCTGGGCCAGCTCAGCCAGATCCGCAACAGCCTTGGAGCTTTGTTCCATAGCATCAGCTGTTTCTGTGGACACCCGATTGATTTCGTCCACAGCACGGTTGATTTCCTCAGACGTTGCCGATTGTTCTTCGCTGGCAGCGGCAATGGATTGCACCTGATCGCTGGCTCTGTCCACAAGGCCAACGATTTCGCTCAACGCCTCACCCGATTGTCCCGCAAGGTTTGTTGCCTCTTCGACAGAGGTAACCGCCTTGTCCATGTCTTCGGCAGCACCCCGTGTACCTTGCTGGATACTGCTAATGGCACTGCCCACTTCCTGGGTGGCTCCCATGGTCTTTTCTGCCAGCTTGCGGACTTCATCGGCCACAACGGCAAAACCCCGGCCTGCTTCACCAGCCCGCGCTGCCTCAATGGCAGCGTTTAAGGCCAGCAGGTTGGTCTGGTCGGCAATATCGGAAATGACATTCATGACATTGCCAATATCCTCAGCCTGGCTGCCCAGAGCCTCCATAGTGCTCTTGAGATGCTGGGCCTGATCCTGCACCTGAGTAATAGCGTTGACAACGCTTTCAACAATCTTCTGCCCTTCCTGGGCATTGGTCTTGGCCATATCAGAGCCTTCCGCAGCACCTGAAGCATTTTTGGCCACCTCAAGAACTGTGGCATTCATCTCTTCCATAGCGGTCGCTGTTTCCTGCACGCGCTCGCGCTGGATGTCTGCACCACGGCTGGCCTCTTCAATCTGGGTAGCAAGCTCTTCCGAGGCACCTGCCATCTGGTCGGCTACGGCAAAGGCTTCCTTGGCGGTGGCTGCGATTTTTTTATTCTGCTCTTCAATCTGGCGTTGCTGGGTTTTAATCTCGGTGAGGTCGTTAAATATGGCAAACCCGGCCAAAAGATTCCCGTCCAAATCATAAATGGGCGAGGTATCTACCAGGACATCAACCTGTCCTCCCTTCTGGGTAGGAAGAACTCCCTGAATATTACGAAGAGCCTTTCTTTCTGCAACAGCCCTATGGGCAATGGTTTTGCGCGTAGGATCCCCATAAGCAAACTCACCCAACAACATTCCTGCAAATTTTTCCGGCGTGCCTGTATACTCCAAAACATCCAGAAGAGATTGGTTGACCTGTATAATCTTGTCCTCTGTATCCACGACAACATAGGGCATGGTAATGGCCTTGAGTGTGCCTTCGGAAAAACCGATCTTATTTTTGATCTCGCTGACCATGGCCTCGATATTTTCCGCCATGCCAACAAGCTCATATTGAAATATCCCCTCAAGATTTGCTTGATAATTGCCCTCTGCAACCTCGGAGACAAAGGCCATAATCCGGGCCAGTGGCTCAAAAATGAGGCGGCGGGAAAAAAAGGAAAGGGCAACAATAATCGCCACAATAGCCACCAGGCCCACCGCGATAAGGACGTTTCGCTGGTAGTTAGCTCCTGCAGCCAGTTCTGCATGGTTGGCAGTCAGACAGATGATCCAATGGGAGGAAGGAACCTCTCTGAAAAGAAGAAACTTGTTCACCCCTTGAAAAGAATAATCGTAGGAACCGTTTTTATGCTTCAAGGCGTACCTGGCAAAATCAAGTTTGGAAATATCCATCAAAATTTTTGTCTTGTCTGGATGGGCCAAAGCCCTTCCCTTGTCATCCAGAATAAAGGCATAGCCGCCCTTGCCAAAATGGAGCGGTAAAACATACCGGTCAAACAGGACATCAAAATTCAGGAGGATGGCAACACCGCCAATGGTCTGACCGGAAGCATCCTTAACAGCAGCACCTATACTGCCAAGCAGCTTGTTCAGTTGCTCGGATTTAAGCAGATAGGGAGAAACAAAAAAACTCTTCCCTTCAACAATGCCAGCACTATATTTACGATCGCCACTATCCTTTTTTGTCAGCACTGCACCTTTCGCATTTGTCCCTGTAACTATTTCACCCTGCATATTAAAAAGCATGGCAATAGCTATTTTGTCTTTGGAGAATTTGATTGCTTTGGCCAAAATTTTTCTTGCCTCTTCTGTATCGCCTCCCTGAAGAGCATATATCATTGCTTTTTCAGAAGCCAAAGACTGAGTTTCAAGCAGCCCATCTTCAATAAAATCTGTACATAATTTTGTTACAGAAGTTGCTGTCTCTTTTAAGGAATCTTCTTGAAGTTCTAATACCATCTTTTGGGAGGATTTCATGATATAAATAACCATACTCCCAATAATGGCAAATACAATAAGAGAAATGACACTAATCATAATGGTATTGATACTTTTTTTGAACATAATAACAAGCTCCTTTTCAATTACACAAACAGAACAATAACAGCTACTAAAAAAGTATGGGCCATGATAAAAATATACTCAGGCAAGACGACATCCTAACATCTTGAGGCAGACCAAAAAATATTTGGTGCCCAGAAAAAACCGGACAAAAAAGCACGCACACAACGAAAAAAATCAGCAAGAATAGCGGCGGTATCTCGCTATAATGGCTTGATATAACGAAAGTTTTCCTTTTTTCGGTATGGTATATCTCTTTTGTCTGGTGAAGTGCCATACAACCAGCAATAAGGGTATGCACAATGACTACAGGAAAAATATCGTAGTACGTGGACGTAAATCATTAATCTCCTTTCGCTTGTCAAGTAGTAAAATAACGTTTTTTTAAATTTGCTCATAATTGATGTTCTAACAGCGATTTTGCAAAACCATCGTGAAAAAGTATGCATTATATTTCTTGCTTTCCTCATGTTTCAAAAATTCATAGCGCAGAAAAATTTTCCAATATAAACAATAGAGCAAATATCTTATACCGAATGACGTTACCACGGATGCTTCTCTAGTGAAAAACCAATTCCTTGATTTTGCAGGATGAAAACTATAATCCCCACAAGCATTGTGGTTCTATAGATTGCACATCATAAACCATGAACCTTCAATAACAAGCAAAAGGAGAAAGCTCGCATGTCGTCCTTGTGGTCTGGCCCGGCAGAGGAGGCCCTGCATTTTTTCGTAACCGCCTTGCTGGAGTTGACCATCCTTTTTATCGGCATCAGCTTTCTGGTGGGGCTTTTGACGGAAGTCATGTCTCCAGAGAGGGTCCGTCTGCTTCTGGCAGGCAAGGGCGGCAGAGGCTATACACTAGGAGCCTTGCTGGGAGCCTTAACCCCCTTTTGTAGCTGTTCTACCATCCCCATGTTGACCGGCATTTTGAAAACAGGTGCGGGTTTTGGGCCAGCAATGGCCTTTCTTTTTACCTCGCCTTTGGTGAACCCTGTTGTAGTTCCCTTACTCCTGACCCTGCTTGGGCTGAAAATAACCTGTATTTATACGGGAGCCGCCCTGTGCTTGTCCATTCTCATGAGCTATGTGCTTCATAGTTTCGGCTTTGCCCGGTACCTGCGGGAACCCCTCATCAGGGCTTACCATCCCAATCCACCCGCACCAGATGAGGCTTGCGGGTTGCAAGCTGCATCTTGCCCGCCATCTACCCGGCCTCAAGAGCTACAGAACTCTGGTGCTGTTTCAGGGCCAGGAGGGAAATGTGCCCGTATATGGCGTCAATCTCTCCACCAATTTAATCGGCTTTTTCCTTATATGTCTTTAGGCGTTGCCATTGGCTCCCTTATTCACGGGTATATGCCCACGGATTTGATAACAGGCATGGCAGGCAAGGACAGTCCTTTGGCTGTTCCTGCTGCGGCCATGCTGGGCATCCCCCTGTATCTCAGGGTAACGACCATGATCCCGGTGGCAGCGACACTGGCGGGCAAGGGAATGAGTACCGGGGCAGTGGTGGCCCTTATTATTGGTGGAGCAGGGGCAAGTCTTCCGGAAATCGCCATGCTCAAGGGATTGTTCCGCCTTCCCCTTTTGCTGGCTTTTGTGGGTGCGGTGCTTTGCATGGCTGTTCTGACGGGATTCCTTGTGGATATGGTCATGTAGCCATGATTTTTGAGGAAAGAACAGACTGCTGCCTGCTGCATCTTCATCGTACAGGAAATATATGAGAATTTGGGACATCAATCCAGGCTATCTTAACCGACAAAGTTTATTGGGAGAGCATCGGGAATTACATGGCATAGCCTCTATCATTGCCAATAACAAAAAAGGCTACTCCAAACATCCAGAAACGCTTAGGTGGGTCAGGTACGGATGGGCACTAACAACGCGCCACAAATTGCTGGCCGCAGAAATGGCCTTACGCCATTTTAACGAACAAAGCCCTGTGAACATGAAGGCCAATGAAGGCATCTGGCCGTCTGTCTATATTGATACCCCGCGAGAACAGTTGAAGATTCTGAAACAAAAATACCAGAACAAGGAATACGGGCGTATCCCCCTGCCGCAAACAGCGCAGGCATTCTGGAGCCATCACAAATACTCCCTGTTAGCTAGAGACGTCAGCCTCTCCAAAGAAATTGGACGGACTGTTGCTGCCATGTCGCCATCAGATGATTTTTCAGAACTTGCAACGATGGTAACAGAAAAATTACGCTGTCCTCCTTCCCATGGGGGCCTGCGCAATGCTGTACAGCATATGTGGGGGCATGTTTCAGACAGGTATTCTGGTACCAAAGAAATGATTGCAACAGGTTCTCTTGAGGAACTCTTTGCCGTGATGCAACAACTTGCTGTTACAATAAATGAGCCGTATCTGATGCAGTCCACTGCCCTGAGTGAATTATACATCTGGCTTTAGAATAATACATTCATGAATATTAGCTCCCTCATCCTTATACTGTTCATCCACGCCCTGGCCCTTGTTGTTCCTGGCCCTGATTTTGCCATTGTTACGAAACTTTCAGCTGTAAATGGAAGAAAATCAGGGCTTATGGCGGCCTTAGGAGTTGCTACAGCTATTGGACTTTATGTTGTAACATGCGCTCTGGGCTTGTCTGTTATCTTTTCCACCCGGCCTTTTTTTGCAATATGTATAAGCTATGCAGGCTCACTTTATCTGCTATGGATTGGCATACAATGCCTGTTATCAAAAGGTGAACTCCCTGCACAAAATGTTCAACTCAATAAATCAAAAGCTTATTTTACTGGATTTTTAACAAATATTCTTAACCCCAAAGCCCTCTTGTATTTCAGTTCTATTTTGCCACAGGCCCTGAAGCCGCATACGTCTGTTTTGGATACTCTGGTAGTAACCCTCTTGCTTGTTCTGGAATCCCTGCTTTGGTTCAGTCTGGTGGCCTTTGTCTTTTCATCGGACAGATTTTTATTCTGGATGCAAGGCCGCCTTGTATGGTTTGAACGGTTCGTTGGCGTCGTGTTCATTGCTCTGGCGGTTCACCTGGCCCTTGCAGCTTGATGAACATTTAATTCCCATAACAAGATAATGTAATACAAACCAATGCGTTTCAAATGCTTCAACAAGGATGAGGGCGAACTGAACCGTAAGGCAACTACCGAGGAATTCTCGGTAGTTCGCAAAGAGGGCCACCGGGCGGTTTGCCGTAACATGCTTTTTAACAATCTGAATACAGTTATTTCGGTAGGTTATCGAGTAAAAAGCCTACTTGCGAACCAACTTCCACTCCATTTTACGAGATACCAACAACCATGAACACTTCATCAAAAAACGTATCAGGAACCTTATACGGCATTGGTGTCGGGCCGGGCGACCCGGAACTGCTCACCCTTGCTGCCGTGAACAAACTGGCCCGTGTGGATGTCATCCTTGCAGCATCGTCTTCCAAAAACGACTATTCGCTGGCTCTGGATATTGCCAAACCCCACCTGCCTCCCAATACCCGTGTGGAACAGCTCAAATTTCCCATGACAAAGGACAGGCAGGAATTACAAACCGCCTGGGAAATAAGCGGAGAGCGTGCAGCCCACATCCTCAAGCAGGGGCAAAATGCAGCCTTTCTCACTCTGGGCGACCCCATGATATACAGCACCTTTGGCTATCTGCTGCGGTTTCTTAGGGCGGCCTATCCAGAAATTCCTGTGGAGATTATTCCCGGTATCACCTCATTTCAGGCGGCTGCGTCAAAAACACAAACCATCCTCACGGAATCCGGTGAAAATCTGGTTATCTTTTCCGGCGTGGGCAATGAAGCCCTTTTGGAACAGAACCTGAGCATGGCAGACAACGCTGTTATCCTCAAAAGCTATAAAAATTTTAACGCGTTAAAAAACATCGTGGACAAGTACGACCATTCCACCACAGTCTTTGTCTCCCGCCTTGGTTATACCGAGGAACGCATTGCCCATAACCTTGACGAGATAACCGGGCAGCCTCATTATCTCTCCCTTATGCTCACCAAAAAATAAGAGGCCAGCCTGTGCCATCCTCCCTTCCCAAAGCCTTTCTTGTGGCCGGAACCCATAGCGGATGCGGCAAAACCACTGTGAGCCTGGGCCTTATGGCCGCTCTGAAGGGCCGGGGCATCCGCGTTCAGCCGTTTAAGGCCGGGCCAGATTTTATTGACCCCGGCCATCACGAGGCTGCTACGGGCGTACCAAGCCATAATCTGGATACCTGGATGCTTGATGCCTCAAGGGTGCAGGAGATTTTTACGCGCCATCTTACACATAGCCAGCTGGGTATTGTGGAAGGTGCTATGGGCCTTTTTGACGGATTTTCAGGAACCGATGAACAAGGCTCTGCCGCCCATCTGGCAAAGATTCTGGGA
>PDWI01003565.1_pt1 | contig 21853 bp, 19 predicted proteins | sample 1430891 | NCBI WGS metagenome assembly PDWI01 (sample SAMN01162508, study PRJNA174530) | Oral metagenome, whole genome shotgun sequencing project. | biome: Marine environment; feature: Marine mammal; material: Swab sample of the gingival sulcus; isolation source: swab sample of gingival sulcus... | reverse complement strand
CCTTATGCAGGCTGAGTATATCGATGGTTTGACTGAGGACGAAATTCGTGATTTTGAAATTTCTTTCAATACTTTGAAGGATTATAATCACTATAAAGTTGAATTTCCGGGCGATAATTGTGTGCCGACATTGTCGGGCAATTATATAATAAAAGTGTTTGATGATTATGACCGAGATAATGTGGTGCTTACGGCTCGGTTTAGGATTGTGGAGAAAAAAGTTCTGATAAAATCGGAGGTGCAAAGGTCTACAAATACCGATAAATTAAACAGTTGCACGCAGTTTAAAACGCAGGTGAAAATCACAGGAAATGAGTTTGGGAATTACTCGTCTAACGGCTTGCTTTATATTCTTCGCAATAATGATGATAATTTTGCCATTCATGCCGATAAGCCGGATTATATAAAAGGTGGTAATGTTTTGGAGTATAACAACCCGTTGAAATATTCGCTTGAAGGGGGTAATGAGTTTCGATATATCAACTTGAAAGACAGTAGAATGACTACCGATAAAGTTGCGTCGATTGATTTTATTGACCCTTATTATTTGTATACAATTTTTCCCGAGAAATCGAGTCCGCATTTGTATGCACAGGGGCAGGATGTGAACGGCAGGTTTGTGATAACGGCGGAGGGGACGGAAAATCCCGACTGCGAGGCTGATTATGTTTTGGTGGATTTTACTTTTATAACGGGCAAGCCGTTTTTGGATACGGAGGTGTATCTGTACGGCGATATTTCCAACAACCAAATTTTGCCCGAGAACAAAATGGAGTACGTCGCCGAGTACAAAGCATACAGACTGCGAAAGTTATTGAAGCAAGGTTTTTATAATTATTGGTATGTGTTGCACGACCCGCTTCGAGATGAGATTTCGCTGGATTTCACGGAGGGCAATTTCTACAAAACTGAAAACGAATTTACCTTTTATTTTTATTTCAAGAACCAAGGCGAGGTGTATTACAGGCTGTTGGGGTACGAAAAATATAGTTCGCATTAGGGGCTTACCTCATCCCAAAAAACTTGCCCTGCCATGAGTTTTGGGCGTTAAGAGATTTGATGATTTTGTGGTTTATCTCAAAATTCTTGCAACGTCCCCATCTTGGGGCTATCAGCATGTCGGAGGGGACTTCACTTACAAAGCGTTCCACATAAACCTTTGGGGTTAATCGACCCAAAAACTTCGAGACAAAATCAATGTATTCATCAAGCGAGAAAAGCTCGTAGTCATCGGGATTTTTTTTGTAATCCGAAGCCATAGCAGTGCCTTTTATTATTTGCAGTTGATGCAATTTTAAGGTGTCAAAAGGCAAAGATGATATAATATCCGCCGACTCCAATATCTCTGTTCTGGTCTCACCCGGCAAGCCTAATATCAAATGTATACCCACATTTATTCCTCTGCCTGAGGATTTTATGAGCGTCTGTTGAGTCTCGGAAAAAGTATGACCGCGATTTATTCGCTTCAAAGTTTTGTCGTAGCATGTCTCAACGCCGTACTCCAATACTATGTGATATTTTTTGGCGAGTTCTTGCAAATAATCCAAAACAGCATCGTCGATGCAATCGGGGCGAGTGGCTATCACAAGCCCTCGCACACCTTCTACCGAAAGTGCCTCGGAGTATTTTTGTTTGAGCGATTTTATATCATTATAAGTATTGGAATAGGCTTGAAAATAAGCAAGATATTCCTGCGTTTTGTATTTCTTTGAAAAGAAATCAATACCTTCTTGCAACTGTTGAGTGATTGATTTCTTGGGGCTTGTGTAATATGGTTTAAAAGTGTTATTATTGCAATATGTACAGCCTCCTACCGCCTTTTTGCCGTCTCGATTGGGACACGTAAAACCCGCATCTATTGAGATTTTTTGTATCCTGTTCTTAAACTTCCTTTTGGCGTATGACGAATAATCGTTATATGGCAAATCATGCTCCCAATAATATTTCTTATTCATCTTCGACTTTAAATTTGGCTTCTAAAATTTCAACGGCTTGTTCCCAGCCTATTCGTTTGGCAAGAATTTCTTTGTTTTCATCTAAAAGGTATAATACGGGCGAGCTTTTTATATCGAAATTAGTGCGGAACGGGTCAAATGGATTCCATGCGTTGTTCCATTTATACAGTTTGTGTTCTTCGATGAATTTAAGCCAGCGTTTTTGTTCTTTTGAAAATTCTGTCCAATCTTTGATGTCTTTATTAAGGTACATTGCTAATACTTCAACTCCTTGATCTTTAAGCTTTTTAGTTGTGTAGGCTTCGTAGAACTTTGGGGTTTCTTTTCTACAATGGCTACAATCGGGTGTCCAAAACCAGATGATTGTATATTTTGATTTCATGTTATGAAGGTCTTTCTTTTGGGTTTGGTCGTTCGTCCATTCGGTCAAGATTTTTACTTTTTCGTCATACCTGGCATCGCCCTCGTATTTCTTTTCAACGTCAAGCCCCCTTGTTTTGTAGCCTTCGTCTTCCTCTATCATCTGAGCTATTTTTTTGTCGGATTTTGGTAGTTCAAAATACCCTATGTTTTGCGATTTGACACCTACCAAACATCTTTTTTGTTTGGGAATTCTTTTTTTCAAATCGTTAATAAACTCTTCGCTACTCCATGTTGATTCTTTGATGTAATATTTTTCGGCTAAATGCACGTAAACATTTTCGGCAGCCATAAGTTGGCTTGATGCGTATTTGTTAAACAAGAATATCATCATGTATCGGAAAAGTTCGTCGTCGCCGCGAGATGCTTCTATAAATTTGTCGCAAGCATTTATAAGGGTGTCGGGAATTTGGGGTAGTACGTTATCGAGGTAGGTGTTTATTTTCGACTCGTAGATTGGGGTTCGCAATAGTCGGCTGTCGGCGTAATCAAAGTCTTTTAAAAAATTATTGCGATAGTAATAATATTTGTCTATGTCCTCTTTTATGGTGTCGGGAACTACGGGGTCTCGTGTTGCTTTTAGGAATTTTGTGAAAAATAAATTGGGATATTTCTCTACGGTATCGTCGAAAAGTTCATTTAATTCTTCGCTGAGTTTTTTGATTTTTTTGTCGTTTCCATCAACTTTTTTGCCTTCTTTTTCTTTCTGTCTTAATTCGTAGACTTCCTTATTTAGCTCGGTCATTTTGTTTCTGTAACCTACGAAAATCTCGTTTTCCAAATCATTTTTAAAAGATATTTTTGAGAAATCGGCAGTATCACCTTTTATGCTAAACTCCTGATTTTCATCAATTAATATGTCTACATATTTTTTATTTGGGAAGAATAGGAAATACATTCCGCCGGGCAATTTTTTCTTACCTTTAAATACTCCGTAGCCCTTGCTGTTTGTTACCACGGTATCGTCAGGCACTAAACTTTCGGAGCGATGATGACCTAAAATTATTTTATCATTATACACATTGAATTTCACATCTATCTTGTATCCTTGTGAGAATACTTGCATGCAACTTAACAAAATAAAGGTAATGGGCAATAATATGTTTTTCATTTTTTGATTTTTTAAAATTAGTTTTTTTGTTCTTGCTTTTTAACGTTGCGAAACTAATAATAATATATAAAACTCAACGAACTTTTAAATTTATTTAACATTCCGGCTATTTTTCAGCGTTATCAACTTGACAAATAGTTATGCTTTTTTGTTGCAATTTTTAAAATTATTTTGCAAATTTTTTATAACTTTGCGAATAACAGTGCTACACTTGGCAGTTGAAGCTGCTGAAATATAAATGAAACTAATTTTTTTGTAATTTTTAATATATTAATAGATACATTGTTAAACTAGCATAAATACTTAAATATGAGAACAATACAATTAAATATTCCTAATAATATAGAGCTTAGCGATTATGACTTTTCAATGAGTTTAGCTTCAAAATTATATGAAGATGCTAAATTATCAGCAGGGCAAGCGGCAGAATTGGCAGGCTTGTCTAAACGAGCTTTTATTGAAGTTTTAGGAAAATTTGGAACTTCTATTTTTAGCAAAGAAGTTATTGATTTACAAAATGATATAAAAAATGCGTAAAATTATTATATCAGATAAAATAGTGCAAGAAATTTTAAGATTGAGTAATGAATAACTACTTTTTACCATGCAACTTACCCCAAAAAACGAACCTTTTTTTTCAAAAACTTTAAAAAAACTAATTAAACAAATATATTTGCAACCGAAAAAAATAAACCACATAAAAACATGTTCGTTGCACATAATTTGTCTATAAACTTTTCAGGCACACCGCTATTTCAAGAAATCTCATTCGTTATAGGAAGTAAAGAGCGAGTCGGACTTACGGGAAAAAACGGAGCCGGAAAATCAACTCTTTTCAAACTGTTAAACCGCCAAATTGAACCTCACGAAGGCTCAATAAACATACCCGCAAACAAAACCGTGGGCTACCTTCCTCAGCAAATAGAAAACTCCACCGACAAAACAGTCTTCGAGGCAACCAAAGAAGCATTTACACATGTTTTAGACCTGCGAAAACAAGAGCAAAAAATATTAGCAGAAATCTCAAACAGAGACGATTATCACACCAACTCATACCTCGAATTAAGCAACAAATTGAACCAAATACAGGAAAGTCTCGCAATACATTCAGCCGACAAAATACCTGCCGAAATCGAAAAAGTATTAAAAGGTTTGGGCTTCAAACAGACCGATTTTCAACGCAAGGTAAACGAATTTAGCGGAGGTTGGCGAATGCGAATCGAACTGGCAAAAATACTGCTGAAACGCCCCGACTTGTTGCTCCTCGACGAACCCACAAACCACCTTGATATAGAGTCTGTTCAATGGCTTGAAAACTTCCTGAAAAACTACTTCGGAGCATTAATCCTAATATCCCACGACCGTGCTTTCCTCGATAATGTTACCGGGCGAACCATGGAAATAGCCGGCGGAACGCTCTACGACTACAACATGCCTTTCTCAAAATTTGAAATTCAACGCAAGGAACGCATCAAGCAACAAAAAGCAGAGTTCCAAAACAGGCAGAAACAAATTGATGATATACAGGCTTTTATATCGCGATTTCGGTATCAAGCCAACAAGGCATCGCAGGTGCAATCTCGCATAAAACAGTTGGAAAAATTGGAGCAAATTCGCTTCGATGCGGAAGACTTTTCCGACCTGCAATTTAATTTCCCTCCGCCACCGCCTTCCGGCGAGATAGTCTTTGAGGCTGAGGCTCTTAACAAGTCTTATGGCGATTTGGAAGTCTTGAAAAATCTTTATTTCACAATAGAAAAAGGCAACCGAATTGCTTTCGCAGGCAAAAACGGACAAGGCAAAACCACGCTCGTAAAAATCATAATCGGGCAAACCGATTTCACGGGCAAAGCGACATTGGGGCATAATGTCAAAATAGGATATTTCGCCCAAAATACCGACGAGCTTTTAGACCAAAATAAAACCGTTCTCGAAACCTTAGACGATGTGGCGGTGGGCGAAGCAAGAAAGCATATCAGAGATTTACTCGGGCAATTTCTTTTTCATGGCGACGATGTTCATAAACCTGTAAAAGTGTTGTCGGGTGGCGAACGTAATCGCCTCACATTAGCAAAGTTAATGCTCGAGCCTTACAATCTTTTAATACTTGACGAACCTACAAACCATTTAGATATTTTGTCGAAAGACCGCCTAAAAAAAGCCCTTCAAAACTATACCGGCACGCTCATTATCGTATCGCACGACAGATATTTTCTCGATGGATTAACCGAAAATATCTGGGAGTTTGAAGATAAAACCATAAAAAAACATTCCGGCGACATAAAATTGTTTTTGGAAAAAATAAATCAAAAACAAAAAGAGTTATTATTCAACGCAAGCAATTCTGCCGGCGAAAATGCAAGCGATGAAATATCCGACAACAAAAAAATCTACCTTCTTCGCAAAGAAATTGAGAAGCAAATAAGGAAGGTGAAAAAGGATATACAAGACGACGAAAAAATAATTGAACAGCAAGAAGCCTTTATTGAAAATGCCGAAAATGAAATGGCAACGGGGCAAATCAACGACGATAAATTTTATACCGATTACAATAAAGCAAAAGAAAAATTAGAAAAGCAACTTCTTCTTTGGGAGCAACATAACACTCTGCTTGAAGAACTTACAGAGAAAAAAGAAACAACAGGCAAATAAAAACTTAACAAAAAACAGACATGCACAAATCAGGATTTGTAAATATAGTGGGCAACCCCAACACAGGAAAATCAACTTTGATGAATGCCTTTATGGGCGAAAAATTTTCCGCCGTAACCAACAAAGCTCAAACCACTCGACACCGCATAAAAGGCATCTTGAATGATGACGACTACCAAATAATTTTTTCCGATAGTCCGGGCGTTCTCGTCCCAAATTACAAACTTCAAGAAAACATGCTTCGCTTCTCAGAACATGCACTTTACGACGCTGACATCGTGATATATGTTACCGACGTAAACGAAAAAGCCGATAAAAATGAGAAATTCATAAAAAAGCTGAAAGACGTGGAGGTGCCGGTATTGCTCTTTCTAAATAAAATTGATATTTCGAATGAAAATCAGGTGAAAGAATTGCTGGAATATTGGAAAAAAGAACTGCCGAAAGCGGAGCTGTATGCGGGTTCGGCAAAGTTGAAATTTAACACCGATACTCTTCTGCAACGCGTGAAAGCCGGCTTGCCCGAAGGCAAAGCGTATTTCCCGAAAAATCAATGGAGCGACCGCAACGACAGGTTTTTTGCCCAAGAGATAATCCGTGAAAAAATCTTCAAATTTTACAAGGAGGAAATACCATACGCCTGCGAGGTGCAAGTAACTTCGTTCAAAGAAAAAGAGGATATTATAAAGATATACGCCAATATATTTGTTGAGCGAAACTCGCAAAAAATAATTTTGATAGGCAATAAAGGTGCTGCTATAAAAGGCTTAGGCATAGCGGCTCGCCGAGATTTGCAAAACTTTTTTAAGAATAAAGTTTTCTTGAAACTTGAAGTCAAAGTTGCCAAAAATTGGAAAAACGACCCCGGCATCCTCGACCGTTTCGGGTATCAGCAGGAGTAGGGAAATTACAGTAATTGACTACACATAAAAAGACATTGAGGCTGTTCAAAAAACATTGGGCAACCTCAGGTGTTTTTACAAAAAAAACTCAAAAAAACACTTCCTTTTTTTTTTATTTTTGCATTTAAAAGGTACGATATTTGCTAAGGCATAACTGTTAAATAGACCATCTAACATTATTTTGTAACACATTATTATGATTGAAAATAAAATTATTGTAGCTGATGACATCTTTTCAAATTTGTTCCTAATTACCGATATTTTAGACCAATTAGGTTATGAATATAAGGCGGTAAACAACGGCAAAAAACTAATAGAAGAACTAAAAACAAACTCATCTTACACGCTGGTTTTCACAGATATAGAGATGCCTGTAATGTCCGGGATTGATGTCGCCAGAACAATCAGAAAAGACTTTGAATTTAGAAACATCAAAAATATTCCAATCATAGCATTAACCGCCCACAACATCAACGAAATAGAAGAAAAATTAACCAAAATAGGCTTCAACCACATACTCAGCAAACCATATTCGATAGAAAAATTTGACACAATCATAAAAGAATACACAAAACAAAATTAAAAATGTAAAAAAAATGCCCAAAATATTACTTTTTTTATGTAATTTAGCCGTGAAAAAAAATACATAACCTTAATACAGAATTGCCTTGATTTACAAAACAAAACAAAATAAAAGTATAAGATACTTTTCGATAGGAACACTTATAGGGGTAACATTTTCGCTAATTAACCTACTGTTAAACATGAATATAGACAATATCCCAATAACAATAATGGGATATATAAACTACCGTTCAAGCATGCCGGGCGGGTATTTCTTTGAGATATTTCCAATACTCGTATTTAGTGTTTCGGGCTACATGTTAGGGCTTGCAATATACGAGTATCAAACCAAAATTGAAGAAAATCAGAAAAATTTTAAAAGCAGAACATACTCTATATTAGAGGCTATTGAAGAAATATACACGCAAAAAAAGGAACTAAACACAAAATTTATTCAGGAAGATTTTGAGATAAAGGAAGCCCTCGATAAACTACATAAAGAACTTCTTGAACGTAACAAAAAAGAGCAAAAACGACAACAGGAAGACGAAAAAAGGAACTGGAAAGCAGAAGGTTTGGCACAGTTTGGTGCAATTTTGCGGGAAAATTCCGAAAATATCCAAATGCTTGCCGAAAATGTAACTTCCGAAATCGTAAAATACGTCAGTGCGGTGCAAGCCGGATTTTTCCTTGTGCATGAAGACCATGAAGAGCAGAACAAAGAGAAAGAAATTAAACACATTGCGGCATTTGCATACAACAGAAAAAAATTCACCGATAAAATTATAAATTGGGGCGAAGGATTGATTGGTGCATGCCTCATCGAAAAGCAAACAATCTACATTCCCAAAGTAACAGACTCATACTTGCAAATAACCTCAGGATTAGGGCATTCCAACCCTCGATGTATCTTAATTGTGCCTTTCAAAACGCAAGAAAATGAAGTCCACGGAGCGTTGGAACTCGCATCATTCAACGAGTTTGATGCCTCCACAATAGAGTTTGTGGAAGAAATTGCATCCAGTGTGTCCACCACCATTACGACCCTAAAAAACAACATGAGAACATCTCTGCTTCTTGAAGAATCAAGGCGACAAGCAAAAGACTTAGCCCAGCAGGACGAAAAAATGCGTCAAACCCTCAAAGAAATGAAGGAACTGCAAGAAGAGGTAACCCTTCAAAGTGAGGAGTTTGTGAGCTTCACCAACTCGGTAAACCACACCTTAATCCGAGCTGAATACGACAAAACCGGCAAACTACTATATGCAAACACTATGTTCTTGGAAATACTTGAATATGAGTCAAATGCAGAAGTTGAGAAAAAACATATTCTTGAATTTATAAATAAAAAAGACAAAAGCACATTCAAAGAAATTTGGAAAAAATTAATATCCGGTGGTAAGCACTTTGAGGGCAATATGCAACACGTAAGTAAGTCAGGCAAAGAGGTTTGGATAATGTCCACCTATGTTAGTGTGCGAGACCGCAACGGCGAACCCGATAAAATCCTATTCTTGGGAACTGATACCACTGCCCAAAAACAACAAAGTTTAGACTACGAAGGACAAATAAACGCCCTAAATCAGTCATCGCTAAAAGTTGAGATAGACCCCAAAGGCAATATAATATCTGCCAACAACAGATTTGCCGAATTTTTGAAAACCGTACCCGACGAAATCCGAAAACAAGCGTTCCAAAAACTGCTTATACCGGAGAAAAAACAAGAATTTAACGAAATCTGGAAAGAAATAATGAAAGGCAACCCGACGGAAGACACCTTAATATTTCTTAACGACTTGAAAGAAAAAGTTTGGGCATACGGAACATTCTCAATCGTTTACGATATGTATGAAAAAATATCGAAAATAATTTTCATAGGTAGCGACATAAGTGAGCAGGCAAGAATGGAAATGCAAAATGCCGAGCAAAACAAAAAACTTCAAAAACAGGAGAAAGAATTGCAAGATGCTAAGTTGGAATTAAGCGAAAAACTGCAAGCCACAAGGGAAGATATGAAGCAACAATTCCGAGAAATTGAAACAATTAAAATCCTGAATGAGAAGACATTAGAAGGAATGCTTGATGCAGTTATTACCATAAATCAAAACAATGAAATAGAGTTTTTCAATAAAGCTGCTGAGGAAATATTTGGCATAAAAAGAGACGAAGTCCTAAACAAAAACATCTCAACAATATTCCCAAAACCAAAAGAAAAAAACAGAGATTTGGAATATATGAGAGATTTTTTCAGTTCCAAAATAGAGAAAATAACATTGCACACTCGTAAAAAAGTATACCTAATCGACAAGCACGGCAACCCCGTCCCTGTATTGATGACGCTCTCGGAAGCCGCCATCGGAATACGATACAGGCTAACCGCATTCATCCAAAAAATCGAACATATTTAATAATTTAAACTTAATTTATATAATACACCTTATAATTATGCTAAAAAAAATATTAATAATTACAACAATTTTAAGCACACTGCTTACAAACATAAATGCTCAGCAACGACAAGCAACAATGAGCTTTAACAAAACAACTCACGACTTCGGCAAAATAAAAGAAGAAGACGGCGATGCCAGAGTAACTTTTAAATTTCAAAACACTGGTTTAGAGCCAGTTGTGATAACAAATGTAAGGACAACTTGTGGCTGTACCTCGCCCAAATGGACAAACAAACCTGTGCAAGCAGGGCAAGAAGGACAAATAGAAGTGGTATATCACGCAAGACACCGACCCGGAAATTTCAACAAAACTATCATTGTGTATTCCAACGCTCAAAACAGCCCGGTGAACTTGAAAATAAAAGGCAACGTTCAACGCAAGCCCTTAACCATTGAAGATAAATACAGATATTCGGTGGGCGATTTGCGATTTAAACGAACAAGCATCCATTTTGCCAACCTCTACAACGACCAAACTCGAAGAGAAAAAGTCGAATTTATAAACGTATCCAAAGAGTCGATTGCCCTCACTCTTCACAAAAGAACCCCTAAAAAAGACTTCCTGAAAGTAACGGTAAGCCCGCAAGTGGTAGCACCCGGCGAGAAGGGCGTGGTAACAATAGAGTACGATGCCAAACTTAAAAATGCTTGGGATTACGTTCGCGACAACATAACTTTTGATGTAAACGGTAAATATGATTCGCGTTATCGCCTTTCCGTAAGTGCCACAATCAAAGAGCATTTCACTGATAAAGACTTGCAAAATGCACCTGCCATAACATTCGTAACCCCGGAAGTTTACGAGTTTGGAAACATCATAAAAGGCGAGGTTGTTGAGCATATTTTCAAATTCAAAAACACTGGCAAATCAGACCTTAAAATAAGAAAGGTAAAAGCATCATGTGGTTGCACCGCGACTACCATAGGCAAAAAAATCATAGCTCCGGGCGAAGAAGGAACTATCAAAGCTCGCTTTAATTCGTCAAGCAAAAAAGGCACTCAGCGAAATACCATCACTATGATAGTAAATATCCCGGGCAAAACCAACGGTCGCGAAAATTCCAGAGTAATCTTTTCAATGAAAGGATTTGTAAGTCAGGAATAAAACTAAACCCAAATTACTAACTTTAAAATTAGCAACTCAATCTAAGAAAAACAGGTTGGATTGCTAATTTTTTAATCTTGAAAAATTGAAAAAATCTAATATCATAATTTCATTGTTGATGCTGTTAAGCATCTCATACTTAAATGCTCAGAAAGTAAATCAACAAGAAAATACTCCCTCAACAGGTGAGGCAACCGAGCAAATAGACATCAAGGCTGAATTGCAAAAAATTATAAGCATAAAGTACCTGAACAGGTATGCCAAATCGGTAGCACGCTTTGAGCAACAAGACCAAGCCAACGCTACAGGCAAAACCGAAATCCTATTTGTAGGAAGCTCATCTATAAGGAAATGGTATTCCTTAACACAGGATATGCTCCCTTATAATGTCTTAAATCGAGGCTTTGGCGGTTCAACTTTGGCAGATGTAATTTATTTTTACCCGCAACTTGTTGAAAAGTACAATCCCAAAACAATCTTTCTTTATGAAGGCGACAACGATATCAGCACCGGGCAAGTAACGCCCGAGAAATTTTTGAAGTTGTTTCAGTTGTTTGAAAAAATCACAGCCCAACGACTTCCGCAAGCCAAAATATACTTCATATCGATAAAGCCATCGCCTGCACGAATGAAAAAATGGACGAAAATACACAAGGCGAACATGCTTGTAAAAGAGGAAACCGAAAAAAACAGCAACCTTTTTTATATAGATGTCAGTTCGCCTATGTTCTTGGAAAACAACACGGTAAACATCAATTTATTCACAAAAGACAGACTTCACATGAATAAAATGGGGTACAATCTGTGGGCTAAAATCGTAAAAAAACAACTCGACACAATCTATTAATCATCTTCAACTGCACCAAACCAAACCACGGCATAGTTCTTAAAAACAGCCGCTCCGATGGCTTTCCACTCGTATCGTTTCCAAATTCCCTCATTGATAATAACTTTATGATGCCCGGGACTGTCTTTCCACAGACTTAAAGCATCTGCCGGCGTAATCTTAAAGCTCGACGCAGCCGCTATCTCGAAGCCGTCGCCTGTGTATGAGGTCAATTCGCGAGGCTTGTCCCACATGCAGGAAGCTGATTTGTGGTTGCGTGTATAGCAACAGGGCGACCATTTGCCTTTATCCGACCAGCTGTGCAGGTTGCATTCTTTGGTCAGCGGGTTGTTATACATCAAATCTTGCACATGAATTGATGCCACTTTATTCAATGATGGCGATGATGCTATTCGGCTCAGTCCCAGCGATTCACGATAATCATTTATAAGTTTTATAAGCTCCGGAGAACTCATATCTTGGTATTCGTCGGAGCTGTTTTCGGTTTTACTTTCGCAAAAAGCAAAGCCAAGCAAAATCGGCAAAATAAACAGTGTTAATAAAATTGGATTTCTTTTCATAATGGTAAATTTTAGTTAAAAAATTGAGTTTTTTCAATACATATATATAAGGTGTATGCAATGTTTATTTTTTCTCAATCCTACAAAGTTAATTGTAAAATTTGGCTTTTAAAATGTTTTTTATTAACAACTTGGTGTTGATTAAATATCCATTTTTTTGAAAATCTACTTTTGCGAAATTCAGAAAAAAATATAACTTTGGCATCCTATTACAGCTCTAAAAAATCTGTTATTACAAACAATATTATTGAAATTTTAAATTCTAAATCCCTATATTTATGACTCTAAAATTACATAAATTAGCCACATTAATAATTCTATTAATTGCCTCAAACTCAATTTACGCACAAAATAAACCTAAATCTTCGTTCTCATTAGACGGCGAATTTCGCACTCGCATGCAATACAGCCCCTCGCAAGATGGACGTAATAAATTAGTTCCCAAAGAGATGGCTCCGGGTACAAACACCCCTTCGCGTCTTACACTTTGGCAAAGAACAAGGCTTACTGCAAAATACAAATTGGGCAGAGTAGAAACCAATTTGACTATCCAAGATGCACGCCCTTTCTTATCGGCAAAATCCAAAGCCGCATTTTGGGCAAGCAACAATGTGAACGGATTAAGTCTGCACACCGCTTGGGCTAAATTATATTTCTTTGAAGGCAATGGCTCGTCATTAGGTTTAAAAATCGGACGACAAGAGTTTAAAAATACCGATAGCCGTATCCTAAGTGCCAGAAATTGGAACGATTACGGTGCTGCTTTCGACGCTATAAGTTTAGAAGGCGAACACAGCAACATCGGTTTAGATTGGAATTTATCTTGGGCTTTCAACTCAGTTGATGTGCCTTCGATGGCAAACAAACCATTCCGCAATGTTGCGTTTTTGGAACTTAGAAAAAAATTTGGCGATGCTCTAAAAGTAAATGCTTTTGCAATGACCGAAACATATGAAGCACCCAATAATTATGATGATATTTTCTCACGTAACACACTTGGTATCAACCCGGTATTTGAAAATAGCTATATGAAAATACAAGGAAGTTTTTATAAACAATTTGGCTTGTCGGGCTATACCAACACCAACGACAAAATAAAATACGGAGGCATGATTTACACCGTAAGCGGAATGTACAAAGGCGGATTATTTAACATAGGTGCCGGCTTCGATTCATACTCTGGAAAAGCCTATGATGATACCGACATCGACCAAAAACAATTCTTTGCACTGTGCAACGGCGGTCATATCTTCTTCGGAACTACCGACTTTAACTCTCGCTACGGCAAAAACGAGGGCTTGTCGGATTTGTATATCACAACCCAATTCATGCTTGCTCAAAACATCAAAATAAAACTTAACTACTACAATATTTGGTTTACCAACTCGCCGGGCGTAGACGCAAACGGCAACGACGTTAAACAACTTGGCAATGATATTGACTTTGAAATATATTACCGTCCGCAAAAAGACATTGAAGTAATGTTGGGATATTCGGTAATGTTGCCATCGCAAGAATTTGTGGAATTGCAACTTGGTGCTAACAATGATGCAAAATTTCACGGTTGGGCATCTGCCATGATAACTTTCCGACCAAAATTCTTAAACAAAACAAAGTAACAAAGCATAACTCAAAGATGGCGTGAAAAAAATAAGCATCTTAGTAATTCGTAGTTTCTGGGGGCCTCTGCTATTTACCTTCCTAATATCACTATTCGTGTTATTAATGCAATTCTTATGGAAATATGTTGAAGATTTCGTTGGTAAAGGATTGGATTGGAGCATAATAGCAGAGGTCTTGTTTTTTGCATCGGCAAGTTTAGTACCTATGGCATTGCCCTTGTCAATCTTGATTGCCTCGGTTATGAGCTTTGGCAACATGGGCGAATATTACGAATTAACCGCCATAAAAGCCGCCGGAATTTCCTTGCTCCGAGTGATGCGTCCGCTTATTGTGTTCACGGTATTGCTTAGCATATTGGCGTTCTTTTTCTCGAACAATGTATTGCCGTATACCAATTTAAAATTCGCACGCCTACTTTTTGACATCAACCGAAAGCGACCCGAACTCAACATAAAAACAGGGGTGTTTAATAATGATATTGAGGGATATAGCATAAGGGTAAAGGGCAAAAACCCGAAAACCTTAATGATGTATGACTTCATGATTTATGACCATACCAAACATATCGGCAACCCTGAGGTAACATTGGCTGATTCGGGATTTTTGAGAGTAACGGGTGACAAAAAATATTTGGTTGCCACTTTGTTCAACGGCAGAACATACACCGAAGTTCCCGAGGGCAATCCGCAGAAAAAAGAATATCCACACCGAACCGACATCTTCGATAGGCAAACCATAATCTTTGAACTTACCGGCTTCGATTTTAAGGAAAGTCAGGAAAGTTTATTCCGTTCAAATTACAAGATGATGAGCTTGTCGCAATTAGAGGAATCAACCGAGCGACTTACAAAAATCTATGAGGAAAGGCAGAGCGAATACCCCAGACGAATAATGAGGTTTAACTATTTTGTGTATGAAAACCAAGTGAAAGATTCAAGCCAAATAGTGCAAGACTCAATAAGGAAATATGCTCCGCCACAAAAGCTGTCGCCCAATATAAAAATCGACAGTCTGTATAACAACTTCTCGCCCAGAGAGAAAAAAGAGGCAATCGTATATGCAAACGAAGGCATCCGCCGAATGATAAATTCACTGAGCATCACAAAAGATATGATGCGAGACAGAATCAGGTGGATTAGAAAACATAAGGTGGAATGGTACAGAAAATTCTCACTGTCGTTTGCCTGTATAATCTTCTTTTTCATAGGAGCACCGCTGGGAGCTATAATCCGAAAAGGCGGATTTGGAATGCCATTTTTATTGTCGATAATACTTTTTATGCTTTATTATGTGCTGTCGATAAGTGGCGAAAAGTTTGTGCGTGAGGGAGTTATGCCTGTATTGGTAGGCACATGGTTATCGTCGGCAATACTGTTTCCGCTGGGCATATTCGTAACCTACAAAGCCTCCAAAGATGCCGCCATATTAAACAAAGATGCTTATATCGACTTCTTCAAAAAAATAGGTAAAGTATTGAGGTTGAATAAGTTTTTGAAATAAATATCCTATTGAAACAGATGAAAAAAACAGCGGTAGGAATAGACATCGGAGGCACTAACACCTTAATTGCTATTGCCGAGGAAGATGGCAATATTTTGGCAATATCAAATTTTTCAACCCAAGATTATAGCAACGCAAAAAATTTCACTGATGCTTTAACCTGCGAGATACAAAAATTGGTAACTAAAACCAACTCGCAAAGCACCTTACAAGGCATTGGAATAGGTGCACCGAATGCAAATTATTATACCGGAAATATCGAAAATCCGCCTAACTTGAACTGGGTGGGAGTAACGCCACTTGCCAAATGGATAAGTCAAAAATTTAACCTTCCAACCGTATTAACCAATGATGCAAATGCTGCCGCAATGGGCGAAATGTTTTATGGAAATGCCAAGGGCATGCAAAATTTTATCTTCATAACATTAGGCACGGGTTTGGGAAGCGGAATTGTGGTAGACGGCAAAATGGTGTATGGTTGTAATGGATTTGCAGGTGAAATGGGGCATGTAATAGTCGAGAAAAATGGTAGGCTATGTGGCTGTAATAGAAGAGGTTGCTTGGAGACATACGTCTCGGCTACGGGAATAGTGCGAACTGCCAAAGAGTCGCTTGTTTCAAATATCAACAGCTCACTGAAAAAATATAATTCCCAAAATATAACTGCAAAAGTAATTTATACAGAAGCTAAAAACGGCGACCGATTTGCCCTGAAAATCTTTGACCAAACTGCCGAAATATTGGGACTTGCCTTGGCAAATGTGATGGCTTATACCGCTCCGGAAGCCATATTTATTGCCGGTGGTCTTGCAAAATCTCGTGATATTTTATTCCCAATGATTGAAAAATACACTCAAAAATATACCCTCGACATATACAAAAACAATGTGAAGATTTTGCCTTCCGCCTTGGATGATAATCACGCATCTGTATTAGGGGCAGCGGCTCTTATTTTTAAAAAACAAAAAAAGTAAAACTCATTTAAAAAAAATTATAATTTTGCAATTTAATAACCTTAGCTCTGAAAATAAAAACACAAAAGATAAACAATGAAAAAAGAAATAATAATAGCAGGTGCCGGTGAGGCAGGTACATATCTGGCAAAACTTCTATACGACAACAAAGAAAATATCACCATAATAGAACCCGACGAATTACGACTAAAATATATCGATGAACATTTCGATTTTATGACGATAAAAGGCTCTTCGTTGTCGGTGGAAAATTTGAAATCGGCAAGGGTGGAGGATTGCGACTTATTCATTGCAATGGCTGATACTGAGGAAGCTAACATATTGTCTGCCATAATTGCTAAGCGATTGGGTGCGAAAAAAACCATTGCAAGAATATCAAACAGCGAGTATATAAATCTTGAAGCAGAAATATTTGAAAACTTGGGCGTAGACCAATTAATATACCCCGAAATATTGGCAAGCGAGGAGATTTTGGATATCTTGGAGCAGTCCGGCACAAAGCAAATTATACAATTTCTTGACGGAAAATTGATTGTGCCTGTGTTGGCAATTCAAGAGGATTCGCCATGGAACGGCGTAACTTTATCGGAAATTCAAACCACCGAAATAACGGATTTCACTATCATAGCCATCAAACGAGACGGCAAAAGTTTTATTCCGCAAGGCAAAACGGTTCTCAAATCGCAAGACTTGTTGTTCGTAATGACAAGCAAAGACAATTTGGAATACATCACCGAAAGAACCGGCAACCCATCGTTCGACATCAAAAATGTGATGATAATGGGAGCAAGTAGAGTGGGGTATAAGACGGCTATGATGATGGAAAATAAATACAACGTAAAGCTGTTTGAACGCGAAACCGACAAATGCCACGCCATAACCGACTTGCTTAAAAACACCTTAATAATAAACGGCGACGGACGCGACAAACAGTTGCTAATTGAGGAGGGCATCGAGAAAACCGACGCTTTCATTGCTGTAACGGGCAACTCCGAAACCAATATCCTTGCGTGTTTGCATGCAAAAACTTTGGGAGTGAAAAAGACTATCGCCGAAATTGAAAATATGGACGACCTTCCGCTGGCTCAAAAAATAGGTGTGAACTCCATCATAAACAAAAAACTTATAGCCGCCGGACACATACATACTCACGTTTTGTCGAAACATCTTTCATCGGTGCAATGCTTGTCAGACATTGAGGCTGAGATACTTGAGTTTACCGTGCCTGAAAAAGCAAAGGTTACAAAGCATGAACTTCACAAACTTAAATTCCCTAAAAACTCAATAATAGGCGGTATATTTCGCGACAACAAAACCCTGATAATTCCGAAAGGAAACACGCAAATTCAAGCAGGCGACAAGGTATTTATCTGTGCAATGCCCGACACAATAGCAAAAGCATCTAAGTTTTTTAAAGCATAAAAATATGAGATTTCTGAAAATATCACCAATAATAAGAGTGATGGGCGGATTATTGCTCATCGAAAGTTTCTTCCTGCTTATCTCAATGATAGTCTCGCTAATATACCAAGAACCGGTGTATCTCGACTTCCTTATAACGATAGGCATAGCCACAATTCCCGGACTTCTTGCAACCTTCCTAACTCGAAATCACAGCAAGGCAATTCAAAAACGAGAGGGTTTTATAATAGTGAGTTTGGTGTGGATAATGTACTCATTTATAGGGAGTATACCATTTATGCTAAGTGGTAGCATTCCAAATCTTACCGACGCATTTTTTGAAACAATATCCGGTTTTACGACAACGGGGTCGAGTGTTTTAAACAATATCGAAGAGTTGCCGAAAGGAATATTATTTTGGCGAAGCATAATCCAATGGATGGGCGGAATGGGAATTATCGTGCTTTCGTTGGCGATAATGCCGATACTTGGCATCGGTGGCATGCAGTTGTTTACGGCAGAATCGCCGGGACCTACTGCCGACAAATTTCACCCCAGAATTGGCGAGGCGGCCAAACGCCTTTGGATAATATATGTGGCTCTTACGCTGGTGGAAACCGTATTGCTGATGTTTGGTGGAATGAGTTTGTTTGATGCTATAAATCACGCATTTACAACTATGGCAACAGGCGGATATTCAACCAAACAGGCAAGTATTGCATACTATCAATCGCCGTATATCGACTATGTGATATCGCTGTTTATGATAATAGCCGGTACTAATTTTACCTTGGCATATTTTGGTTTGAAATTCCAATTTAAAAAAGTTTTCCAAAATGAAGAGTTCCGATATTACATATTTTTCATATTCATGTTCACGGCTATTGCCACAGTTTTGCTGTATTTGAACGGAAATATTTCGTTTGAAAAATCATTCCGCGACTCGCTGTTTCAAGTCGCATCGCTTATCACGACCACGGGTTTTGCAACTGCCGATTACATGCAATGGGGGCAATTTCTTTGGTTGCTGATGTTTATTGTGATGTTCTTCGGAGGCTCGGCAGGCTCAACCGGAGGCGGTATGAAGATAATGAGAATTGCGGTTCTTTTGAAAAATACTGCATTAGAATTTAAAAGATTAATTCACCCGCAAGCCGTACTTCCTGTGCGATTTAACAAGAAAGTAGTACAGCCAAGTATTGTTACTAATATACTGTCATTCATAGTGTTATATATCACAGTATTTATTGTAGGCACAGTTATAATGTCTGCCTTTGGGTTGGATTTTGAAACTGCAATGGGGTCGGTTATAGCCACGCTGGGTAACATAGGACCCGGTATCGGCGATGTAGGACCTTCTGCCAATTTTGCCACAATTCCGACAGGCGGAAAATGGGTGCTTTCGTTCCTAATGTTGATAGGGCGGTTGGAATTATTCACCGTGTTGATAATATTAACCCCTGCTTTTTGGAAAAATTAAACACCTTATAAAATAAAGATTATGGAAACTTCCGGAAATATTTTATTTTTGGAAGTTTCTTATTGATGCCATTTCTTAACCCAAAATAAACGAAAAAATGCGAATAGATATAATCTCAGTGATGCCCCAATTAATAGAAAGTCCGTTTCAGCACTCAATGATAAAGCGAGCTAAGGACAAAAAATTAGCCGAAGTTGTGTTGCATGATTTGAAGGATTACTCGTCGGATAAAAATCGCAGGGTAGACGATTATCAATATGGGGGCGGTGCGGGAATGGTAATTCAGATAGAGCCTGTGGATAAGATAATTACGAAGCTGACGCGCGAGCGAAGTTACGACGAAATAATTTATACGAGTCCCGACGCAAAACTCCTTGACCAACAACAGGCTAACAGCTTGTCGTTGAAGCAAAACATTATAATATTATGCGGTCATTACAAGGGAATTGACCAGCGTATACGCGATAATTTCATAACGCAAGAAATCTCGATAGGCAATTATGTGCTTACGGGTGGCGAGCTGGCAGCGGCAGTGATTGCCGACAGTATAATAAGGTTGATTCCGGGAGTTTTGTCCGATGAGACTTCGGCATTGTCGGATTCGTTTCAGGACAATTTGCTTGCACCGCCGGTGTACACACGCCCGTCAGACTACAAGGGGTGGAAAGTGCCTGATGTTTTGTTGTCGGGTAATTTTGCGAAGATAGATGAGTGGCGTTACGCTAAATCGTTGGAGCTGACCCAAAAGATGCGTCCCGAATTGCTTGGGGAGTGATGGGGGTTACTCTACACTTAAATTTAGGTTTGACAGCTCTACTTTAAATGTAATTTTAGCTTTCATTGCTGTAAAAACTTTTAACAATGTTTCCATAGTTACATTACTCGCATGGTTCTCTAAACGACTGATTTGTGCTTTTTGCACACCTACTAATTTTCCTAATTCTTCTTGGGTCAAGTTGCGTTCTTTTCTAACTTTTCTGATTGCTTGTCCAACTAAATCAATTTGTAGTTCGCTTTCAAACAACTCTCGCTCGGGAGTTCCTCTTTTCCCGATTAATTCATCTTGCACCTCGTTTAATGTATATATTTTCATTTTGTTATTATTTTTTGTAATCTAAGATTTGCTTTTAAAATATTGTTCTTTTAGTTGAGTGGCTTTATTAATTTCATTTTCAGGAACTTTACTCCTTTTTTTTATAAATCCGTGTGTGGCAATTACCAAAGTTCCCGACGGGGTACTTTTATCCCAAAATGCTAAAAGTCGATATTGTAAACCTTGATATAAGGTTCTAAATTCCCAGATATCATTTGCTAATTTTTTGAATAATTTAGGGTCGTGTTCATTTTGAGCTTTACGAATATTATAAATTATTTTTTCGGAGTGTTTTCTATCTAAACTTTTTAGAAATTGATAAGCTTCATTTAAAAATACGACTTCAAATAACTTTATCATTTAATACTATTTTTATACAAAGATAACAAAGTTTCTTTAAAACGAAACTATATTGAAATTTTTTTGATTATTTTTTTAATAATTGTCAATCGCTAATTATTACAATGTTGAAAAAATTATTTTGTTTATAAAAAAAAGAAAGTTATTTTTGCGGTCTCCAATTAAAAAAAAACAGAGTGTTAATAGGTTATAAAAATATAAAAAATAATTTGCTTAAATCGTTGATAATTACTAAATTAGCAACGCAACGCAACGCAACGCAACGCAACGCAACGCAACGCAACGCAACGCAACGCAACGCAACGCAACGCAAATTTAGTACCCTATAATACTTTTTCCGGTTTTAGAAGATTTCCTTTCAGATTTATATATCTTACAAATTTATGTGAGTTGAGATACGCTTGTTTGTATCTTAGCTCATTTTTTTTATTTTTTAATTTTAATATAATTTAGTATGAAAAAATTAGTATTATTTTTTTTAGTAGCATCAATGTTTTCCATTACATCTTGTAGTAAAGACGATGACGATGCAGATATACGCGACCAAGCTATTGGTAAGTATAAAGGAACTGTGGAGGTGCTTAATGATGGTATGCCTGGTACGCCCAAAGATGTAACTTTTGAACTTGTGAAAGATGATGTTAATTCAGATGTTGAATTTAATATTTCCACAGGCACAGAAATATTTTCCGGAAAAAATATAAAATCATTTGATAAAGGTTTTACATTTGAGGTTGAAGGTACAATATTAAATTCTGATGATTTTAGTACTCTTAAGGGATTTAACGCTTTTACTATCAAAGGTAAAGATTATCAGGGAGTATATTATTCTGAAGATAAAAAAATTAAATTTGCA
>PDWI01003564.1_pt1 | contig 21855 bp, 37 predicted proteins | sample 1430891 | NCBI WGS metagenome assembly PDWI01 (sample SAMN01162508, study PRJNA174530) | Oral metagenome, whole genome shotgun sequencing project. | biome: Marine environment; feature: Marine mammal; material: Swab sample of the gingival sulcus; isolation source: swab sample of gingival sulcus... | reverse complement strand
AATAAACAGTTTGCCGTCATACTTTTTACGCAAATCTTTATCAACTTCAAAACTCTTGTCTATTTCCTTCATTTTTGCAAAACTGTCAATAACAATAACATCATTATCCTTTATCAACTTATCTAAATCCGATAAACTTTTAATTTCCGGGACACTTACATTTGTAATTGCTTTTTCGCTTAAATATTCGTGTACCTTATTTATGTATAGAGAACTTTCCGGATGTTCCTCGATAGAAGCATGGCCCACATTATAATTTTGACCGAAAGCATCAATTAACTGAAATGTAAAGCGAGTTTTACCACTACCTTGACCTCCGGTAACTGTAATTACGACACTTTCTTTATTTTTTTTCTCAATATTTCCTAAAAATGTTTTTACATTTTCATTAGGAATATCGTAGTATTCTCTAGGTCGTTCGCTGTCTTTTTGAATTAAAGACATTAAGGGAGTTCCTAAACCTTTTTTTGCATTTTTTTGTGTTTTTGGCTTAGTTTTTGTAATTTTGTTTTTGAAAGATGATTGTACTTCTCCGTCTGAGGGTGAAACCCCCTTTTGAGGTACAATCGTTTTTCTTTTTCCAACATCATAGTTTTTCAACTTCTTTTTTCCGTATTTATCAACAGAAATAGCAATTCTTAAATGTCGTTTTACTCCATCAATAATTAGTTTTGACTTGAAATTGAGATAACCTAAAATTTCTTCAGAATCCTTTTCCTTTCTATCTCCCCAATTATTATAAGTAGAGTTTTTTATCAACTGTTCTAAATGTTCTATAATAACAGCCTTTTCTTTGTACATTGAACCACCGTATGCTATTTTTCTACCGGCTCTATTGACAAAATGAACTTCTTTTAAATGGCTCTTAATTTCAGCAGTTTTACCTGCTAAATATTGTCTATAATATTGCAATGTGAATTTTCGCAATTCAGTAACACGCATATTCCTAAGCTCATCAGTATAAAGTTCTAATTGTTTTGGTAACCCTAAAGCTCCAAATAAAGCCATTTGTCCATTTTTATCAACTTTTAAGTTGTTTTTAGGTGTATATTTAACTTTTTTTGACTTTGTAGAACGTGTTGTTTTTTTATCCTTTTTAGATTTTTCTTGACTTTTTAAATCCTTGTAAAAAGTTGGTTCACTACCATTTTTAATGCCTAAAATATAATCTGCTGCTCGTTGTGCATCACTTGCTCCACGCATCAAAAATTTATTATCTTTTTCTGCAATATCAATGACTTTGCTCCAATTTTTTAAATATTCGGAATGATTTTTATCTGTTTTCCACATAAAACCTGCATAAGCAGATAAAAATACTGCTCCAAATTCAGCTACAAGCTCTTCTTTTGCATAACTTTTAGAACCAAACTTACCGCCCATATCTCTATCCAAACGCTTTTTATGACCTGCTGAATGTGTCAATTCGTGAAATAATGTGCTGTAATAATCTTGCTCAGTTTCAAAAGATTTTAAAGGAGGCATTTGTACAAAATCTCTACTTGGCATATAAAATGCCCTGTCACCTCCGTGCACAATTTTAGGAGAAGTTTTGTAATTTTTTACAATTAGTTTAGCTATTTTATTCTCTCCTATATTAAGGTCATTTTTTAAATCATAAAGTTTAAAATCAATACCCTCAATATCTGCACCATTAAAAACATTGTAATATTTTAGAATAGGAATATAAGAAATTAACTTTTTGTCTATTTCGTTTTTTTCACAATATTTTTCAAGTTTTTTTAAATCATAAGAAGCAAAATTATGTTCTTCTTTTTCTATTTTATAAAGTTTTGTAAAATAAATAATAGGCTTTGCTTTACTTCCTTTTTTTAATTGTCCTTTATATTTTTCTATTTGTTTGAAAGTTAAGAAATAAGGGTTTTCAAATGCTCCGAAAAAATCCTTTTTACTCAACGATAAAAGCAAGAAATTAATACCTCGATAGATTTTTTTGCTTTCGTAATTTATAGGCTTAAAAAAACCGACAGAATTATCTGCCTTCCATTTTTTTATATAACCTTTTCCGGTTGCTTTTTTGATTTGAGTAATAAGTTTTTCTGTAATCATATTGTAAATATCATTACTAGATACCGGCTTACCTAACCCTTTTACATCATCGTTTTCAATACCTAAATCTACAGGGTTTTCAATGTATGGAACTCCCAAGTGTTCTAATTCTTCGATAGTTAAATTACTTTGATAATTACCTAAACCCTTTTTTGGCTTCTTTTGAACTTTAAAAATTATACCATTTTCAAACTTCCAACCTTTTTTTAATCGTCCGCAGTCGTCTAAAGCCTCTTTGTAGGAACCGGAATGACGAGCGGCCCCTAAACCTTTATGAGAAATCACATTGATTTTAAAATTATTGACAGTGGGGTAGTCGTTTAAAATTTTAGAAATACGATAAATAATTTCAGTATTATTCTCTCTTTTTGCTTGATGTAGCAAGTTTTCTAAATCTTTTCGAGAGGTTTTTACTTGATGTAACTCATTAAATTTTTTAGTACTATTCTTCATTCTTCTGTGTTTTATACAACCATATACCTACAACTCCTGCAATAGCAATACTTATCACTATGGGCCCTACTTTTTTTACTTTTTTTTTACGGTGTCAAAATAACTTCTCCATTCCATAGGAATTTTACTTAACATTATTTGCTCAATTTCTGCAACGGTTAAGACACCATCCTTATTTGTGTCAAATATGCGATTGACTTTTGCAATAGCTTCAGCAGGAATATTATTAGCTCTTAATACCCAATTTAAAGGTTTTCCAACGGCAATAGGTAAAAATGTCACTAAGTACATATCTACAAAGCTCTTTATCTTATGCTTATAAGGACGATAGTATTTATAAACATAATCTAATTGCTCTACAGCTGACATTCTCTTTAATTCCTCTGTGCTAGTTCCTAAAGATTTTGCGGTTTTTGGCATAAATTGAATTAAACCGGTAGCGTTAGTATATTTGTTGACCGCACGAGGATTTAAGCCACTTTCAAAATTCATAATAGCCATTAACCAATTAGGGTTAACATTGAGTTTTTTTGAAACTTCAATGACCTTATTAGCAAAAGCTACACCTGTTTTATTTTCATAAATTAATGCCATATTCTTATATTTTATTCTCCATCAAAATTGACTGTAAAAACTTGGTTGATAGCTTCTAAGTCTAATTCAAATCTCAGTCGTTTTATAAAGTCTGTTTGTTTACTTTTAATTGCATTTAGCAACATATCTGCCCCCATTAGCACCGGTATAGATATTTTCATTTTTGGCAAATAGAAAATGCCTTTTTTTAATATTTCAATTTTGGTAGTATCTAAATTAGTAACAGCAATATTCTTATTTGTTTTTTTATCATAAACACGTAGTTGTTTAGCAGTTACAAATTTTGTATCAAACATAAATTCCTGTTCTATAGGATTAATGAGCTTTAAATATACGTCCGCTTGTATAGTGTCTAAGTTAGCCTTAAAATTAGCTACCTTTTCTAAGCGAACTTTTAGGCTATCTATAATTTTATCTACACCTTTTTTTTGGTTATATAGATAATAACCAACTCCTATTCCTCCCAAAAATAAACCTACAACTACTATTTTTTTTCCTGCACTCATAACCAAAACTTTTTATATAATTTAATTCCTATAAAAGCTCCTAACAGTAAAATTATTACTCCGATAAATATGTATAATTTAGTGTTATTAGTCTTGACGGTTTCCTTTTTATCAATAACCACTTTTTTAGAATCTGTACTTTTTTTAGAATCCGTGTGAACCTCTTTATTTGTAGAACCTTGTACTTGTGTTTCGACAACGATTGTTTTATAAATCGTATCGTATTTAATTTTAAATTTATTAGAACCGCTACTACGTGTAGCTGTTAAATATTTCAAACGGCTATTTACAATACTATCAACTACTTTATTATCCGTTTTTAAAGAAACGACAATAGTGTCACGAATTGGCTCAGAAACTCTAACAATAGAAACACTATCTTTTTGCTCTATTTTATACTCTACAAGTTGTTTTTTCTTGACAATTTTTTGTTTTAGACTACTACAACTGCCAAGAAAAATTACAAGAAATATTAAAAGATATCTATTTACCATTATTATTGATTTCTTTAAGTCTTTTTTTACAACTATTGATAGCTCTTTTCTGTTTAGATATAATTTTAGTTTGTTCATCAATAAGAGTGTTTAATTCGGTGTTGATATTAGCAAGTGTTTTGATGTGATTTTGTAAAAATACGATACGGTCTTCAAAATCTTTTCTTACTTCATCTATCATTTTTGATTGTAAATCGAATGCTTTTGCTTGTAAGTCAATTTTACGAGATTTACTTGCTAATAAATAGCCGAACCATCCACCGCCGCCACTTGAACCTATTAGTAAACTTATGACTTGCCAATTTTCGGTGATAAATTTCATTGTACTACCCATTTACTTCTACTGTTTTATTTTTATTATAAATAATAATTCCGGTAGCTATAGTAGCTATAACTACTACGCTAACAGCAACCGGTTTTATGTACTTTTTTAAAATATTTTTAGTATTATTTTTTTTAGTTCTAGATACTAGAACTACTTCACTCAATTTATTGGAATCAGCTACCTCCAAAACATTAGGAAGAAATTCAGCAGGATATGTGAGCTTCCCAAAAGACACGTGAGATATTTCTATAATGTCGTTAGGATTATAGTTAATTTCATACTCTCCGTTCTTATCTGTAATAGTAGCTATATTTTGAGTAGTATTTAAAACATGAACATCAACGTATGGCTTATTGTTTTCATTTAAAATTCTACCCTTTTTATAGTTAGCACCCCCTAAACCTTTTGTAGCTATATATATTTGAGTGGTATTCATACTATTTACTTTCTTTATTACCATTAAACAAAAAATTACCTGCAACTAAAGATACAGTAACTATCAATGCAATTTCTATAGGTTTAAATCCAAAAATCTCATTGTTTTTAGCGACAAGTGTCGCTGTATCTGCTGTGTTAGAAGGTGTTGCTGTACTTTCTGTATTAGGTGTATTTGCATCTCCTTTATTAGAAGGTGTCGCTGTGCCTTCTGTATTAGGTGTATTTGTACCTCCTGTGTTAGAAGGTGTCGCTGTGCCTTCTGTATTAGGTGTATTTGTACCTCCTGTATTAGAAGGTGTCGCTGTATTTCCTATCTCATAAACAGGTATGTTTTTAGCTAATTCATCTGATAATTTTATAGCTTTTGCAGTAGGACTTAGGTTTAAAACTTCACCGGTATTTTTATTTATCTCTAATCCTTCTACTTGAAATGTAGAATGATGATAGATGTCAGTAGTATTTGCTATAAGTTCCTCATTATTATTTCCTTCATACGAGATTGGTATATGTTGATTATTTATTAAAAATTTGAATTCTGCAAACATATACACGTCAATATCAGCAAGTCCTTTATGGTCGGTTTTGTAAACTTCTCCTTTGTTTGCTACAAATTTGTGAGTATCAGCATCTTTATATCCACCTAAAATAGTAAGATTTTTAACCGGATAAAAGTTTTTATCAACGATTTTAACCCTTATTATAATAGGCTCATCGATGCCCGGAGTGCCTAAACCTTTGGTTGAAGAACCTAAACCAATATTCACTAATTCCTTTAATTTCTTTTTACAAGGACAACCTAATTTATCTTCATTATACCCTAATGCTGTGTTTAATAAGCTCATATCTTTGTTTTTTTTTAATTATCAGGATTTCTATCGGTAACATCTCTATGATTAACATAACCATATCCCCATACGCTGTCTATTTTATAATCTCTGTCAATCACATAGAATATTTCGTTATTTTCATCTTTTACAATTTTATGAATAACCCCTACTCTTTTTGCATATTGGAAGTAATCCATATTTTCATTAGTTACTTTTATCTTTCCGTTTTCAAAATCGGCACGCAAAAGAGTTATACCGTTTTTATTTCGGCAATAAACAGGTGTTTTTACAGGGAATGGCTTTAGCTTTTCAGCAGGAGTAGTAGTGTCACTACCTTTTGTCTTTAGCCTGTTAAAGAATACTTTTAGTTCTTCACTATCTAACTCACTATTAACATCTTCAAATAGTTCTCTATCAAATAAATTTTTATAGGCTTTAGCTACCGAAAGTAAATCAGCCTGTAGTGCTAATTCATTTAACATAGCTTCGTCAGTTCCGTTAGGAATATCAAATTCCCATCCTAATACGTTAAATGTATCACCTATCATCGCATGGTAAAACATTAAAGCGATTTGAACTTCTGGTTTATCTGCATTTTCTCGTGCATATTTCTTGCTACGCCATTTTTTGTAGTATTTGTAGGCTAATTTTCCTACAAATAAAGCTCCGGCAGCGACAACGATTACTTTTACAGCAGTAAAAGTATCTTGAACAGCTTTTTTACCTTCATCACTTTTAAGAACTTCTGTAGCAGCCATTACTGCTAACGGATTACCTAATTTATCTTTATTTGATTCACTCATGTCAATTACATTTTCAAAAATGATACTAAAGCTCCATACTTTATAGGATTTTTAAAGTAGCTTAGAGCTGTTTTGTTTTCAGACAATTTTGCCAAACGTTCTAATGTTTGGTCGTCTAGTTGGTTTAATTTTGCTATGCTTTCTTCTCTTGTCATGGGGTGTTTTTTTGGATGTAATTACCTATTAAAGAAACTAATTCTTCGTTATAGTTTGCTAGTAGATAAATTACTAATGAAATTTGTTCTTCATCTGCCTGTTTGATTAAATCAAATGCCTGTTGTTGGATAGGTGTTAAAGCCGGTGCATTTAAAGCCGTTGTAGAACCTTTAGACATCATATTTACAAAATGTGGTAACATACCGCCAATACTCTCTAAAAATTTCTGCGTACCTGCTTTTTCTAAAATACTTTCTTTATCTAATAGCTTTCTTTGGACTTTTAAGTCTGCTTTTTCTTCTACGGTCTCTACCTTTAGTTTCAAAGCATGATTTTCTTCCTCCAGTCTTCTGTTTTTAGATTTTACATCTCTCAAACTATCTTCTAATTCGACAATTCGATTACGAAAATCACCTGCTCGTTGGGCCTCTACTAATGCACCTAAATACTGTATAGGATTTGCTCCTGCTAAATTTGCCCCTCCTAAAAAATCTATTCCGTTTGGAATGGAATTAGGGGGCGGTGTTGTTTGCGTTACAGTTGCATTTTCTTGCGTAGTTAAAGATGCTACGGTATTATATTGCCCTAAATCTGTTGTTACTTCTTTCATCATGTGGTAGGTAGCTTTGTCGGGTGTACCGTAATACTTTTGAAACAAAAATTGAGTGTTACCAAAATTTCTGTTCTTCAATTCTTCTATCAATTCGTCAATACCTCCAAATTCTTCGTTAATATCACCCATTGAAAACGCAAAACGCATATTTTTAACGTCCTTTTCCAATCGATTACCGGTATCTAAGTCCTGTATTTTAACGATGTGATTAGGCTTAACTAATTGATGTTCTAATTCTTTACGGATATTCATAATTATTGCTCTAAAATGTAAGTTACAACGGATTTCATATCCTTTGGAGACTCCCATCCGTTTACTTCTTTTGTATATGGTTTAAAATTTATTAAACCGCTAATTATCGGTATATTAGAAGAAATCTTAAACGGAGTGTCATGCTTAATTAAATCACTTGTAGAATCACCTACAATAAGCGTGTCCATACGCCTCATTGGGCGTACTTCAACCTGTAAAACCCCTTTACATCGATGGTTCAATTTTGACAGGTCTATTGTAAATTCTCCCGTTTTGATTTCTCTTTGATATAGTCCTTTCATTTTACTGCTTTTAGATATCGCAAGTAGATTCTGTATAATCTTCTGTTTCAATAACAAAAACAAATTCTCCTACGATAGGTTCACCGGCTTTGGTAGTATAACCGATATTAATACGCTCATTTTGCTTAAAAGGGAAACTAAGCTCCTTGTAGCTTTCTTTTGCCCAATTTTCAGCTAAATAATCTCTAATATCTGTAACTCCGGTAAGCAATCGTCCTCTAGTGTCCTCTATTCTAATTTCTGTGTGATTAAGTCCTGATTTTGGGCCTTTACATTTACAATCAACGTAAGAAATAAAATATACACCTATTAATTTTCCTTCAAAAGGAATATTATCATAAGCTACTCCTTGCTTAGCAGCTGTTAATTTATCAGGCGTTATACTTTCGATATCATCTAATAGAGATGAGTTTATTTGTATTCTATGATATTCTTTTGCCATTTTGTATGTTATTTTTTTTAAAAACACCTACAACCTACGCTGTAGGTGTTTTTAAGTCAATTAAAAATTTTAGAATTACTATGCTCTACAAGAATTAGAACCTGATGTTACTCTTGTAGTGTACGTTTCAAATCCTTTGAAAAATACAGACGCAAATAATTTTTTACCATCTTCAGGAGCTCCTGCATTGATAGGGAACTCAATAGCTAAGTTAATTGCTGAATTGTCCTCAATCAATTCTAACGCTCCTAAATCTCTGTACAACTCTCTGTTTGAAATTGCACCATTCCAAATAGAGCGGATAGGAAGGTTTACAATCACTTCACCGGCTTGCTTCAATACTAAATTAGCATGAGCTAAATACTTAGGTAAAGCAACTCCTTCTTTTGGGAATTTGTAGCTAACTTCATCCGGTGATGAACTTGCATCTTCAACAGCAAATCCAAATGTAACACCGTTGATTATAAAAACTCTATTTGCTTCTAATCTGTTACCGTCAAAATTGGTGATACCAACTTGTTTTACGGCACTACTCAATAACATTTCTTGAACTCCTCCCGTTCCAATCTTGTTATTTACATACACTTCTGAATCAACTAATTTCATACGAGTTGTATCCCATGTGTAATTTTTTGCTGTGATTTGATTTCTCAAATACTCTTTTGCTCGCAATACTGCTTCTTGGTTTGATAAAATGTCCATTATCTTCTATTTTAAATTAATATTAACTTTTGATTTTTTTAAACTTAATACCCTGTTAGATTTATGCTCTAAATTCGATAACTCTTTCAGGTGCTTCTTCCTTATATGGTTCTACATAATGATACGGATAGTCAGCCATAAATAATGGCAATCCTAATCCTGTTTTTAATACTCCTTCTTTAACTTCTTGAGTATCTTTGTCCTTCATAAGCTCCTTTGCTAATGCGTTTAATTGAGTTGCTGAGAACCCTATTAAAGCATCTTGTGCAAGTGCCTGTACATTTTCACGTCTGTTTAACATTCCAATTCCAACTACTGAAACTAGCGTTAAAAGAGCGTGTTTCATTTTCTGATTTGGAAGGATTCCTCCCAATTTTTCCGCAATGATGCGTGATGCCATTGCACCTGCAAAAGCACTACCCACACCGCCTAATGAATCTACAACTTTCTCTGTTGTCACTTTGTTTTTACCCATTTTCTTAGTTTTTATAATTACTACTTCGTTTTACTTTCACTATATTTAGAGACAATTAAATACCCACCAACACCCAATACGGTTAGTCCTAATACACCTAATCCTACATATAACCATGTGTTATTTTTAGATTTTGCAGGAGGATTGTTTTTTTCAGACTCCTGTAAATAATCTAGCACTTTGTTGAATCGTTCTTCAAAGCGTTCATTATTAGCACGTGCTTGTGACTCAATTTGATATCTTAACCCGGAAAGGTCTACTTGTTGACCTTGATTATTGATAGTAGATGAATCACCTTTTTTAAAAGCTAATGCTATTTGTGTAGCTGTTAATCCTACTTGCATAGCTGTTTGTGCTAAACCTGTTATAGTTGCACCGTTTCTATTCCACCAACTACCACTAGAAGAACTACTACCGGCAGAACCTCCTGTAAGAGGTTTGTACCCTAAGTCTATTTTTGGAACTTCTACACCTCCAAAACCTAAACCTTTGGTTGCTGCATATATTTGTATTGTTTTCATAACTAATTATTTTTTACTGTTTTATATACTAAATAAATTGACAACCCAACACCTAACCATAAAAGCGGTTTTTTATACTTGTCTGTATAAGTTTGTACGGTTGTTTTTTCAGTTGTCAAATCTGCCAATGAAATACCGCCCCCTTTACCGCTCCTTGTCTCTACATCTTTCCATCTAGGAGTTTGATTTGTAGGTTTAGGTTGTTTATCAGTTTTAACATCTTCTTTTTTATCATCTTGGAACACTACTTTTTTTGGAGCTGTAGCCTCCGGTTTAGTAGGATTCACATTACTTTTTTTAGGAGTTTCTTTTGGTTTAGTAGGAGGTGTAATTTGAACACGAGTTACTAACTCTCTTTCTTTTTCAGGAGAAAGTCCATCCCATACAGGAGTTTTTATAATGTCCGGCACCGGAGCAAAATGTGAGTTTCCAAAATTAGGGTTCGATATGTTGTCTGTAATTTCGTTATACATGGTCGTTATTTTTATTGTCTTTTACTTTTTTTACAAAAAATAGGATTCCAAAAAATACTAGTGAACCCATAAGAATAGAATTGTCTTTGCTTTTTAAAGCAGCTGTGTTTATTTGTGTTTTTGCGTTGTGTTTTGCTATTAATTTGTCATTATCTAATTTAGCGTAGTATTTTTCTAGCCTTTTTTTAATGACATTATTTACACCATTTACGCTTGCTATCTCCTTTTTGTTTTCATTGATTAATCGTTTTATTTCTATTAAACCTTCTTTGCTAAGCATTTCGTAAAAGGCTATTTGTCCTTCTACATTACCTTTATCTATAGCTAAATCAGTTACATAATCTATAGTTTGTTTCAGCTTTCTTTGTTCATCATCGCAATCAAACCAACCCGCTAGTGAAGTAGGCTTAACTAAATCGCTGACATCTAAGTTTACTTGCTGAGCTCTATTGATAGAAAGTTGCAAATCTCTATTTGCCCTTGCTAATTCAATATCTAAACTGAGAAGTATTTGTTTATAAGCCTTAACTTCTCTAGATTCTCTTGCACTTTTAAGCTGATCACGTTTTTTAATCGCATTTTCAAGTTTTTTTATGTACTCACGACCGTATTTATTAACTCTGTTAATAGCTAACCTAGAGCCTCTACAATATCCTGCTCCTGTGCGTTCATCATCGTATATGTTAACTCCTGCCAAACTCATTTTTTCCCTTTTTTATATTATAAATGGTTAAAACGATAAGAAATGCCGTAACTGCACTAACAGCTCGCTTTATATTTTTGCGATTTTTAGCAGTTTTCAACCGCTTTCTATCTTCTTTTATTTGTACTTCAAATTTCTTAAATGTTAGTTCGTTCTCTCTTAGTAAGTCTTTTGATTTATTCAACACAAATACTTGAAAATCCTTATCGTATTTCAAGAATAATCGGTTAATTTGGCGTTGGAATGGCTGTTCTAATAAAAATACTCCTACTGCTCCAAAATGGAGTTTTGCACGAACATTTTTTATTTTTTTTACTAAAGGTTTTACCTCTCGTATAAATTTATTAGCTTGCGTTTGATTGCTCTTTTTTGCTATCCATTTTTCTACATCATAAATCCATTTTCTTTCAACATCTTCAAATGTTTGACCGGATTTACCGTAAGGGAAGCTAGTAGATATATCGTACCTTTTATGTGTAGAAGAAATTTCAACATACTTATATTCTACTATAGTAGGGTTATAATTTATAGGAACTATAAAATAAACATTTCTTTTATTAGTTAAAGCCTTATATTTTTTGATTTTTACAAATACATGTCTTTGTGTATTCACATAATTTTGAAAGAAAGAATCTATAACCTCTTTGACTTTAAAAAGATGTTTTGTAGCTTCGCTTACTGCTCTATTTTGACAAGAAGAATCTGTTACTTCATAATTTTTTAACTGAGCTAGTCCTAAATCAAATTCAAAAAACAAGGTATTAAAGCCATTTTCAACTTGAGATATGTTGTTAAACAAAATACCCTCCTCTATTTTAGCTAATTGCCCTTTTATAAATGGCATTAGTTGTGTTTCTATCTTGTGAGCAATGATTTTAAGGTTATCATCAGCACAATTTTCAGTAAGTAATGCTGCTATCGCCTGTTGGATGAAAGGGGCTAGTATTTTCAATACAGTAGTTACTAGTCCTAATATAACCACATAACCTAATCCCTTAGATTCTACAAATACATCATCTTTTTCATAAAACATTGGTTCACTTTTGAAAGGAAGTGTACCATCAATGCAGTAGTATTTTGTTAAATCATTTGGATTATTTTGATTTTTAGGCACAATGACGTACACATGTGTAAATCCTTCTCCTGCACCTTGTTTAATTCTACGGAAGTAATGTTTTATTCCTAAATTGCTTAAAATCGTAGAGGCAAAAATAGAATAGCTTTTGCAGTCAATTCCCTGCTTTCTTGATTTCCAAGAACATGCCGGACTTCTTAAATTTTGTTTATAGTCATCTATTTTATATTGGAAGTGGCGATACAAAAAATTATGAATTTCCGAACAAATTTTTTCGATGTTATTAGATTTAAACAGAACGCTTAACTCTTTTGTGTGGTGCTTGTATCGTGAAGCCCAAAGCACCATATTGTCAATAGCTACTTTTGTATCGCCTTCACCTAGCTTTACGGAACTACAATCGCTAAATGGCATATAACGATTGTATTTTGCACCGCTTTCAATATTGCGATGCAACTCGGCATTGATTTGTTCATTACTCAAGCCTGCTAATCCGTATATTGGTAAATTTCCTTCCATTGCTATACCATTGTCACAGCAATGTTAGGACGAAAAAAAATAAGTTTTCAGGATTTGTGAGTTTTGCGGACTTTTGATGAGTTTTGCGGACTTTTGGTAAGGATTAATAAGTTTACAGTTTGCGTTTTTGCGTTGTGTTTTGCAAAAAATTGATAAGTTTTCCTATATTTGCATTAAAACATAGAATCATGGCAACAATAGTTATAGACACAAAGACAGATAAAAATACAAAATTCATTTTAGAATTTATCAAAAGGATAGGTGTAAAAGGAAAAGTTTTGACAAAAACAGAGAAAGAGGATTTTTTACTAGGTCAGATTATGAAAATACAAAAGACCGGTAAAAAAGTTTCTCGTGATACTATAATAAAAAATTTAGCCTAATGAATGTAGAGTTTGATACAAGTTTTAATAGAGCTATTCGCAAAATAAAGGATAAAAAAATATTGTCCGATATAAAGGCTGTGATTATAAATTGTGAAAATGCTACTTCAAAATCCAGTATCAAAGGAATAACTAAGCTCGTTGGGTATAAGAGTTTTTACAGAATAAAAATAGGGTATTACAGAATAGGAGTAGAGATTGAGAATAAAACAATTACTTTTATTACAGTACTTCACCGTAAAGATATTTACAATAAATTTCCTTAATAGCATAAAAAAAGCGAGCCTAAAAGCTCGCTTTTTTATTATCTGTATTCCTCTAAAAATTTTTTAAATCTTGGCAAATCCAATAACTTTTCTTCAGATTCTTTTAGGGCAACTCCGTAAAATAATTTTAATGCTACTACCTCTATGGGCCTGACATTTTTAATATATTTTACTTCGTTAATATCCTTATTGCGGTTCTTTGCTACAACCGCCCATATCTGTTTGCGTACATTTTGCTCTGATTCAAAGCTAAATTCACGGAAAAGTTTGGATTTTGTCATTTTTTAACTAATTTTAGGTTTTACATGCCAACTTGGAGGGTTATTTTCTAATGGAGAACTTTTAAACATATTTCTCATGTTAGTAACGCTGCTTACATCCCATCTAGAAATATCTCCGTTAAATTTAGAAATATAAAACATATACGACATATCAGTAACACTACTTACATCCCATCTAGAAATATCTCCATTAAATTGGGAATAATCAAACATGTGCGACATATTAGTAACGCTACTTACATCCCATTCAGAAATGTCACCATTAAATTGGGAATAAAGAAACATACGCGACATATCAGTAACACTACTTACATCCCATCTAGAAATATCTCCATTAAATTGGGAATAACCAAACATATGAAACATATTAGTAACATTACTTACATCCCATTCAGAAATGTCACCATTAAAAATAGAATTACTAAACATACCTCTCATATCATTAACATTACTTACATTCCATCTAGAAATATCTCCGTTAAATTGAGACTTTAAAAACAATTCAGACATGTCAGTAATATCATCTACGCAAATGTCGTTTAAGTCAGCTTCGTTTCCACGTTCAGCTATTAATTGACTAATAAGCGTTTTTAATTCTTCTTTTGACTTCGGGCGGTATTTGCATTGCGGTTCTTGCTCTTGCTCTTGCCCTTGACTTTGTGCTTGCTCTTGCTGCTCTAAATATTCTTCAAAATCATTTAGATTGTCAAAATCAATTTTAGAATATAATAGCGTAATACCTTTGTGTTCGCTATATACATCTGTTGTATCGCTTAGCAAAATCCCTGCCTCTGTTGGGTGTTCATGTATAAACGTGCTTGCAAGCGGTAATCTGTGTTTTACTTTTTCATCCTTTAGGATGATTAAATTGTTGTGTTTTACTTTAATTGTGTACATAATTTTGGTTTTTATTGGTTTTCGTAAAAATTATAAACTACGCTTTGGTTCTTTGCGTACCATTCGCAAACGAACTTATTGGCTTCTTTTGCCATAGCTTCTATACCTTTTTCGGTATATCCTAAATCTTTTATTTTTCCGGTGTAGAACACATGAGCATCGTCCATCGGGAACGTTTCACCATCAATGATTTTAAATACTCGTTGGTCTCCGATAACCTCCTTAGTTATCCATGTCTTTAAATTGTTTTCTAAAAAATTGTTACTCATAATATTATGGTTTTAAAATTGGTTTTTTTAATGTTGCTTCTAACTCTCTGATTTTACTTTTATAAAAGTCTCTTAAATTGGCTCTTTTGTCCTCAAAATCATTGTAGCTATCGTCACTTTCTAAAGCCTCTAACTGCTTTTTATAGCGGTTTAACTCTTGTGTTAAGAACTCTTTGTTTTTCATTTCTATGAATTTTTAAGTTCTTTGATAAAATCTTTTAGCTTATCCGTTTTGATGATGTCTAATTTTAATAGTTCTATCAAAGCATTAATTACTTCATCTTCGTCATAATTTTGTTCTTTAAAACTTTTAATTACATCGTTAATCTCTGCTTGTTCAAAAACATCATCTATATCTACTTCTACACTTGTTTCTACTATTACTGTTCTTATCATAATATTTCTGTTTGAATTGAATAATTATATACATCTCTTAATCTTTCCATGTCACTATTTACATCTTCATCAAATCCGATAAAAATCGTTTTGATACGGCTTTTACATACAATGCCTAAAGCCTTTAATTTCCTGTGTAGGTAGTACCTGTTTGCGTTGTTTTTTTTCATTTTTGCGGTTTTTATAACTTCTCATCAATTTTTAAAAATAAATTAAGTAGTATTGCTCTGTTATAACTTTCTTTATCAAAGTACATTAAGCTATCGTTTATATAGGTTGCTAAAAAGTATGCTTCATAGTATTTGAATGACATTTTAAAACTCTTTTCCCCTTTCTTATCGATTAGTTTTTTCTTGATTTTATTAATGAAAGTTCCCATTAAATCAGTAAAAGCCTTGAATTTTTTATAGTATTTACTTGGATAACTGCTTCGCTCTCTATTTTCTAAATCATTGTCGTAAATTTCACATATTAAAGATGCTACATCGTAACTCAATTTTACACTTATACTCATAACATCACCTTTTTAAGTTCCTCTTTAGTTGCATTATCATAGAAAATCAAGCAATTAGCTTTATTTTTGTATTCGGAGTTTAAAAATCTGCGTTCCATTGCGTTCATTAATACATTTGCAGATTTTCTGTTTTTACTCAAATGGCTGTACCATACCGGATTAGCTCCGTTTTTCTTTAAATGGCGGTATTTTACATTCAGTAGAATGACCATTTTTATTTTGCTACAGGTAGGGCAGGTTATTTTGTTGTTTTTACCACAGTTACATTTTGTCTTTTCCATAGTTACGCTAAATTATTGTTAATAGAATTGGCTAATAGTGGTAAATATTCCTCCGGTAAGTTGTTTTGCACATAATCAAACAGCTCGTTAAAGCTCATTTTACCTAGATGAAATTTTAATATCGCATTTCCGAACTTCTTTTGTGCAGAAAGTCTGCGTTTGCGTTGGTTTCCTGTACGTACAGCTTCTTTTTTCTCATTTTCTTTGGATTGTATGATTTCCAAGTGTTTACGCCAAAACTTATGCAGTCCAAAGAAACCAACTTCAAAGGATTTTTCACGTGTTCTATCAAAATAAGCTGAAGGGTATAGGGCCTTAAATTCCTTATGTTTTGCAAACCATTTTCTTGCAAATTCCAATTTCCAACGGTATTCCCGGAGCTTGTTAATCATGGTCTCCTTTTGTGTCATACCCTTAAAAATCTCACCTTTAAGGTAGTTGATTGTCTTTTTCCATTCACCCACGTAAACGTTGTGTTTTTTCCAAATTTTAGCGGATGATTTGATAAAATCCTGTATCAAAACCTCTTTAAATTCTTCCGAAGAAACTAATCCGTACATCGCAACTTTTTTCAAGTAGTCGTAGCGTAGTCCTTTGTATTTTTCGTAGTAATTAGTTGCTAATAATTCTGCTAGCTGTTGCTCATCTTGGAGCTTTAGCATGAAATTATCAGTTAAAAGTTCAATTTTATTTTTGTTTTGTGAAAAATTTCCGCCGCCGCCGTTTGGAATTTCGCATCTTGCTCTCATGGTGTTCCCGTAGCCTTCCGCAGGAGACTGCAAGCTAGGCAAGCGTAGCGAAGCCGTTCCTTTTTCATCTTTGCTATCTGCAAAGTCTTTTATTTTTTCTTTTATTTTAGAAGTTCCAGTAAAAGCAATCACTTTATTATGTAAAACTTTCTCGCTGTCCTCCGTAAGTAGTTCGTTTTGAGATGTTAAAGATTTTGGCAAATTTCCATCCAAAACAGTTAAAATTTCGGTGTTAAATTGAGTTAATACCGGGCGTTTGTGATTTATAAAAATGTAGTTGGTAAAGATACCGGCTTCACGAAGCCTTTTAACATGGTTTTGAACCGTTTTTTTGGAAATATCAAGCCTAGCAATGTCCTCTATTTTATGTTTAGCTACAGCAGCATAATTTATCTTTAGCTTAGGCATATCGGACTTTTTACACGAAGTAGGGATATTCATTTCTAAATGAAATCCGTTGCGTTTTTTTAGTTGCTTGGAGTAAAAACCTAACAGAACACTAAATATAACCTCTGTTTGATATTTGACAGGCTGTATGCGTTTTTTAGGTATAATTCTTTCTTGTAAATTATCCTCATGGGCCAACTCGTTGTAATGTCTTGTAAATTCTTTTTGATTGCGTTTTTTAAAGTCGATTTTTTGCCTTTTCTCATCATCTGTTAATGATTTTTTAACAGTTGTATTGTATTCGGCAATATCTCTATTTTCTTCAGCAACTTGTTTATTATATTTATAGACATATTGTCGATACTTTTCCATAGTTTCCCGGAATGCTTGGGTATCTATGTACGGATAATTGATATAGTTGTAGTATCTATCACTTTGAGACGTTTCGGATGCTTTTCCTTTTTTGTAGAGAAAAAAGCCATGTAGGTTGTTAAACTTCTCTACTTCAATATTATACTCTTTGTCTGATAGTTTGTTACGTTGGGCATTGTCTTTAAATAATTTGACTGCTGCCTGCTCAATAGGTGTTAAACTTTTGCTTTGTAAAAAGGTTTCTACTTTTTGATTGTACGATGCAACCCCTTGAGGAATTGCATTTTTTTGCGTTTTTGTTTTTGCATGTTTTGAATTATTCATATCTTTGCATTATATAATTGATTATAAAACCGATAGGGGTTGTTTGCGTACCTCTATCGGTTTTTTTGTTATACTGAGATTGTGCTAATATCTTCTGTATCTTTTTCTTCGATTTGTTTTTTTAACTCCTCAATGACTGTTTCTATGTTTAAATTGGTAGGATCACATGATAAAAGTGTGTTTTCGCAATCTTTGTATATCACAAAAATATCAAAAGAGTAGTCTTTTAAATCTAAACCATGTCTTCCTTTCATGCTTATTTCAACTGATAAAACATCAACAGGTAATTCTTTAGAAATCTTTTCAATAATATCTACAGCTTTCATCTTATTTTCTCTTTTTCAAATTCTTTTTTAAGTTCTATTATCAACCCTTCTAAATTGTATTCTCCAAACTCCTCATAAGCTACTGCGAACCTTGAGTCAAGTTGTTCAATATCTTTTTCAAAGAAAACATGACAGTAAACATTTGTGTTGCCATCTCTAAAATCTCTTGCGAATTTTATATCTATATAAGTAATATTAATTCCTAAAGAACTAATCTCATCATATACCTGTGATATCATTTTATCTATATCCAAAGGCATTTTTTTTAAATTGGTTTTCTCGACATTTTTTTTCATATTTGTAGTGGTTTTAAAAGGGAAGTCCGTAACGGTACTTTAAATGTCGAGTGAAAAGTAGCCACTGTGAAGTGGTTGTTACGGACTTTGCTATTTGCTCCCATGGTTTCTTTATGTAATGCACTCGACTTCATTATCTTTTATTAATTCATTTCTATTCCGGTACTTTTTAGCAAACTTTTTACGGCTTGCTCCTGTATTTTTTGCTCTCGTTTTGCTCGTTTTTTATTACGGGCCTCTACATTGTCATTCCAGTTCTCCTTGAGCGTTTTATAAAAATATTCCTCGCTATACCAATATGGCAACTCCTTTTTAGGCTTTGCTTTTGGCTTGGCTTTGGTTGTTAGGCTCATCTCACGCAAAAACACACGCTTTTGCTCTTCGGATAGCTCCGAAAAATAGTGTTTCGCTAATGTGAGATTGTCTAACATTGTTATTTATGTTTATTATAACTACGAATAACATACTTCCCTAGCGATTTGGAGTAATATATGTTGAAACTGTAAATTACATCGTCGCTTTTAAAACTAGTATTCTCTTCTCGTAGATTTCTATTTTCTTTTATTAGTTTAATGTTTGATTTTAAAAGATTTATTATTTTATATCCTAAATACAATAGACATATAAAATGAATTGTGATGAATAATATTTTCATGATTCTACTGTTTTTGATAGCTTTTAAAATGATTAATACACTCTTTCATTACATCTTCTAAATCAACTTCTTCATTAAAGCCTACAGTTTTTTGAATTCTGAAAACTTGAGGGCTGATTTCTTTAGGTATTCTAGTCCATATTCTTATGTTGACCTTTTTTTTTGCTTCATTGCGAAAACAAAAATAGCTTTCACTAAAACCAATAATAGTTAATTCCATTTCAAGAGGTTTTAACCTATTTTTTAGTTTGTTAATAAATTCATTCTTAGTCATAGCTCCACTATTTTACTATATTTCTAACATTGTTCTAAGATTTTGCTATTATTGTTGGAGTTGAAAAAGATATATTTACATGTATCCCTTTTTTAATTTCTGAACTTAATTGACATTCTAAAAAGTTAAAATCACTTTTTATTATATCAATTTTATTTATAACTTCACCTAATAACCTCATTTTGTTATCTACTTCATTTATAGTTTCTTTTTCCATCCCCTTGCGTTTTATTGCGTTTTTTTATTATATTTGCAACTAAATAGCCGTATATAAAATGTACTGCTATGTTTTTTGATAGCAATAATATTAGCGTATGTAGTTGTCAAAAATTTTTTACAAACTATGGTGTATTGGCGTACACCATAGTTTTAATTTTATGTTGTTCGTCAAACGTTTGGTATTAAAATTGTATTTGTGAAATTGGCTATACCTTTTCGCTCGACTGGTACAAATATACGAAGTAATTATTTGAAAAAACAAATAAAATCTTCATTTTTTTGTATTATGTTTTTCAAATGTTTGATTTTCAAATAAATAAAAATTTATATGGAAGCAAACTTGTTAGGGAAAAATTTAAAATTTCTACTTGAAAAAGAGAAAAGAACTAATGCCTTTTTATCAGAAATGACAAAAACAGCACAATCAACAGTGGGAAACTACGTAAATGGTGAGAACCTTCCAAAAGTAGATTTTTTACTTATGGTTTCCGATTATTTCGGTGTGAGTTGTGACGATTTATTGCGTGTGGATTTAAGCAAAGATGAAACGCAACGTAGTGCAAATATCACACAACACAACAATAACGGACATAATATAGTTGGAAATCATATAGCAGTTGCAGACGAGCAAATAAACAAACTGCTTGCCATAATTCAAGAAAAAGATAAACAAATTAGTAAATTAATTGATAAAATAAAATAGGTATGAAAAAATCTATATTTTTAGTGATATTATCACTTGGATTTATTTTTAATTCATGTACAAAAGAAGTCGATGAAAAACCGGTAGTAAAAGAGGTTAGTTTAAAAGTAGAAAGCGACCCTATTTTTAGAGGAAAAATTTATCCTTCTTTATTTTACGCTTTAGCAGGGTTGAAAAAAAATGATAATAAGATTTTTCTTGCTACTTTAAATTCTAATATTGATGTAAAGGTAAAATTAGAAATGATAGAAAATGATTTTACTTTTCATAAAGAACTTATTGTTGATTTGAAAAAAGGAAATAATGAAGTAGAAATTGATGTGCCTTGGAAATATAGTGATTTTAGAAATTTGACAACAGCAGGTTATACTGATTTTAAATTTAGGGTTGTAGAGCAAGAGACTAATAAATTGTTAAATACCTTTGATTTAATAATGGAGCATAGAAGTATTAATGAATGTGTTTATGCTGTACAAGATTTAGGTAAAAACAAAATATCTCCTTTATTTTATTTATTTGTATCTTATGTAAATGAAGATAGTCCTCTTATTGATAAATTCTTATCAGAAACCCTGAATAATTATCGAAACAAATATAGGGTAGATGAATGGAAAGGCTATCAAGGAGAATATATTGATGTGTTGAAGCAAGTAGCTTGTATCGTTAATGAATTATATTTACGAGGAATGAAATATAGTAATATTACCGATACTAGTAATAGTAATAATGGTCTATATAGTCAATATGTCCGTTTTATTGAAGAATCTTTAACTTTAACTCAAGCTAATTGTGTAGATGGTAGTGTGCTTTTGGCTAGTATTTTAGAAAAGATAGGTATTGATTGCTTTTTAATTAGAGTGCCTCATCATATGTATATGGGATGTTTTTTAGATAAAGCTCATGAAAATTTTATGTTAGTGGAAACAACTGCTATTTCAACTGGAGATTTAGACCTAATATTACTTGATGTTAAAGCAAAAGCAGGTGATTTTGAGCATTATGAAGAAATGAAAAATAACCAAAATGGATATTCTCTTATTGGTATTAAAGAGTGTAGAAGTATTGGTATTAAGCCAATTCAATAAAATATTTAACTTATGAAACCATCAGAAGTATTAAATGATTTAGCATATGATATATATTTCTATCTTGCTTTGATAGTCATATTTATTGTTTTGATAGTTATATTATATAAAGTAATTGAAAACAGGTATTTTTAATAAAAAAAATAGCCTACCAAAAAACATATAAAACGCACTAGATTATTAAAATATTAAAAAAATCAACTTATTGAATATAAGGTTTTTAAAAAATATCACGCATTAGATTTTAAACTTAGGATCTAGTGCCGCAAGGCGTGGGGGTTCGACTCCCTTCAGCCGCACAAAGCAAAATCGCTAAATAATTTTATGATTATTTGGCGATTTTTTTATTATAACTTAAAAAACCACCTGCTTTGCAGGTGGTCATGTCTTTAGGGTATGCCTTTATCTATAATTTTCTATCTTTGTTTTATGGGAAAG